>Ga0180732_1001726_pt1 | contig 12777 bp, 23 predicted proteins | sample KR11_01MetaG_FD_148674 | JGI IMG/M metagenome (GOLD analysis project Ga0180732, IMG submission 148674) | Groundwater microbial communities from the Olkiluoto Island deep subsurface site, Finland - KR11_0.1 MetaG | ecosystem: Environmental > Aquatic > Deep subsurface > Groundwater | place...
GCCAACTGCCACGACCGTTGTGTCTGGGTCTCGCAGGCAGTCCTTGCCCCACATCCTGCGGGCACGCTTGACGACCGCCCCGAAGGCCCCGCAGGACTCGGTGATTTCCTTCGCATCGGGGAACAAGCCCGCCAACAACATGTCGGCGGCGGACTTGTACTGCCGGACGAACTGGTTCAGGTATCGTAACGACGGCTTGCGTACCACGATGTCCACGGGGATGACTCCGCTGTTCATGCGTTCTCCTTTGCGTACAGTTGGGCTTGATGGGGCAGCTTCCGTCGCCACATGAACCACCCCTGGATCGCCAGCAGGAAGAACACGCCGTCACGCGCCGCCAGCGACCATATGCCCGCGTTGACGTGGATCGCCAGCGTCAGAACGTCACTATGACCAGAGCGGTAATACACCGGCTTCCTCCGGAAGTTTATCGTGTTTGCGCCCATTGCAGAATTGGCACGCTATGACAAGATTATCTGGGGTATGCTTCCCGCCCTTGGATATTGGGATAACGTGGTCTACATGCCGCAATTTGCGGGGCACTAACGCATGGCAATAGAAGCATCTCACTCGCGGAGCGGTGGCGGCAATGGCGTAGATGCGTCGGATCGCTGGCCAGTCTTCAGGATTGACCGTTCCCCGAATCTTTCGGCGTCGCGCCGCCGCCCTAATTCGTGCGTCCAGAAGGAATTCCGGTGATTTCCGGTAGGCCCGTATTTCTTTTGCGTGATCTAGTTGGTATTGTCGAGCCTGTTCGCTAAGACGATCTCGGTTTTTCTTCCGATATGCCGACTGGTTCTTCTTGACGCGCACGCTGTTGTCTCGTGCGTACTGCTTCCAGTATTCCAGCATTTCTTCATAATGTTCCGCCTTGTACTTCTTGTACGCGGCTCTAGCGTACTCGCGGTTCTTTAGCTGCCACGCTTTCTGAGACGCCTTGGACTTTTCCGGGAATGCCCTTCTCCATTCATTGGTCTGGTCACGCCGGCATTGCTTACAAGCTCCCTGTCGGGTTTTCCCGCCTGGGCAGAACCGATATTCGCTCAGAGGAAGGTTTCGGCCACATTTCTTGCAGTTCTTAGTCTCTTCCATGACACATCCGCCAATTACACGGCTCCGCCCTGGGTTACTTGATCGGAGAACACCAGAGGTGTCCCGAAACCCAAGACGGAGCCAGTTTTGGACTGTGGTCTGCAAGGCGTTCATCCGATCAAGTAAGCGTATCGTACCACATATGGTGTTTAACGTCAAGCCCTTTTACAGGCCCGCATTTTCCTGTTCGCAACCACCGTCGCCACGGTCCCGACGTACTCAGGCCAGGCGGTCACTTGCGCGCCTCCTGCAGCGCCCGGCACGTCGGGATCAGGCCGGGGTGCTGATCGAACGGAACGCCGCACGCCGGACAGTTCGGGCTGGGGACCGGACAGTTCGAGCTTGGGCTATGCTTCCCCAGCTCTGGGATCGTCGCATTGATGACGGTCCAGCCGCACCCCAGCCACGTAAGGATCACCTGCAAATAGGCAAGGGTCTTGGGGTGTAGCCGCATTGACTGGATATGCTGGCACACCCACGGCCACATCTGCATGTCGGGCCACTTCCCTTCGTAGGCGCGTCCCGCCCCCATCCAGTCGGCAACCATTTCTTGGATCGCCCATAAGGGCATTGGGATCGGCTCGTTGTCTTCGTACGGCGGGATGCAGCGCGAGTGGCCTGTTCTCGGAACCCAGTATTCCCAGTGGTGGCCGTGGCGGTTCTGGTGGCGCACCCAGCAGGTGATGAAGCCGAGCGGGTTATCGGCCTTGCCGAAGAACTGGCGCTGGTAGTGGGGCAGTTCGCTCGGCAGGAACTTCGTCCAGTCGTGGACGATCAGCCGCCAGATGGGGCAGCCGACCTTCAGGCCGGCGAGGAAGACGAACCACTTGTGCTTGAGGGTGAGAACGAGATACTTCATTTCGGGTTCTCCATCGCTTTGCCGTACTCAAACAGCAGGCACGCAGGCTCGTGTTCGTCAACCTGTTGGGTCCGCCCAGATGGGGCAACGTGGCAACTGCCTTTGGTATCGCAAAATCGGCACTGGCCACAGGTATGGTCGAGCTGCGCCTCAAGGCGCCGCACCGCTTCGGCAAGCCAGCGGCTAGTGAGGGTGTCGATGGTGTAGCGGCAGTGCTTTCGGGCACCGCCAATGAACTCGCGCGTGTTGCATGGGTCAGTGGGTTTCATGGGTTTTCCTTCGCGCACTCGGCGCACAGTCCAGGGTGGCTAGTCCCGCAGTCCGGGCAGTGGAAGCGGCTGCAATCCCGGCACAGGCGAAGCGGCTCATCGTCGGCAAGCGGGCGGTCGCATACGTTGCAGGTTCGGTCGTCGTCCGTCATTGTGCGGCCTCCTGTGCCTTCTGCGGGCCGCTGGGTGTCCGGTCGGCCTTCTCTGTTTTCTTTCTTGACAGGTTCCACAATGGAACGGATAATAGGGGTATGAAGTTGACCGTACAGGTCCAACTTGTCGTAGACGCCGAGCAGTCGAGACTGCTTGCCGACACCATCCGCGCCGCCAATGCCGCCTGCGACTGGCTCGCGGAACAGGCATGGGAGAAGCAGATATTCCGCCACTTCGACCTGCACAACGCCTGCTACTACGCTTGCCGCGAAGCATTCCCGGCGCTGTCCTCGCAAGTTGTCATCCGCTGCATGGCCAAAGTCGCCGACGCCTATAAGCTCGACCGGAAGAAGTGCCGCACCTTCCGCCCGCTTGGCGCCATCGCCTATGACTGCCGCCTCCTGTCCTGGAAGGTCGAGCAGTCGCAGGTCAACATCTGGACCCTGAACGGCCGGGTACGCCTGCCGTTCCTCTGCGGCGACCGCCAGAGGCAACTGCTCCAACACCGCATCGGCGAAGCCGACCTGGTCCACCGCGACGGACGGTTCTACCTGTTCGCCACCGTGGACCTGCCCGACACCGAAGAACGGCAAGTCCTCGACTGGCTCGGCGTTGACCTGGGCGTCGTCGAGATCGCCTCCACAAGCGACGGCGAACACTTCGGCGGCGCAGAACTCAATCGCCGCCGCATCCGCAACTACCGGCTTCGCGCCCGCCTGCAATCCAAAGGAACCCGCTCCGCCAAGCGGCTGCTGCGCAAACGCCGCCGCAAGGAAAGCCGGTTCAGCCGTGACGTGAACCACTGCATCGCCAAGAAGATCGTCCAGGTCGCCGAACGCACCGAACGCGGCATTGCCCTTGAAAACCTCACTGGCGTCCGCCAACGGATCCGAGCTAGGCGCGACGTGAGACGATCCCTTCATTCCTGGGCCTTCGCCGACCTGCAAGCCAAGATCATCTACAAGGCGGCAATGGTCGGGACGCCCGTGGCGCTGATCGATCCCCGCAATACGTCCCGCACCTGTCCCGCCTGCGGGCACGTCGCCAAGAACAACCGCCGAAGTCGGGACCAGTTCAAGTGTCGCGCCTGCGGCTTCGCGGCCCACGCCGACCACAACGCCGCCGAGAATATCCGCCGCAAGGCGCTTGCTCTCGGCGAGGCTGTCGAAAACCAGCCAGACGCGCCCAGTGATGTTGTGGCTGTTAGTCATGCTTCACTGGAAGTCGCAAACTACTCCCGTCGGGGGCAGTAGTTGACGTCAACGAGGTAGGCGGTGCCTTGCTCCAAGAACTCAAAACGCCGAATGGGGACATCTTCGATTGAGCACCCCAATAGAGCCACCCCGCGGACAGAGCAGAGGCGTATCTCCTCGTCGGTCATGCCGTTGCCCGCGACGATCACCAAGCGGTCGTGAAGGATGACCCGCAGGCCGGTATCGCCGATGGTGAATGTGCCTTCGTCGGTCATTGCGCGGCCTCCCGTTCCTTCTTCTGACAGCTCGCCACTCGGTCGTGTCCCTCGGCGAGGCCTGACCGGAAGGCCTGGTTGCAGAGCTTCACGACCTCGGTCAGGGGTCCTGGTGTTCGGGTCACCGGCAGGATGGGCGCGCCTTTGTACGTCAGTCTCCGTAGTACATTGATGACTTCGGCTGCGTAGGGGTTGTTAGGGTCGAATGACGCTGGCATGGGTTCTCCTTGTGCGTTAGGGTGCGTCCTGCGGGCCTTCCGCCTGTCGGTCGGTCCGGTGGTCGGTTTCGTCGCCGTTCGCTGTCCCGGTGGCCCAAATATGGCCCACGCGAGCTGCCGTATGTGGATCAGCGCCGCCAGCGCATCGAGCTGGTCGATGTGCGAGTTCGTCAGAAGCCGCTTGGGGTGCCGACCCGCCACGCCGTACAGGAACCGCAGCGTCTGCGTCAGCGTCGAGTTGGCCGGCACGGTGAAACGGTAGGCCTTCATCACTTGGTCTCCTTCGCGGCCTCGGCACGGGTCAGCGGCAGCATCGCCTCGATCAGGCCCGCCACATCGACAAGGTCAAACTCGCGCTCGTTGTAGACCAGATACTCGCCGACGCGCTCCGCAATCCGCCGGGCCAGCCTGCGCCGGGCGCGGTTCCGGTCGTGGGTCTTCGTGTTCACAGCTTCTCCTTCGTCTTGGGTTTTGGGCGGTCCGGCGTGCTTGGGCTTTTGCTCGCGCTGCCAGTCCCGCATCGCCCGCATGGTCTCCGCGCGGCGGTCGGCGTGGCTCGGCGGCTCGGTCATCGTCCCGCCTCCAGGTCCGCCGACGCATGACACGGCTCGCATAGTGTCACGAGGTTGTCGTTGGTCATATTTTTCCTATCACCGTCAATGTGGTGTACCTGAAGCAGGAAGTGCCCGCCACAGCGAACGCAACAGCCCTTGTCGCGGCGGCGGATAGCCCGCCGGGTGCGGGACCAATGACGCGAATACCGAAATGACATCGAAGTCGCGCTCATGCCTGGCCTGCCTTTTCCATCGGCGACTTCGTCATCCACCGCGGCGGATAGATGAAGTCCTCCGGGCTGGGGCTGACCATGGCGTACTCGCTCACGGTATCCATGCACGCCAGGTAGTCGATGCCGCACTGCCGGGCGGCCCGTCGCGTTGCGAAGCGCGCCGCCGCGCCCGGCGGGCGGACCCAAGCGAACTGGCTGTCCGCCAGCGGCTCGCGCGAGCGGTAGTACCCGCCCTCAGTCCAGTGCAAGAGGAAGCACTTCTTCTTGGCCGGCGTAACGTATCGGTGGACTTCCAGGTTCGCCGCCTTGAGGGGGTCGGCCTTCTTCGTTCTCGTTGCCTTCGTCTTCGTCATGGCTGGTTCTCCTGTGTTTGTGGTTCATTCTCAGGCTTCGCGCCGGCGCGCTGCGCCGCAGATAGCACCAGCCGCGCCACGTGCGTCCGGCACTTGCCGCCGCCATCGATCACCTCGAGCGCGAGAGCAGCCGCCATGTCAGGCAACGCCCGACGCGCACGCCATCGGCGACAGAAACGAGTCATGGTTGTATCCTTCTCATCTTCCAGTTGCCATCCGACCGCCGCTCGACCAGCACAAACGTGAACATCGGGTACAACGCCGCCACAGCGTTCAACTTCGCCATGCCACGCTCGCGGCCACGGTGGACCCCCTTCGTCTCGTGGAACTCGATAGCGCCGCCGGCCAGCACCACCATGAAGTCGGGAGAATACCACTGTTCGGCGATCCGCAGCTTCAGCGGCTCGTAATACCACCGCACGACTCGCCCGCCCAGGTCCAGCCGTTCGGCGTAGTCGGCCTCAAGCTGCGACCTGAACCGCGACCGCCAGGTAGCCAAGGGCCGGTCGTCCTCCATGACGACCTTGGCCTGGCCGATGGCCGCGCGGTCCGCATCGCTCATGCGGGCTAACAGGTCAGCCGGAATGTCGGATGCCTTGTACGCCATGCGCCCCTCATGCGGTCTTGGCCCGCTTGGCGATCTTCACCCGGTTGATGACCTCGACCTCGATCCCGCCTTCATCGGCGATCCTCACGATGCGGAACTTGGCGATCTTGTGGGCCTTGACCGCCTTGATCGCGTCGCCGGTGTCGTCGAACTCCGTCGGGGTCGCCACCGAGTCATCGGTGATCTCCGGGGTCTTGGGCCGCCAGTCCCGCCACAAGCCCTCCTCGTCCGTCGGCACCTGAATGATCGTCGCCTGTTTCGTCCGTGCCATTGTCATTCTCCTGGGGCAAAGCCCCGGTTAAAGTTGCTTATTGTCAAGCTCCGCAAGGCGGGCCTCGTCTATGGGCGGCGGGTAGCACCGCATCGGGCCAACCAGCCCGATGGCCGCAATGCCCGCCACAACCCATGACGTTCGCCAGTCCAGCCGGGCCAAGTCGCACCACCGCCAGACGATCACACTGAACAGCCGGACGCGACGCAGCCACCAGTACCAGCGCGGCCGCACCTTCGCGTTGACCCAGCCGCCGAAGTCCGCCCGGCACCAGCAGTGGCCCCAGTAGATCACACGGAAGCCGGTCATGTGGCCTCCTTCGCGGCTCGTAGGGCCTCTTTTGCATCGCGCAGCAACGGTATGTGTTCCGTGAAACTGTAGAAGTTGTCCGCTCCGTGCGCCTCCACATGCGTCACGAAGCGTTCCACGATCCCCCGCGCTTCGGCAAGTTGACGGCGAAGGCGGTCAATCTCGGCTATGGCGTCGCGCAGATGCTCTCTCAGCGCGATGCACGTCGCGTTGCCGCTGTCGAGCCTTGTCATCCGTCGTGCCGTGTCGAGGTCAAATGGCGCGCTCATGTGTTCTCCTTCGCCAGCGGGACACCACACAACAGATTGTCCAGTGCTTCGTCTATCTCTTCGATAGTTGCGTCATCAGGCAGATCCAAACGCTGGCAAACATGGATTAAGGCGTCCTCGGCATCCTCGGCGTCCAGTCTCGTTTCCGAGTCCGGCAGTCGTGAGTTCATGAACCACCTCACCACTTTAAGTGCCATACATAAGGTGAAGAGAAGCACCATGACACAAAATGTCACCTTCAGAATGTCCACAATATCACCTCTCCTTCGCCAGCGCCGCCGTCAGGGCCGCCAGCGGGTCTTCACAGGCCGTCCATTCAGATTCGGCGTCAGGCAGGTACTTAGATTCTTGTCCGCTCGTGTAAAACACTCGTACCGTGCCGTTGCCCTTGGACACGAGTAAGCACGGCCAGGGATCGACCCTGTGCTTCGCCCACGTCGGCACGGGGAACTTCGGCTGCGGCGCGGGCTTCTCGGCAACCGGCTCGCACCACCGCCACGGGCCTGCCTCGCGCGGGTAGCCTGTCTCCTCAGCGATGACCCCCATGCCATCCCAGTTCTCAAAGTGGTCCATGGCGGTCAGCCATGTTCCGTTGCCGGCATCCCATAGCCGCTGACCCTTGCGCGGCTTCGCCCAGACCGCGGTCGCGTCCGGCGGGGCAGGGATGATCGGGTCTTTGACAATAACGGCGTCGAGCCACGCATGGCGGGCGCTCTTGAGGCCGTGGAACCAGGCCTCCCGCGTGCCTGGACGTGTCTCACGGCCTACCCGATAGGGCATTTCATCCAGAAGCCGCCACTGTCCCTCGCGGATACCGTCGTCGGGCGCAGGGTTCGGCGGCGGATCACCCCGCAAGCCCGCCACTAGCGCCGCCAGGTCGCCAGCGATCCGCTCCGCCAGAGCCAGCGTTGCCGCCAGCCGGTCGTCATTCCAGCCGTCAAGTTCGCCCATCGTCATCGCTCCTTGCACTCGGCGTTCATGCACTCGCCCGTGAACCCATGAAGGGTTCGCCGGTAGCACGCCGGGCACGCCCCGGCGTCTGGCCCCGCTTGTTCCTCTGGCGTGCATTGACGCGACCGTACCAGTTCTTCGTAACGGACGGCGTCGCCGCCCGCGTCTCGCCAGCATTTCTCGCAACTCGCCATCGTCGTCCACCTTTCAATATACCGGGCAGGGCGGGACAGCACTCACCGCCCAGGCCCGGCAAACACGTCTGCCGGCCAGCTACGAGCCAGCCGGGAGGTCACACTCACTCTCCGATTCGACCGCCGTACCCGTCCGATAGACCTTGTACTGCGCCGCCGACGGCTTGCGGGCTTTGCCGGTTGGCGCCTCAAGGCCGAAGCCGATGCCCGGCGCAGCAATGTCTGCGCCCGTCCTACGCACATACTCCACGAGCTGCACGTGCCGCTGGTCGGCAGCCTCCTGCAACCGCTCGGTGTCCAGAAGGAACGCCACGGGGTCTTTGGCTAGCTGGTGTGCCGGCGGCGCGGCGTCCACGCACACGATGGCCGCAGGGCAGCCCACACACGTCAGACGGTGCAGCGACGGCGTCCCGCCCGCCGCGACCGACCCGTGCGTTCCCATCCACAGCCGACACGCCGACAGGACCCGTGCCGCGTACTGCTCCGCGTAGTTGCGCCGGAATGTCACCCACGGGGTCCGACGGTTAAACCGCGTCATCCAGACCGCCGTATGAAGCTCCTCCACGTCAGGGTAGTTGGCGAACATGAGCGCGGCGTGCATCTGGAACTGAAAGCTATCCTGCACCTTCGTCGCCGAGAATTGGGTATGCCCGCTCTTGAAGTCGATCTCGTACCGCTCGCCCGCACACGCGCCGGCCAGCAGCAGATCGATCTCTGACGTGCCGTAAACCGCACCTCGCCCATGAATCTCCGGCAGCAACTCCATCGCCAACTGGCCAGACCGCTCGCCCAGGCCGCCCTGGTACAGCAGCACATCGTCAGGGTTACGCAGGCCGCCGCCCGGAAGGTGCCGAAGGAAGTTCCACACGCCCCACAACGCACCCCACGCGCCAGCAATGGCGTCCGGCTGGACGTCCGGGCGGGCCTTGAGCAGTTCCGCCTTGACGCTCTCCATATCTTCCGCCCCGACGTTGCCGCCTGACTGAGCGTACAGGTCCGTCATGTAGCCGAAGACCGTATGCACCTCTGTGCCGCTGTCGGCGCACGCCGACGTGTCGGCGACCTTGCCGGCCTCCTTGCACCAGCCAAGCATCGGGCAATCGGAATACGCCTCCAAGAGCGAACGGTCCAAGTCGATTCGCGGCGTCAGCTTTGCCGTCATCGCCGGGATCAGGTCCATGTCGAGTTCTTGTGTCTCGGTCATTACAGGTTCCTCTCGTCTGGTGGAAGTGCCGACTGGTTCTTGGCGCAGTCGGCCAGGATGGCGTCATAGTCGGTCGGGGTCATCTTGGACCACTGGCGGCACTCGCGGCCAAGCACGCCGCAGACGTATGACCACCAGTTACGCGCTCGCGCCTTCTCGTCGTCCAACTGCTCCTCCGGGAACTGCGCCGCAGCCAATGTGTCCCAGGCTCTGTACGCCGCCTCCTGCTTCTGCTTGAGCGTATCCACGGGCGGAGGGTCGGCCTTCCTCTGTTGGCGGGTGGTTGCCGCAGGCGCGTCCACCGCCTTGGGCGACACTGGCGACGGCGGAGCCGGTATCTCGGCCAACTCTTCTGGCGTGTAACTGCATCCGCCCAAGATGTCCGGCCAGTAGGCCCTGGCCAACCGTGCCGACGCTCGCGCGAACAGCATGTCCGTCGCCCATTTGGAATAGTTGCTATCCGCCGTCATTGACACCTTGGCAGCCTTCGCCTGTTCCATGTCGAACGTCACGGTCATCGGCTCTTGGTTTGGCCGATGCGCCCAGATCGTGCAGCATTCGTTATCGTGGCGAGCAACCGTGATACGTCCGCCGACGCAGCGCTCGTAGAAGAGCGCGCGCATCGCTTCGGCCGACATGCCAACGCGCCCATGAACGGCGTAGAGGTGGCGCATCGCCCACATGGCTCCCTTGCCGAGTTCCCACGCCGCCAGGATGCGCGCGGTGGTCTCTTCCACAGGTCCGCGGCTACCCGTAAGCCCGCTGCGGGCGATCATCTCCGCCTGCTGCAAGATCATCGGCCACGCTTGCTGGGTCTCCTGCGGCGTCGGCAGCCGATTGGTCATTTGGCGACGATCGACGAGGCGATCCAATTCGGCCTTCCCGTCAACAGGGGGATTGGCAGGCACCGTGGCCGTCTCTTCTTCGGGGGGCGCCTGCGCCTGCTCGATCTGCTGCTGGACTCCGAACAGGTCGTGATTCTCTTGCGCTACTTCTGTCATTGTGTTCTCCTTGCTTCATTACGGCGGACAGGGTCGAGCCTGCCTTGGGTTGATAGCGAGGGGCGTCAATAGGTTCACTCAACCAGCTTCCGTCCATCGCCCAGATTCTCGCTCATGCCACGCTCATGCCAGTGGCCACCGCCGTACCGGGCTTTCGCCCGCTACTTCTTGTCGAAGATGCTCACGCCGCCCTGGAACGCCTGCATCACCTTGCCCAGGCGCATGCGGGCGTCCTCTAGGTGACGGAAGGCGAGCGTGATGTTCGCCAACATGTTGGAGTTGCGGCTCGCCGGGATGTTGGGGCCGTTCAGCGGCGAATCTTCCACGACGAACTCCCGGCACTTCGTCAGGGCACAAACATCCACCTCGATCTGCTTGATCTTCTGCCGCACGCTTTCGCAGCGTTCTTCGATTGTCGCCTCTCGCATCGCTTCGGTCATTGTCGTGCCTTTCGTGGGCCTATGGCCCGGTTTGTGTGCTTAGGGCTTTCGCCCACGGCCCCGCCCGACCTGTCGGCCGGGCGAGACCCTATGCCCACGTCCGCTACACGGTCCTCAGCCATGCGGGCATGTTTTTCGCCTGCGACCACGCCCAGCGTCGCCTTCCGGTATCCAAGCGGCGTCCCAGCCGCACGCTGCCGGGCTGGCGTTCCTTTGGTGGTTGTGGGCAGTACCACCACGCCAGCCACAAAAGAATCAGTGGCATGCGCCACCTCCTCTCACGGCCCCGCCGCCGATGTCTCGGCGACGGGACACTGCTGGCGTGGCCGGTTTCGCGTTCGCGTCGATCTCGGCGGTCCCCGCAAGGACCGCACTCATGGTGGACGGTTGCGCGAACGGGGCTAAGCCCCCACCGGCAAACGCTTACCGCCCAGCGCGCGACTCGCGTCTGACACGCCAGCATGTACAAGTTCGCGGGGCGGCCGGGCGCTACTCCGGCTGGTTTTGGGTCGAGATGGCCACATTCCCGTATACCCTGTGGCGCGACTAAGCCCGTTGGCCTCGTTTCGGACGTTATGCCGCCTGCCACTACGTGTCCGCTTTCCACGCCGCGCCCCGCGAAGTTCGATTGTCAATCTCGCCCCAGCCTAAACGCCGGGGGGTTCACTACGCCGCCAGCCGATGCTCGATGTAGTCCACGATGTCACCCACGGTCTGCCACCGCTCGGCATCGCTCTCCAGAATCGTCAGCCCAAACTCGCCCTCAAGGTGAAGCAGTATCTCGATGAGGTCGATGTCGTCCACGTTCAGGTCGTCCGAGAGGCGAGTCTCGCGGGTCATGTCGCGCCCGCCCTCGTCCATGGCGTCTTGCACGCATTTGATAATCCTGTCCGTCGTTTCGGTCATTGTTCATCCTTTCCGAGTACCGTCACCAAGACCGCCCTGCGGCCCCACAGCAGGGCCTTGTCGTGGCCGCTCATTGCGCATCCTCTTCCGCTACGTGCTTCCAACCATCTCTTCGCACGATGCTCCGAATGGCGTGTCGTGACACACCGTATCGCTTCCCCATCTCTGTCTTCGTCATCGTTCCAACTAGATGGCGTATCTCGCGCACATCATCTTCATTGAGCTTGGCTCTGGGGCTTTTGGAACCACGCAATATGGCCTCTGGATGAAGACGCGGCCCGCTTCTGTCTCCGCGCGCTGTACGCTCCGGATGCGTATGGGTTCCATGGCGGTCGCCAGTGGCCATGCGCCCCTTCTGCACCGCGTCGCCGATATTGTCGGCCTGCGTGCCTAGGAAAAGGTGGTCAGGCCGTACGCACCCTGGAGTATCGCAGGTGTGGCAGACGAAGAGTTTGCTAGCCACGGGGCCGCGCGCAAGCGAGAAGGCTATCCGATGTGCCCCATACCTCTTCCCGGAGAGATAGACCTGTCCATAGCCGCGACTGTTCTTGCTGCCCATCCACAGCCAGCATTCGTCAGGCCCACGGCGCTCGACTCTGGACCAGAAATGTGCGATGTCTTTCGGAGTCATGACTTGCTCCCGAAACAGTCCGGCCCGCATAGGCTGGACATTCACGCGGGCAGAGTCGCCCAGGAGAATACCTACGCGGGCCGGGTTGCTTTGGTTGTCAGTCATCGTGAATGTCCACTTACATCATAGCAGGCCATCACTGCGAGTCAAGGGCCGTTTTCACTTTTTGCCAATATTTTTCACCCGCCGCCGTTGCGCGTGTTCGCCAGCGCGGGCCGACGTTCCAGCAGACGGCCTTGTCACGGTCCGTCACAGCCCCCCACCGCGCCCAGTACGCCTCCATTGCACGCTCTACGGCGGGGCGGCAGTAGGCCATCCGTGGCCAGTCCTGCCGCTTACCGCCAGCGTCCAACCACGCGGACAAACCGCACTGGTAAGGCCCTACAGATCGTCCGCAATCGCCGATTTTGTTGGCGTCGCCGCCACTCTCTACCTGGCGGATAGCGTCAAGCAGAACGCGAGGCTGGGGCGGCGGCGGGAAAGGAGGAGAAGGCGCCGCTCGCCCCGCTGCGGGTGTGGCCGCAGGTGCCTCGCGCGTCGCCGGCTGCGTGGCGGTGGAGGGCAGGCCACGCTTCGCCGGCGGCTCAGGCTGGATCGCCATCAGGACGATGATGACAGGGACCGACACGCACGTCGCAACCGTGATGATGCGGCCGGGGTTCATTCTCGGTGCTCCTTTCACTACGCGGACAAACTTCCACGTCGCCCAAACACCACAGCCGGCGTTAACGGCCGCAAACACGCCGGATAGATACGCATCGACCGACAGCCGCCATCCCGCGACCGTCACGACGA
>Ga0180732_1001728_pt1 | contig 12752 bp, 11 predicted proteins | sample KR11_01MetaG_FD_148674 | JGI IMG/M metagenome (GOLD analysis project Ga0180732, IMG submission 148674) | Groundwater microbial communities from the Olkiluoto Island deep subsurface site, Finland - KR11_0.1 MetaG | ecosystem: Environmental > Aquatic > Deep subsurface > Groundwater | place...
ATAAACCTCTCTACTTTTCCCGTCACCAAAATTCATATTCCCACTAATAATAGCACCTTTTTCTACTATGATATCAATATTAGCAGGTATTTCTTCTGCTGTAATAAAAGTATAAGTTGTAGTTGCTCCACCAGAGTTATGCTTGAAAAGAATTGTTCCATTATCTGCACCTATTGTATCTACACAAGATTTTACGGTAATTAAATCACCAACAACTCCTTGATCAACTGCAACATAATCAGGAGTACAATAATCAGGAGTAGGATTACTTATATTTGTACGCGGAATATAATATATTTGTGATCCAGTAGAACTTAATACTTTTAAAGAATAACTTTGATCTACTAATAAAGTAACAGGAGAATTATCATATATTGGAATACCACCTGCACTTGTTCTAATAGGTTGGGCCACAGCAATAATAGTTCCATCTTCTTCTTGTATATATAATGTCAATTGATTCCCAACAATTTCAGGATCAGTATCAGGAATACCCACATAAATTTGTGCATTTGAAATTGGTCTACCAATTGTTTTTTGTGGAAAGTATGTAGGTCCTAATTCAACCTTGATATAAGCATTAGCACTTACAGTAAGAATCAACACCAAAAGAATACTTAATAAATAACATCTGATTTTCATTTTACTTTCCTTTACTTTTTCTTTGAAGTTATTAGAATTTTCCATCTTCTAACCATTTTAAATATTTTTTATACTCTTCCATGTTTCTTATAGGTTTTTTATACCCAAACATAGATTTAATTCTTCCAAAATTAATATCTTCCAAATCTGTTTTAGCTGCTTCTTTGGCATCTTTAATAGAAAGATCATATTCTTTTTGATAATGTTCAGTAATATTGGTTTTAGTTAAAGCATCTTTTCCAGGTTTAGTTCCTTTAATAATCATATTGACTTTAGGATATTTTTTTCTAAATTTATCTAATTTTTTTAAAACATCTTCAGCACCAGCTTCTGTATATTGATCTAAGTCTATTATTATCTTTGAAGGTTTAACATCATTTGCTAATTTATAATATTTATTATGTTCTATATATGTACCTTTTTTGGCCCTTTCTAATTCTATTTGTATAGGATATTCAGAAGACCATGAGTGATCTTTAGTAAAATCAATGGCCGAACCTTTATGTACTCCTTTTTCTAAAATTCCTTCTAATGCATCTATATCTGTACCATGATAAGCAGTTTCTTTTACTGGTTTGGTAACTGGTTTCACTTTAAAATCTTTTTTATTTAAAACTCTAAATACATTAATCCCTTCTTCTTTCTGCCAATTGCCTTTATATCCTAAGTCTTCAAGTAAAAATTTAACTTTAGGATTTTCATAAAAAGCATAGTTTCCAGACTTAGCCATAGATTCTACAAGAATTTTGTTAGATTTGGGAAATCTTCTTTTGTATTCTTCAATAAAGGAATCAAATTGTTTATTATTTCTAGCATCAAATAAATTGGTTTTATCAATACTTACTTCATATACTTTACCAAATTTAGAAGCTACATCCTTTGATTCAACAGCAAAATACCCTCTATGTCCTTCTGATAAATCAGCAGATGTTTTAATGTTTTGGTTAGTACCAAAATATAATTTCTTTGGTTTGGTAACTGGTTTGGTAATTGGTTTAGTAACTGGTTTGGTAACTGGTTTAAAAGTTTTTAGTTTATCCGCTAAAGCTTCCATTTTATTTGGAAATTGTTTTCCAAATTCTTTTATAAATTCAGATTTACTCAAAGAACCTTTTAAACGCAAAAATGCAGATTCATCACGACCAAAAAGGATTTTTGCTTCTTTGTTTGTCATGAAATTTCCTTTATCAGTCATGTAACCCTCTATAATAAGTTCGGGGTTTGGTTGTGGATATTGACGAAATTTTTCAGGCATCTTACTAAAAGCACCTTGATGTGTTATTCCTGTATAAATTTTTCCTTCTGGATCTTTTATTGCTGCTGAAATTGTTTTTTCTATACCCTCTGGATGAACAAATTTTTGTATTGCTTTTAATTTATTTTTTTGATATGGAGTTGTTGTTTCTTTAATAAGAGATGTTAAAGTATCTTTTGGGTTTTCTATAATTGACTGTACTGGTTTAGTTACTAGTTCAGTTAATTTTTTTTTTCCTGTTCCAAATGGAACTGAACCACTTTCATTTTTAAGGTTCTTCAGCATTTTATTGACAACTGTAACATGTTCTCTTCTGGTCAAATGCTCCTTCATTCTTTTATCCATGATACTTTCTATGGCTATATCCACTGTAACAACATCTTTTGACTTGAGCATTTTATCTAACTGGCTTGATGTATAGTCTCCTTTAGGTAATCCTCTCAAACCTACAAATGATTCAGGTGGAGTAATGACTTTAGGAGTAAGAGTAGGAGTAATGGGTGGAGTAATGACTTTAGGAGTAGGAGTAATGGGTGGAGTATATGAAACAGGTTTGGGTGGATATTTAACAGGATTAGACTTATGTAAAGCAAAGGCTAATCTTGCTTTTACTTGTGGATGTCCCATGGTTGCTTCCCATAAAGATAGTGGCCAAGTTTTAGGACGCATCAATATCTTTGCCCCCAAAGGAATCATGTTTTTCTGGGCTTCTCTAGCATAAGCTTTTTCAATAGCTTCGGTCAAACTTATTCTTGCAGCATCAGTTGCATTTAGTTCTGCTAAAGCAGGATATGTTTGTTCTAAGTTTAGCATTATTTCTCTAGCTACACCTTTTTTTCCAACCAGATCCAATTGAGCTTTAATTGCTGAGGGTTCTGCAGATCCAAATTTAACTTCTTTATATAACTGGCGTTTAATTTGATTTGCTTTTGCTGGAGTTAAACTACTAGGATGTGCTCTAAACCTTTCAGCTATAGCATCTACAATAGCTTTAGCTCCAATAGGATCACTACTATTACTAGCTTTATCATACGCTTTTGCAAGACCATCCTTAAGAACAGTTTCCCTATCAATAAATTTACTTGGGTCCTTAGAAAGTATTTTAGTAATATCATCAATATACCCTGATACTTCTTTCTCAAGACCCTTTATTTTTGAAAGTCCGTATTTACTTGGTGGAATTCTAGATCTTAAACCCTCTTCAACAGCAGCTGTTTGTTTTGAAACTATTTCATTGGGAAGAGTCTGTATCCATTTTTTAGACATTGGAGTTTTAATTGCACTTGCATATAATCTTTGTGGTAATTTTTTAAATAAGTAGTCCTCAACGTAAGGAGCTATCTTAACACCAGTTTCCATAGCTGCACCCATAACTAAAACTGTACCAACATCTGCAGCACTTTGAAGTATTTCTTCTTTAATTGTTTGACTCTTAACTTCTTCTCCACCAAGACGTTTATATGAATCTACAAGAAAGTCACTTAATTGTCTTGCAATTCCATAACCAAGAGCTGTTCCAACAATAGGAGAACCAACACTCCCACCAATCATTCCTATAGTCTCAATAGTAGGAACAACTGCTTGTTCAAGTAATCCTTTACCTGCACCATATAAACCTGCAAGAATAGGACTCCTTCCCATCCATTCAGGGTCCCACTCCTCCTCTTCAGGTTGTTTTCTTTTTTCTATTTCTTTGGTAACATAATCTGGAAGACCAGTTCCCTTTACAAGAGGAACGTCTGTTTTAGGGGTTTCAAGAGTAGTTTCAGGAGTTCCTACTTGAGGAGTTCCTACTTGAGGAGCCATTACTTGAGGAGCCATTACTTGAGGGGGACTTTCTTTTGCGAAAAGACCTTTGTTATCAAAAGCTTCTTGAACATATTTTGGTAGTGGCATTATTTAATCCTCTCTTCAGTTACTGTATTCCAAGTTTCTTCTTCACCAGTATCAGGATTTATAACTGTTATAGTATTTTCAAATTCAGCTCCTGCTTCCCCAGGACCAGCTGTATAAACATTTTCAAGTTGTCTTATATTTCCAAGTCTTTCAACAGTTGTTTTTATTTCATCATTTACAGATTTTAAACGAATGTTAGCCATATCTCTTGTACCTTCAAGAACTTTCTTCAACTGTGTATAAGACAGATTAACATCATGGATTTTTTCCCATTCTTCTCTACCTTTTTCAGGAAGTAAGGCAACTGATGCAGTTGAACCCTGGGATAATTTAAATATTTCAACACTTATCTCTTTCATATAAGCTTCAAGAACTCGTTCATTACCTGAACCTTTAAATCTAGTATGTAATTCTCTAAATGGTAGGTCTAAGCCTCTTACACCGACTCTGTTAATAACTTCATTCATAATTTTGTCAACTTTGCCGAGTTGACCGTTTATGTTTAAAACAAAACTACCCATTGCACCTCTATTCTTTTGTTGCTGTGCCAAAGAAGATGAAAGAGATTTTTGGATAGCTCTTGGTTGTACAAAATTAAAGTCAGGTTCTACATTCAAAACTTTTTCCCTGACAACTTCTTGAATTGGAACACCAAAGGTATTGCGTACATTGTCTATTGTTTCTTTGCCTTCTAAAATAGCTTTAGCTACTCCATCTAAGTCCATAGCTGCATATAATGCTGTAAGTTTTCCTTTGGTTGAAGCTTGACTCCTTTTACCCGCTGTTGTTACATCATCTTGTGCCATGGCTTTTAAAGTATTTTTAGCTTCTTCATTGCCGCGAAGAGCTGCCATAGTTAACTCTGTTTTATTCTTCATTGTTGGATTTAGTAAATCATCTTTTTTTGCTTTGAACTCTTTCTCAGATATAAGTTTATTATCAAAGTCAGTTTTTAATTTTGCCATATCAGTATATGGTGTAACTCTGTTAATACCAATAGAGTCACCAAATAACTTAGCTTTTTCAGGATCAGTAGTTAAAAGGTCTGTGTAAGTATTAAAGTTTTTTGCTGCTGCTGTAGTCTCATCTTTTTCATCTTTATTAAACCCTGTTCCAGTGCCAAATGCATCTGCTAAATCAGGATCGGTTTCTTTGAGGTTTTGAAAATACTCAAAGTTCTGTATATCAGCAGTCTTTTTGGTAGCAGTTCCTAAAGCTTCTCTATAAGCCTTATATTTTTCGGGGGCTATAAAAGCCAGTTCTTGTTCTAGTTTAGCAAGAGTTCCTTTTGGGTCTTCATTAAATTTTTCCATAAAACCTTCAGTTTTAATAGAATCATCTAATGTTGGTACTAAACCTTGAGCTTTTGCAAGAACCCCTCTAGTTTCAGCTATTTTTTCAATATTTTCAGGATTCTGAAGTACTTGAAAAATAGTATTTGCGTAAAAATCTTTATGTTTATCATCCCTAAGTTTACTTGCCTGAGTTAAACCTTGAGCTACCTCAGGATGTACTAAACTAAATTCAGCAATAACACTAGGATCACCTGTTTTAAAAGCTTCAACAGCACCTTCATTGAGTTTCTCAATTCGTTCTTTTTCATCTTTAGCTTTTTTAATTTCACCATATTGTTTTACAGATGTAGCTAGCCCTTGAAGTCCTTGGGATAAATCACTTCCAGGATGTATATAAAAAGGATTTGCCATTATAATACTCCTATAGTTGAATAGTTAATAAACATAAAATTGTTTTTCATTATAACTGCTTCTGGAATAACTTTAAAGACTTCATCAGCCATACAACCGTATGTAGAACCATCAAGTCCTAACATATTTGCAACAGAATTCCAGTCAAATGAATAGAAATTAAATCCTTTGACCTTCCCAATTTTCTTTATATTGGTTTTAAGTCTTCTATCTGAAAACATACCTGCACCATAAGCTTGTATTCCTAAATTAGCCATTCCCATTACATTACCCCAAGCTTGTTGAGTTCCTTGTTGTTTTATTTGCGCTGCTGCTACACTTCCTTGAGCTTGTGTTAAACCGGCTCCTTCAATTCCATGAGCTTGTGTCGCACCAATATCTCTCATAGAACTAGCAATTTGACCAGCATTAGAAGGTAGTCCTGCTAATCCTTGGAGTCCCATTAGTTGTTCATTATATGATGCTAACAAAGCTTGATTCTGTAACTGTGTATTATAATCATACAAATTATAATTTACATCTCCAGATCGTAAACCTCCTGTTGCTGATGCTGATCTTAAAATAGCTTCTTCACCTGCTTCTCTACCACCCATAATACTTTTATATAATGGAGAGTCTATTGAACGTTGAATAAGATCTTGTTGGTTTCCTATTCCTCCTTTTAAACCATATAAACCACCCATAGTTTGTAAAGCACCTTCTCTAAGTTCTTGAGGAATTTTTTCTCTTTCTTTTAGATAATCAAGAGCTTCCATTTGAGCTCCTGCTTCAGTCATAGCAGCTCTTTCTTGTGCTGCTGCTTGTGTTGCTGCTGCTTCTTTAGATGCTTTAGATGATGATTTAGCAGAAGCAGATACAGCATATGCACCTACTACTGCCCCTCCAATTATTGCTGTAGCTATTCCGGACATGGCATATCTCCTATTAATTTTATATTATCTCTATAGTTAGTAGTTATTTCATCCCCCATATACCCTCCTCTACAGCCATCTATTATAGTAGTTGCTACCAAAAGAATATCATTATCAACTGATATCATCTTAGCATTGGGTTTAATTGAATGGTTAGTATACCTGCCAACAGGAGTTCTTTTTCCACCTAACCGTGCTGGAGCTATAACTTCTCCAACTTTAATATCAGCGGTTGCAAACACACCTCTGCCTTCAATATTGGATTTAAATATACCGATTTTGTAACTACCAAATGGTATATCAATTTGATCTTCTTCATTCTCAGTTTCAATTCTTACTTGTTTCTCTGTGGTTCCAATTTCTAATAAAGCTTGTTTATAGTCTTTATTATCTAATAGTTTACTTTCTTTGTCTTGATGACTTTCCCATGTTTCACTCTTTTTAAAATAGGTAGTTTCTAGTTTTTCAATGTCTCTTTCCTCTGTAGGGTATATATTTAACCACACAACATCTTCTAAGACATAACCCATTTTTCTACCAGGATTACCGGTAAACATCATTGGAGCTGATAATACACTTTTAGAGCCATCAGGTTCAATTATTAAAACTTTACCTTTGAGGAATATATTCATTTGCTCAAATATCTGATGATGTCCTAAAACTAAAGCTCCCTTAGGCATTCTGACTTCCCTGATATATATACCTGGACCAAAGGTATGAATCACAGGACAGTTTGCTTGTTCAAACTTAAGCATCTTTTCCTCTAAAGAGTCATAAGTATCTTTAATAGCAAGTTCCATTATACAATTTCCACAACATCTAAGGCTACTGACAGTTGATCTGCAACACTAGCAATGGCACTAATTAAGTCCCCAGCATCTAATACTTGACCAACTACTTCTGGACACTCATAAGTTTCTCTACTGCCAATAGTTTTTAAATTAATTATTAAATTAGTAGCAGCAACAGCTCCACCTGACGGAACCTTATTGAAACTTATAGTTACTACTGTAGTTGTGTCATTAGTAACAGTACACTTAAGGACTCTGCCCTGGGTATTAGCTGGACAAGTGTATAGTGTAGTATCTGCCACTCCTGGTTGTGCCATGTAAGCATTTCTAATTAATACTGACATATCATCTCCTTAAATTTTTTCTCCGTGTTTATCTTTAGTATATTCAAAGTGAACCTCTATTAATGAGGCATCTCCAGCTAATGTACCAATAGCTATATCACGATATAATCTGAGTCCAATACGATCATGGGGTTCTGCCCCAATTATGCCAGTAACAAGTGGTGTATTCTGAAGAAGATCTGTTACAGAAGCTCCAGAAGTTCCTGATATTGTAGTAGTAGCACCAGGAACTGATTCACCTTCTGCTACAAGTATATATTCCATTTTCCAAGTAACTGTACCAGTATCAAGTGCAATTTGATGACACCAATCTACTGAAACATTTATAACTGATCCTCTAGTCATACTAAAAGGAGCAATTAATGAATAATGCACTTCATCATTATTAACATTATCAAATATTAAAGTTGGCCAAACGCTTATATATCCAGGAATCGGTCCTGCAACCCCAAGTTTCCAAGAATGAGCTCCTACTCTAATATGATTCATTACTAAAAATTTTACAACTTTAGATGGAATAGTAAAAATAGATGAATTAGAATCATCTATTTTTTGATCATAACTCTTAGGAGTTATTAAAGACTGTATAAGTTTTTCAAGTTCACCAATCTTTTTACTGTAGTCTTTTGAACTATAAATAATTTGCAATTGTTTTTCTAAATTATCAATTCTTTTTCCCCATTCTTTTGGAGTTGAATATAATTCTATATTCTCAAATGTAGAAACTTCACCTAAAGTTGGAGCAGTTATACCGCCTACTCTATTAAAGAGTGATCTAAAAAATTCTTGCCATTCTGTTGTCATCACTTCTTGTAACCCAACAAACATGGATGAATTAGGAAGTTCTGGTAAATATAATTTTTCAGTCATAAGAAACCTTCATTAATGCAAATGCCATTTTAGATGTTGAAATACCTCTAAATTTAAAACCAACATAATCCCTTACATATCCAAGACGTCTGGCAATAAACCTTTTACCATAATTTAAAGGTTCACCATACTTTAACCAATATTCTCCACCATAAGTTAAACCATTATTTGTCATTGAAACAGCTATAGTAGCATCATCAACTATATTAAATCCTGGGATAGTTGCTATTTCTATCTCATCAATTGACATTCCGTCTAAGTTTAAAAAGGGAGTGAATAATATCCATTCAACTTTATCATCATAATGAGTTACTATTGATTCATCTAATTTTCCAATATGTGTATCTATTTTATCACCATATATCCATAAAGAATTTCTTGGATCAAGTACTCCATTAATCGCTCTATATGGATTATCACCAAGTGTATCAGTTTTTAAAACAGACCATGCAAATTGTAAACCCATTGTTAATGCAATAGTTTCATTGAAACAAAGTGTTTCATTTGGCAAATGAATAAGCATAAAAGCTATATCATCTTCTATTCGTACTTCCATTCTTATATCTACTAATTCAGGTTCTGTATATTGTTTAAGAATTTTATCAATTTCACGTGTAGATACTTTTTCAGAAATACTATGAGCTAATTTATGAACTGATATAGCCTCTTCTCTTCTACCACCAACAATATACCAAGCATCCTTTAACTCACATTTAGCATGAGTAGCTACTATACCGATTTTTTGAACTCTAGTAGCTATTCGTGTAAAGGCAAAATTTGCGGTAGCATCATTTGCAAAATATTCTATTGTGTATCTTCCAAATACCATAACTTTATTATCTGGTGTTTTTGCAACACCAAGAGATGGATCTGGCATAAATTCTGCCGTAGCAAATTTTAAAGGATCAATTGATTCCTCATCAGCAATATCAGTATGATAAATATATTCACCATCTGTTAAGAAATAATAACCATCAACCCAAACTCCATCAATAGGACTACCAAGATCAATATCAGTTATTTCTCTAAAACCACCAACAGCATCATATAAAAACATTTTTCCATCAGCTATTATCCCTTGTGTATTAAAACTATAAAAGTCTTGTAAACGACATTGAGAAGTTCCAGGAATTGCACCTAAATTATTAACTACACCTGCAGAAGACACAGATATTAAATTTGCCCCAGAGACTCTAAAATGATTTTTAAGTCTTTCATTATAATTTGCTCCACGATCTATGCCTAAACCAGTACCAAAAGAAACAAGTCCAGGATATGATAACATATATCCTTGAGCCCCTAAAATATCCTTTTGAACTGCATACATGTTCACTGACAAAGCATCTCTATAATCTGTTAGAGAACTTACTTTATCGCCCTTTATTAATGTAACTGGTATTACTGGCATTCAAATTCCTCAACCTAAATCTAGTGTAAGACAAAATTTTAAAATGCTATATGTAAAAACAATTCTTTCTAGGGTATCTAGAAGACCGTAAGAAACTGCGAAAGCCATCCGTTCACTATTAGTAGGTGTAGGTGTAGGATAACTTCCTAAACTTAAAATTGCAAAAAAGTCCATTACCACTCCAAATTTTTATTTAGTATGGTTTTTAACTTTGGCCATCCAATCTTTATAGGGTGCCTGAAAGATGATTTACTATCCTGGAGTTGCTTCTGTCTTAACTGGCGATCTCCTTGGGCATCAATCTTCTCATAGATCAGATTGAGTAGGTCAAATAAATCCCCATCTATATCCAACCGTTCCTTCTGGTTATTACTTACTGCTTGGTAGTATAATTGTACTCTATCATGCATTATTTCAAACATACGATCCCGCATAGCATGAGTAATAGCAGTCCCAGCCTTATCAATACCACAACCACAGGGACATTTAGTAAGTGCAAATTCCTTTCCTATGGATATATGATAGAATATATCCTGAATAGCTTCATCTACTACTTCCTCCGGAATTTTATTATTAATTGCAATCTTTTTGAGATAGGTAATGGAAGTCTTCAGTGTATGACCATCTCGTGTGTAAGGCTTAAACAACTTTTCATAGTTCATATTACCATCCTTTTTCGAGTTGTGTAAGTTCCATCCGAGCTAAAAGCTGCCAAAATAGAACCGAGAGAACCATCAACATCATTAAACTGTTCTGTGTTTCCATTGGATTCGGTAATTATCATTTTGTTAACTAAAGCAATCAATATATTTCCAATTTTAGTAGAAATAGCAGTAAGAGCTACCGGAGTGTCGTCAACTTGGAGTTCGTTTGTGTCAGCCACAATCAGGGCTGTTTCAGCCTTTAATGCTATAATATCAGCCGCAATATCTACTCCTGCTGCATTGGTTATAACTGCTGCTACAATAGCCGCAATTTCTGTATCCAGATAACCCGCAATAGTAGCAAGAGTACCAGGAATGTCATCGGTCTGAAGCTCATTTGTATCAACCAGAATAGCCGCCACATCAGAGGCTATCTTAACTAAGCCGCTTGTGCCGTCATCTATAATGTCTGTGTCAGCTTCGATAGCAACTGTCTGTGCTTTCACTGCTGCAATATCTGCTGAAATACTTGCTCCAACTGCTGCGCCAAGCCTTCCAAAGCTGTCTCCAGTCTGCTGTGCAATCTGCGTAAAGACTTGAACAGTAGCCGGAATTGCCCCGCTGCCTATGAAGGTAAAAGCAATTAAGGCGTAGTTAGTTTCGGCTTGGTCGGGAGCGTAAGTATGATAACCATTGCCTTCATGAACACACACACCAGAACCTACTGAGCCTAAAGCCTGTGTTCCTGCATCGCCGCAAATATAGACCGTAACTTCTCCGGCAAAAGCTGTGCCATCTGCTGCGGTTATCATTTGAGAACCGATTTTTTGACCTGCTGTGTTTTTTAACATTAGCTATAAACTCCAGGTTGTAAAATTATGTTTGAATTTCTTGCCCATGCTGGTTGGAAGCCACTTGCTGCTGCCACAGAATAATAAGTCCTGCCAACTCTCCTGTATAAATCCCATTTGCGTGCGTAGAATAGTGCTATTTGTTCTACGGTTAGGGCTATGTTGTTGATGCGGGTGTCGGCTATGAGGCCGTCGAAAAATGCATCTGCTTCACTTAGCCTCCCAATACAGGCAGCCGTATCTTCATCTATAGAATTATTAGTATTGTCTGCACCTGATACTTTTTGGATACCATCTATATAAATACGCAGTAAATCTGAAGCTCTATCACGAACTCCAACGATATAATGCCTATTACTATCATCTAAATTAGAAGCAGTCAAAAAAAGGTCTGTTTTTGTTGTATCGTCATCAATAGTGAGATATATCCGCTTATCAGTAACTGTTAATGTTTCTCTAAGTTCATATCGTTTGACATTAGTCCCTACAGCAACAATTCTACCGCCAGTAGTCGTATATGCATCAATTGTTACCCACGCAGAAACAGTAAATGAACCTGTTCCCATTTTTAATGATGTTGGTACTCCGGAACCCACACCCACATAATCATCCGTCCCATCAAAATCCAAACTCCCGCTATGATAAGCCACCCCACCATAAGGAGTTCCATGATTCTGCTTTCCGCTGAAATCAAGGCAAGGGAAACCAAAGAAAAGAGGCATAGTTAAGACATTAGAATCAGGGTCAACGCCATAGATTTTCTCGGAGTTCTTGGCTATGGCGTATTGAACATCAGCTTCAGAACCCCATCTGACTGGTTTTACATTATGAGATTGTCGTAAGTATGGCATTAGATACCTGTATGTAATGTGTAAGCACAAAAACAGTAAACATCGGGGCCGTCTGTATCATAGTCAGCATTATAAATAACTCTGATACGACTAAGCGAAGTACAGTCAATATTAAGTGTCCATTGAGCAACCACTTCGACTCTTGCGCTATTAATATCAACTATTATAGAAGCCGCTGCTGTCTGCTCATTTGCAAGCCCGTCAAGAATAGTAATCGTATCTCCAACATCCCCAGAATTTTCCGTCTGAAATATAACCTCTGAGTTAGCAGGCGTAGTATTCTTGATGAATTTGAATTTACCATCATTATGTATAAGTGCAGTCACTGGATTCGTGCAGGCAATAACTGTTTCGGCTGCTGGTTCGGTTGCATTAAGTGCCAAGACTACGGGTGTTCCAACCGGCCCGACTAATCTCATGTATGTAGTCCAGTCGTCTTTTGCAGGAGTAGCCTCGCCAGTAACCTGAATAATTACCTCTGGCTGTCCTGTGCTTGCAACTGCTTCACCAAGTGCCGCCTTAATATTAAGAGTACAACCATAGGCAGCGCTTACATCAAGCTCCGTTCCAAGTCTTATTGCTG
>Ga0180732_1001729_pt1 | contig 12749 bp, 12 predicted proteins | sample KR11_01MetaG_FD_148674 | JGI IMG/M metagenome (GOLD analysis project Ga0180732, IMG submission 148674) | Groundwater microbial communities from the Olkiluoto Island deep subsurface site, Finland - KR11_0.1 MetaG | ecosystem: Environmental > Aquatic > Deep subsurface > Groundwater | place...
TGGCAATTCCATTATCTCGTACACACCATAAGCGTTTTCTTTTGCCCACTGTTCCAATTTTATAGGGTTATCCAAAATAGACTTATCAATTTCAACGCCTTCTATTAACCGTTGATATTGTCGATTGTCTCGTGTTATATTACTCCAATCGACATTTGACATAACCTTCTCAATGTCTATTTTGTTATCAACGTCCAATATATTTCTGACATTAACTCGTACCTCACGAATAGTAGGTTTATTTCCTATGTTCTTTTCCGCAAGACCAGCCTGTCCAGCAAAAAATTTAGCGGTTTTTTTACTTGGACTAACAAACACTAAACCTTGTTTATCTACCGTAATTTCGCCACCCTTTTCTGCTGTACCGTGATACCATATAGTTTCCACCCCGCCAGCAGTACCCGCTGCCGGTTTTGTCGCCGCTGGGGGCGGTGTAGGTGATTTTTCCTGTATTACCTCTACCACTCTTGGAAGTGTCAGACGAGGTTCACTTACAAAACGAGGTTCGATTGCAGGTTGTTTTCGACGACCGCTCATTACACCGCCCAAAACAGCCTGTACTCCGCCCTGTGTCGCAATTTCCTGCGGTGTACCGCCTGCTATTGCAGTTTCCACCGCCGCTGTTCCGCTTAATGTCACCGCACCCAATCCTCTACGAGTATAAGCATTTTTAACTGTACCGATATATTCAAGTGCTTTTCCCAATAAGAAACGTTTTGCGCCTTCTTCTACTCCACTCACAATAGACCTTAATTGACCTTTGCCTTGTGTTCTCGCTTCCGCATAACCAGAAGCACCAGCGGCGGCAGTTCCTGCCGTCCATTCGGCAATCGCAGCAGGAAAACCACCAATTATAGTTCCCACCAACTTATCAACGCCATCACCACCTTGTTCAGTTAAAACCTTGTCCCAAAAATCTGCTTTATTTTCAAATCCATCTTTAAGGTTCTTAAACAATCCACCCTTTTCCAAGCCAGTAGCATTTGATATTACGGTCGTCATATCATCTAATTTGCCGAATAGTTGAGATGCGCCACTTTCAAATCCACTTATAATTGCGGCAGGCGCAGTAATAGGGATACGTTCTGCCATACGCCTGACAGATTCATTTACAGGTTGTACTGGCAAAATTGATTGTTCTGGAGATTGATATACTTGCGGTTCGATATTGGTATCAATGCCTATCGTATCAAATATATCTCGCTTTTTAGTGCGAGGCGACTCTAATGTAATTGTATCAAATATATCAGACATTAAAATTTATATCCTCTACTTATTGCAATTTGTCTTGCCTTATTTCTGTCGCCGCCAGCTTCTTGCAAAATTTGAATTGCTGTTGTTTGGTCTAATTGTTGACTTTGCCCACTTTGATTTGGGTAAGTAACAGTATATTTTTTATTTTCTCCCGTACCTGATATGTTGACCTGATTCCCAGAAGGTAATAGTGTTGACTGTTCAAACGTTCTATTTAGAAGATTCTTAAATTGTCGCACCAATGATGAGTTTTCTTCTATTGGGTCATAGGCAGGTTGACCGGTAATCGAATCCGTGTATTGAATATAGTATATTCCATCTTCTTCTACAATCGGAGATTTAGCTAATAATTGCTGTTGTTGATATGCAGATAGAGTATTATATTTATATTCGATACTATCTAATTGTTGTTTTGCATTATATATGGCATCGTCTATCTTTTGTTGATTTTGGTCAAGTCGAACATTACCCTGTTCGATTCTTTGTTGTCCTTGTCCTAACCTTGTTTCGCCTTGTCCAGTCAAAGCCTCCCATCTGTCTATCTGCGCCTGATTCTTAATCGCCGTATTCTCGGCGGTCAATCGTTTTATCTCGTCAGAAGCGGTTTCCTGCCCGAAATCGGCATAGCCCAATCCACCGCCGCCATAACCCATAATCTTCGACCGTACTATCATTTTAGCCGTTGTTTTCTGTTCTTCGGTCAGGGTATAATTATTGTCTATTTCTTTCGATATAAAATCGTACTCGTCTTTTTGCTGTTGGATAGTATCGTATTCTTTTTGCTTCGATTGTTGATATTTCTGCATCTCAAATTGAGTATTAAAATCATAAGTAGCTGATAATAAATTCATCTGCGATTGTTCAGTAAGTTGCTTCTCGTATTCCAATCTTTGCAGGTCGTATTGGTTGGTCGTCTGAAGCATTTGACGTTCGAGTTCCGCCCGCTTATATGTCATTTCCCTTTCATACTGCTGCGTAGAACCGGTCTTTTTCAGGTCTGCGTCAATTTGAGTTTGCAGTCTTTGTGCGGTATTATAATCGCCCACATAAATAGCGTCTAATTGAGCCTTGTTCCTTTCTGCTAATTGCCTGTCTTCGGCTGAAATAGTAGTGTTAAGTCTCTCGAAATCTGCGGCTATTTGCTCTTGCAATCTTTGTGCAGTATTGAAATCGCCCGCCTGCAATCTCTCCATTGCAGTTCTGTTCTGTTCATTAAGTCTCTGCATTTGAGCGATATTATCAGACGTTGATAACTTTTCACTGGAAGTGATTTGCAGATTTAATCGTTCAAGAGCAGATGTTCTTTCCTGCGCATTTTGTTCTGCACTTTGTTTAAGTTGGGTTTGTAATCGTTCAAGAGCGGATATATCCTGCTGCGACTGAAGTTGAAACGGCTGCTGATATTCAGCTTGCCACTTTTTACCAACCTGCTGACCGGCTTGTTTAGCAAGTTCCGTTATTGCCGGAACTGGCGTATAATCGACTGTAATTGGCATATTATTCCTTTATCTGGGCATTTGTTGCCCAGGCAGAATTTCTCTTAACTTAATAGGTTTTTTGGTCAAATAATCAAATCGTCCTTTTACTTTTTTTGTAATTCTACTTTCTTGTGGCTGCGCTTGACGAGGCTGATATGAACTTGAACCACTTCTATATCCACTTGATATAGGAGTTTTAAATATCTTTTCGGCTTGTTGTTGCAAAGGGCTTTCCTTTCGACCTCCACTACTGCGATTTCCGCCTATATTATATTTCATTCCCACAGTTTCTCTAATAGAACCCGGCTCTTGTTGCGCCTCCCATTGTTTATAAAGGTCATACTGAAGTTTCGCATTGGTTTCAGGAGAATTAGACCCAAAAGATTGTTGTTGTTTGCCTCCAGCCATTTTATTATAAGTTTCTCGTGTCATACGTAATTTTGCTAACTGGGCATCTGTCGGCGGGGGTTCGCTCACTCGTTGCTGCTGTTGTCGTGGCGCATTTACAAGATATTGACTTAAATCTCTTGCCGGTACAGGACTATATGTTGGTCGTGCCGCCACTTTGCGAGCTTCTACCTCTGCAATGCGTTGAGCCTCTTTTTCCTGAACTCTTTTTGCTTCGGCTATATTATACGCAGTCAATTTATTCGCATAATTGGCGTCTCCTTGTCTTGGTTTTCCAGCAGTTCTCTCGGCAATCGCTTGCGCTCTTTGATTCATAAGAGTCGCGTTCCCCAGTCTATTTCGTTCAGCTAAATCAGCCATAGATGTATCCGGTGGATTGCTTCCTCTTGTTGGACGAATACCGCTAATACTGGTTTCAGAAAGTTCTTGATTTCGACTTGGATATTTGGCCAATTCGATTCGTTTATTTCTTTGTACTATTCTACTACTTGCCATTGGTTATGTCCTTTATGAAACTACGGAATATCGCTGTCTTGCTGCTGCCTGTCGCCGTCTATCCCACGCAATCCAAGCAGTTCTGTCTTTTGGTTCTGGTTCATTAAAAGGCGCACCAATTCCGCCTGTTGGTTGCCATTTGCCATTTATCCATTGACCGGGGCCAACATTGCCATAACCTGGTGTTTTTTGACCTTCAGTAGGTGTACCTGGTTGTGGTTGCTGAACTGGTTGTGGCACAGATATTGGCGTTGGCTGATAAGTCTGGCCGCCCTGTCCGGTATTGTAATTAGTATTTGCCTGCTGAACTAAATTGGCATATTGACCCATATCCGGTGCTTTGTCTGTTCGTCTTTCTATGAATCCGGCAGTGCCTACCTTTGCGCCTGCCTGTCGTTCAGACCTCAAATCGGCCAGATTTAATCTTGCCTGACTGCCAACATTCGATTCCCAAGCCTGCGGTAATGAAGCGGCAATAGTAGTATTACCCATACCTGCACCGACAAGACTCTGCATACCGGCGGCGACATCACGCTGTTTTTGAACATTTATAGCCGCTTCCTGACCTGCCCCGAAAGTGCCTTTGGGGTCGTATATACCCTCGACCTGCTGATATTTGCCGAGACCCTCTTTATATCTTGCCTCGTTTGCGGCATTGGCCTTTTCCTGCGCCGTCTCAAATTGCTTGTAAGGGTCTGATATTGAACTTTGTGGAACATAACTGGGTTGTTGAGCCTGTTGAGGTACACCACCAGCTTGCGGTCGATTAGTACGTTGCTGTATAATATCTTGTTGTTGCTTCTGCTTCCTCTGCTGCGCAAGTTGCTGCGCAAGTTGCTGATTCTGTGCAATCCGCATCTGATTCTTTTGTCCTATAATGGATTGTTGTTCTCTTAAGTCATAAGCCATTTTTATTTTCCTTTATTGTGTAATCACGTCAATATCTATTCGTTCTACGGCAAAAGTCTTTTCTGCCGTGCTATTACCGATTTTAATCGCCATTACCTTGCCCCTTGCCCTTGACCGTATATCGTTCTGCCTGCCGCCAGACGTGAATGTTCCGTTTGCAAGTCCGGCATTACTCAAGTCGTCCACCAACGCCTCTGCACTGTTATTTACATAAATATCATAATTTACTTTTGTAGAACTTGCGCCGAGAACAATAGAAGTATTATTAAGAATTGATTCCTTAACACTGCTACCCTCTGCAATTACTAAGGGACCATAAACTACGTGGCTGTCTATCGCTACGTTTATATCTCCGGCGGACTGGTCTGAATATGAGTCGTCTTTAAAGTATCTCAAATAGCCGTCAGTAGAGCCGATAACTAATTTGGAATATGCTGCGGTATTTGAATCATAAAATTCCTGCGCTGAAATTCCAACATTATAAGTTTCGGGAAATATACCGTCAGTCCTCAAATCATACCAGTAATTTACCGATGTGTCCAATGCGATATTGAGAATCGAGATTGTTATCCCGTGTCTTTGCCGGTCAAAACCCATTGTAATTCTATGAGTATCCCTGTCTATACCGTCAAGAATTTTTGGTATTCGTGTATTGGTAAGCGGTTCTGGTATGGTTGAATCTCTGGCTAATTTGTATATTCCGGCAGTACCGGCAAAATACAAAGTGCCGTATCCGTCAAAGCAGAATGATTTGGGGCCGAAAATGCCGTCTGCGGTATAAAATGTATCTAATGACCCGCCTTTGCAAGGGTCGCCCCTGAATACTTCTATTTTATGCGCACAACCGACAATCATATAGTCATCGGAATAAGGTATAAAACAGGTTGGAATATCGCCGATAAATCCTAAAACATTATCAGTTCCGGCAACAGCCGATTGCTGGTCATTAACGCCATAAAGCCAGTCATAAGGATTTGCCTGTCTCGACATATACCAAACATTGGGGTTTTTCAGATTATTAAGTACTAAACGACCCAGATACATACACATTAAATTCGGCAGTTCAGGAATTGTACCATAAGTTGTACTGCCGATTGTCGGATATACAGTCCAGGCGTAATAATGAGGCGTTGTCGGTGCGGTTACGACAGATGGCGTAGATGATGTCATTCCACCGCCGGTTACGGCATAAGTAGCAGTAAAAGTTCCGGCAGTAAGAAATCCATAAATTGCTGTTTTCGCAGTATTTACAAAATCTACTATCATCGTTGCGCCACTTGTCGCCTGTGTTAAAGTTGAGCCTCTCGTCGGTGCAGTTGTCATCGCCGGTACAGTTAGCATTGTATTTGTAAAATCCACTACATATTTGCTTGTGCCGTCAACGATAAAAACCTTACTATATGCAGGCGTTGCCGATATATTGGCATTGGAAGCGACAAGAGTATTATTAGCCGCCGATAGCGCAACCATTGTCCCCGATACGCTTTCATACCAGACATCGCCGCTTGCGATTGCTACCAGTTTTGTGGTATAATTTATGTCGCCGCTCACGAAGGTATATCCATTCGTATAAGTAATTGTTGCCACATTTATTTATCCTATGGTACTGTTACGTCCACATCACAAACTCCCTTTGTTCCTACCGGAGTTATTGCGTTTATCGTTGAATCGGAAACTACTTCATAAGAATAAGCATCTACGCTTCTAAACTTTACGGCCGTTGCGCCGGTAAAACCTGCACCTGAAATTACTACCCTTGTCCCGCCTGCCGTTGTGCCGTAAGCAGGAACTATTGAACTTATTGCAGGGTCGGGCGTTGATACATAAGTAAAACCATTAGTCAGAGTCGATGTTCCGGTATCTAAAAAAGTTAAGACTACATTTACTAATCCTGCGGCGTGAGCAGGTGTTGTACAAGTTGCCGAGGTATTACTAACCACTACGAAATCGGTTGCCGCCGAACCACCGACAGTCGCACTAACGGCATAATTTGTTGCGCCTTCGATAAATCCAGTTCCAGTTAAAGTTATTGAAGTTCCGCCTGCGATGTTGCCGGTAATCGGCAATAGCGAAGCAATCGAATGAGTATTGCCAAATACTTCTAATGTCGGATACGAAACAGTCGGTATAATATCCCATATAGTTGAAAAGTTCCAAGAAGTAAAAGTCGCCGCTAATTTCATTTCGGCAGTTGTTTTTCCAGTGCCGCCTGCACTTGTTGCTTGTCCAGATGTTTGAGTGTCCCAAAAACAATTCGTTATTGTATTACCATTAAACCCACAAAATCCACCTACATTAGAAGTGCCAGAAACAGAACCAATAGAATAACAATTTGTTAATGTATAACTATTGTATCCAATAAATCCACCAACATAAGAATTTCCATTTACATTACAAGTAGAATAACAATTAGATAATACATTGGCACTATTTCCGCAGAAACCACCTGTATATGAACCACTACCAGATACAATACCAGTGGAGTAGCATTTTGATACATTTGGAGTTCCCATTTCTCCAGCAAAACCACCAATATAATTATAATTTATAGAACCAGAAGAAGTTATATCAACAGAAATAAGTCCTAACGAAGAAACGGTTGCACCACTTATGCTGCCCCAAAAACCAACATAAGAAGATGTTCTATTGATGAAAATGCCGGTTATAGTCTTGCCATTGCCGTTAAAATTTCCAGTAAATTTATTTGCAGACGTTCCTACCGGTATCCAACCTGCACCTGCGTTCCAACCGGACGTAGCCGTAGCGTCTATGTTTGCGGTAAGTATAAAATACTTATTCACAACAGACAACCAGTTATCGTCCCAAGATTGCAAATCGGTTAGATTTGCAAGTTGGTATGGATTACCAGAAGTTCCATCGCCGCCACTGCCGCCACTGAAAGGCATATTATTTTCCTAAACTGAATTTGCTATTGCAATCTGACAGACCGCATCAATTCGTGCCGTTGCACCGCCGATTTGCTGGGTATAGAGTTTTCTTAACGCCGGTCGCTGCCCGCCCCTTGCCCTCTTGTTAATCACGTCATAAGGTCTGACATTGCTTATAGACGGACTGGTAGAGGCAGGCTGATTATAGTTCGACCAATTTTGATTCCAGCCAAGTAATGGGAAAGGTAATTCGATTTTAAGTCTCCTTAAATTCGGATAGATATTTTATGGCATTTGCAAGAATGTTTATATCTTCCTTGCATTGGCCTAACGTAAGATTACATTGATAACACAATAACTTTCTAACATATCCAGTTCGATGGTCGTGGTCTATACTCAATCTTTTTATTGCTCCAGAGGGAGCATTTCTTGTTTCACATTTACCACAAATTGCGCATAAACCATTTTGTTGCTCAAACATTTTGTCGTATTGTTCAACAGTTAGGCCAAATTTATATTTAAGTTTAGACTTTCTCGCACTCATACAATTCATTCCCTTTTCCTTGTATGCACTTTCCCGTTTTTTGCATTTATCACTTTTCAATCTATACAATCTTTGCTTTTTCTTAAGTTTAGTTTTGTTCCTTATTCTATATTTTTTGCCATATTCTTTATTATATAGACGTTTTGTGTTCTTATGCTCTACGGAATTATGTTGTTTTTGAATACATTCTTTGCAATATGGATTTAAACTGTCCTTTCTACTACTTTTTTTGTTTTACAACAAAGACAAGTTTTAGTATCCATAACAAAAAATCAATCAATAGGGTTGCGTAGCAAGGAATATCAGCGTTACTCTTATTTTGCCAGCCGTTACCAGCGTGAAATCGCTTGCGTGTCTGATAGTAACATAAACAGTACCGGCGGAAGTAGTCGTTACCACCGCAGGGGCAGTCGCATAAATTGATACGATTTTAGTCCCGATAGTCGTTGTCGCCGCAGTAGCCGCATTAGCAGTCCATTCATCTTCCGCCGAAGTCTGGCCGACTAATACTGTCGTAGCAACATTAAAAGTTGTCAACGTTTCTACTACACTGCCAAGTCCAATAGCGTGTTTCGGCACTGCACTTGCCCAAGTATAAACGCCATCTGCGCCTGCACCATCAGTAAAAGCGGCGACAGAAAGCTCTATGGTCTTGGTCATAATACCCGCGCCAGTACCTACCACGTACTGGTATCCCAAATTTTGCTTTGTACTCATTGTTATTTTTCCTTAATTAAATTATTGTTTATGGTTCAGGTAATATCTGCGAGCCTTCGTAGCTCACAGTTGTTATATGACGTAGCTTCTCATATCCTTTTCCGTTCCACATCTGACCTAAATTGCCGCAAGTTAAAGTCTGCTTATCTGCGCCAATTGCCTGTTGAAGTAAGGTATCCGCCATCTGATTGTGAACACCAATCTGATTATCCTTCTGCGTTTCTGCGACTGCTAACGCCATTTCAAGGATTGCTTCCGAGCCTAATTCGCTGCCTATGAAATAATCGCTGTCGGCTGATAAAGCCAATGGCACTATATTATAGACATAGTAATACTCATAAGAACCATTAGGAACAGGACTGAAAATCACTTCCCATTTCTGACCGTTGATTTGGTCGTAAGCGCCCGACTTTAAAGCAAAGTACAAAGGCACTGCGTTGCCGGTCGTTGACGACTTCTGCAAATAAATAAAGTCAAGCGGTTTCTGGACAGGATTAAAACTCTGCGGAGTAGTATGCGTAAATGGCGTTTCAAGCGAACCAAATCCGTCTGGCAACTTATAAGTATCTGTACCGCTGATAACTGACAGGGTAGAAGTCTGCCGCAGAAAAGACCACTTATGAACTCGACCTGTACTTTGGTCAATAGGAAATAAAAATCGACGATATGCTCTAAGTGTAATTTGTTTGACTTCAGTTAAATTTGCCCCAGTTGGAGATGTACCAAAACCGATACTATCCGCAACCAAAGACCATACCTGTTGAAATGTTAAACGCAACGAGGCCATTATTATTCTACTTTCTTAGATAAACCCTCTTCATACAATCTTCTTTTACGAGCAACACAACATTCTTCCGAAACTTCCGTTTCTTGTACTTCTTTTTCTTTTTCTTTTTTAGACATTTTTTTCCTTTCAAAATTGGGGTGGTTTTCTCGCCACCCCATAACAGTTTTAACAGTTTTAAGCTAACATAAATAAGGGGCCAACTCCAGCCGCAGTTCCGGTAATAGTATTTCCGGCATACTGTGATGTATCATACGTAGCCGTAGTTACAGCAAGTGCAGTATCGGCACTTTCAAGAGAACCATCGTGTCTCCAGAAACATCCCATACCACCTTTCGCTCCAACACCAGATTGCGGGGCAATCCAAGTAAAACTGGGGATTCTGCCTACCTGACACCAGAAATAGATACTTGCGGCAGTTACTTTTACTGCCGGGATACCAGCCTTTGCTAATGTCATTGAAGTTCCAGTTCTTAATGCCATATAAGGATTCTGATAAACCTCACAGGCGCTTGAAGTTGTGATTGCTTCCGTTAAAGCACCATCAAGATATACTACAAACAAAGCATTTGCATCAGCAGCATCATTTCCGATAATTTGCCTGAACTGAACACTATTTGTTGAACCGTCAAAGATTGTTATAAAACCATTGCGCAATTCATCTAAAGTAAGTGCAGCGTGTGTGGCGGCTGGAACTGTAATAGAAGTAGCCCCAACTGCCGCAGTTACTACAAATGCCGTATAGCTTACGTATCCGGTATAAGTAAATTCGCAACCTTGTCCAGATATACAAGCCGCAGAAGATTTTGAAAAAACAAATATACCTCTGCCGGGTACAATCGAAACATCCCCAACATAATGAAGTGGGTCTTTTGTTGTGGACGCACTATAAATATACGACCAATCAACTGCCTTTGTACTTAGAACACCGCCCGGTTGTCCCAATATCCATATTCTGTTTTTGCCTTTTGCCATAATAAACTCATTTCTCCATACACAACCTTTGTATGGTAAGGTGTCGACTATTGGTAATTATCCAACTTGTCAAATAGTAAATAACTAATTTTTTTTAGCTCAACTGGCTAATAAGAAACCCTGCGTTTTTCTTGTTAAATACGTGATATGCGTATATCAGATTGACATACTGCGTTATCACAGTACTCGACCAAGCATTACGGTCTTGGTCAACATCAAAATACCAACCATCAAGAACTAATGGCACTATCTCGTCATAGTTGATTGCGTAAATTGGGTCTGTACCCCATAAATACGCCTGTACTGTATCAAGAAGTTTGACGTAGTTGAACGGGATACTCTTATAGACAGCCTTGCCGTTATGCTTGCCTAAATCGTATCTGATTGAATCGTCTGAATTACGCAGCATTTTTTCAATCATCTTGATTACGTTATTAGTGGTATAGAACTGCACCTTATCGGGCATATTCTCGCCTACGCCGTCAATCGCCATACCATTAGGCATATTCGGGGCTTCAAAATCAGTCGCCCTGCAAGCATCACCAAGGCGGTCAAATAACGTATCATCAAGGTTTCCATTGTGGTCGTCATAATAGTTAGTCCACTGCGAATACGTAGTAGAACTCAAACCACCGACATTAAACGTATTACCGTCAAGATACGTACCCGCACCGCCGGTAAAACCTGCGGTATTGTTCGTACCTTTGGTAATAAGACCGGGGATACCTGTGATACTTAAAGTATCACTTGACGAAGCCGGTACAGACCATTTAGCCTGTTGAATATCATCGGCAGCCTTGCGATACATAGCAAGTTTCTTACTCTTGAGATAATCGTATTCCTTAATCTTATCACCCTTATTCACTGAAAGCTGAATACGGTCATAAGTACAGTTATTCGTATATCTTTTCAAGTAAGTACGAACTTTTTGGTCGGTATCGTTGATATTCGATACATCTTGGTGGAATAACATTCCTACTGCACCACCATTAGTTGCATCTTCAAGTTGTATATTGCTGGTATAATCTATACCAGTTGTGGTTTTTTTGTATTTAGCCAAATCATTCATCGAATCGTAGCGAGTATAATTCAATACCGCCGATAATTTATTCGGCGTAAAGTCGCTGCGTGTCGAGTTAATAAGGTCTAAACACTGCGCAATTGTTAAAGAAGCTGGCATTGTCAGTTCCTTTCATATTTAAGTTTCGATTCCTATTTGATTATAGACCTCGTCCATTCTTGCCCGAATCCTTTCATCTTCACTTGCAAACTTTCTATTTGCAGTAGAAGTTTGTTTTCGGGTTGGAGTATTCATAAATTTACTCTTTTGCTTATTAAGGTCTGTAATTAACGTTGTTCTAATTTCTTTTTCGTTACCAACACTTTTAAACATCTTAACGGTCTCGCTAATAGCTTGTTCCATAGGGATATGCCTTATTTTTGCTTCCATATCGGCGTGAGCGTAAATTCTTTTACGTTCCATAGCTTGCCGTTCAGTCATTTTGGAAGTTTCGCCAATGGAAGGCAAATCTTTGGCATATTTATCGAAATGGTTGTTAATCTGCGATGTAAATGCATCATTTCGTTCCTTTAGAAGTCTTTCCTGTTCAAACTTTAACGATTCCTGTTGTGAAGCAAGCGATTGTTTCTGGCGAGATAGTTCAACAGCGATAGCGTCAAGAGCGTTTTTGACATCTACGCCAACTATTTCAGGGTCGAGGTCAAGTTTAATGTCCTGTGGACTTTGGACTTGAACTTCTTCCTGTTTTCCAGAAATAATCGAATCTAATACATCAGTGTCGATAGCGTCTTCAGGTTCTTTTTCGACCGCAGCCGAATCTTTGGAAACAACTGCCTGTTCATTTGTTTCCTGTTGTGATTCCTCAGAATCTATATTTGCGTCCGCAGACACATCAGGCGCACTTTCCTCAGAAAGCATACCGCCTGATTCCGTTTCCGGTTCTCTATTTAAAATCTCGTCCATCTTTGCCGCGATAGCGGCGGGAATTTCGCTTCTCTCTGCCGATTCTACCGATTCGGTTTGCCCTACATTTTCATCTGCCATTTTTTATTCCTTTTCAAAATTCGTCAAATTTAGATAAATACATTTCGTTAATTCACACTTACATTTTTTGCAATGTTTCAATCCCATTCAACCATCCCTCTACGTTTCATTTCATATTGTTTATGTTTTCGGCCATTTATCTTTAGGTCGCCATTTCGTAAATCGTATTCAGAGCCGGGATACTTAATCATCATTTCCGGTATTCTTTTCGGCAATACGCCCATACTCCGAG
>Ga0180732_1001730_pt1 | contig 12747 bp, 8 predicted proteins | sample KR11_01MetaG_FD_148674 | JGI IMG/M metagenome (GOLD analysis project Ga0180732, IMG submission 148674) | Groundwater microbial communities from the Olkiluoto Island deep subsurface site, Finland - KR11_0.1 MetaG | ecosystem: Environmental > Aquatic > Deep subsurface > Groundwater | place...
GAGGGTGAAGTAGGGCAGAACGATGAAGTAGTCCAGGTCGGGCGTCTTCGTCTCGTTTCGGACTTGCACGGTCGTCTGCCCTGCGACGGTGCCGACCGTCTGGAGGAAGCCCCCGTAGCCGAGCACTTCGCCCTGGTAGGGCGCGACATCGCGGGCGCGGCTATTGGCGACGGTCAGGACGCCGTGCCGAGCGAAGTTCAACTTGCCGTAGTGGGGAACGAAAAGCAATGCCATCCTATGTCTCCTGGTAGGGCTCGGACATCATACACCACAGCGTCACGGACAGGTCGGCGGAGTTGGCGTTGCCCGGTAGCCCATCCACATCTAACTCTATCGGCAGGCCCTTGACGAAATTCGTCACGCCACTCAACACGGCGGCGGTCATGGCCACGCCAACGCCGCCGGCGCCGGCCACGAAGTCGCCGGGCGTCGCTAGGTAGTCCGTCGCGTCCTGGCGCACCTGGATGCGCGTCTGTCCACCGCCGGAGCCGCTGTCTTGCACCCAGCCGTAGACCGCCACGATGCGGCCCGCCGCCTCCGGATAATATAGGAACTTGCTGTTGCCGGCGGTGACGGCGCCGTGAATAAGCAGGTCGACGCGGCTTAGGTTCGGCCACGGCCAGACCTGCTTGCAAACCAGGTCGAATTCGCCGAACACCATCTCGTCGCGCGCGTTGGGCCGCTGCGCGTTGCGCGGCGGACGCGGTATGTAGACCGGCACGTAGAGCGTCTGGCCGCAGGCCAGGTCATCGAAGCCCAGCATGTGGTAGCCGGCGAAGCGCGTGCGCAGTCGCTCCAATTCTCGTAGGCTGTCCTCGGAGACGCCGCCGACGCCAAACTTCAGCACGATGGTCGCCGGCGTCAGTTCCTCGAACACGACCATTCCGCCGCCCGCCAGCGGGTGCTCGGCGTAGCCCGCCTGTAGGATGTCGATGCTCACCGGCGGTTCCCGCAGCGGCACGAGGTCGATGCTCACCCTAATTCCCGGCATCCAACGCCTCCAGTGCCATCTTCACCGACCCATGTCCCCACGGCAGCCGTATCCCCAGTATCGTCTGGCCGACGGCCCGCTCCGGCAGGGCACGAAAGGGACAGGCAGCGTCCCAATCCTTCGGTTGTGCCACGCGACTCACCAGCACGTCGCGCTTGGTGCCGTCGGCCATCGCCGCCTGGGTCGCCTCGTAGAATATCGGCAACATGCAACCACAGCCGAGCTCGACCAATAGCACGAACTTGCCGCGCCGCTCCACGAGCTCGAAAATTATCGGCTGCAGTTCTGCCCACTCCGCCGCAGGCACGGCCTCGCGGAACTGGCCATGCTTCAGCGAATCGATGGCTGCCGTCGGCGATAGCATCAGCGCAGCCCACGTCCGGTCAGCCGGACCATCGTATACTCGCGCCGCAGGGCCGCGACGCTATCCTCGCCGCGCTGCGCGTGCACCGTAGGCTGCCAGTAGTAGTTGTTCGTAGTCGAGGTGCCGCCGCCGCCCCACGGTGACAGGATGCGTTCGCCGCCGTGTACAATCGCCATCTGTGCTGCGCCGACGGGGCCGGGCACGGCCCGCGTCCCCGCCTGCCATTCGCCCGTGGCACCCGCGCCCCTGGTCATGCCGCCTTCGGCGACGCCCCAGCGCTCCCAGGCCGCGCCGACCGATTCGTCAAAGCTCGATGTGTCCGCCCTTACATCGATGACGACGGGCGGCGGCACCAGCGCCCTTATCAGTACGTCGATAGTCTGCCCTGCCAAGTCGCGGAACCTGCCAACGGCGTCCTGCGCCGCCGCGATCTCCACGACCAGCGGCGAGGGGACGTTCTTTTCCAGAACCCAATCCCGGAACCTTTCGACAACGTTTCGCGCGTCGCTATCTTTGGCGCCTAAATTCATCTTTGCCTCGGCCTCGGCTTTGGAGCGCAGGGCCGCAATGTCAGCTTCGGCTTGAGCAGTGTCGGCCGCCACCTCGATCGCGAGGGCCTCAGCCGCTTGCCTGGCGCGGAAAACGTCAAGCCGGTCGCGAGCTTCCTTCTCCTCGGTGGTAACTGGAATGACTATGCCTACCGCCGCCATGTTGTCGCGCCACTTATCGACGGCGTCGATCATCTCCTGGAGTTGCGAGTCGTCCACAGCGAAGTCGATAGATTTAGGGAGCGCATCAAATTCCAGGCCGAATATCTTGAGCTTACCAGTCGCGGTATCGATTGTGCCGCCGGCTTCCCTCATCAGCATGGCAAATCGCTTGGGGTCGTCGGCCATCATCTTGGTCAGTTGCAGCATGAGTTGGAGCGCGGCGATGCGGTCGGCGTCTTTGGCCTTCAGTTGGGCCGCCTCTTCATTCAATCCGGCGAGATAGTCCCTCTGCCCCTGCACCAGGTCGTTGATGGACTTCTGTGTTGCCTCCGCCGCCGCAACGAGCCTCTCCTGGCGAGCGACCTCGGCGTTGACGCCGTTGACCTGGTTCTGGAGGTCGCGCTGAAGGGCGAGTTGTGTAGTGAGGCCAGCCTTGGCCTCCGCGTACGTTATTTCCGCGTGCCCCTGCTCATCGATGATGAGTCGGAGGCGGTCGCGCTGAAGGTCGTAGCGCTGCGCCTCCAATTGCAGGATGCGGAGTTGGTCTCGCGTCTCCCCCACCCCCATATCCCGCCGCTGCTGTATCAGATCGTCGCGTTGCTGCTCCAACTCCAAGAGGCGGAGTTGGCCCTGCGCCTCCTCTAACGCCGTGCTGGGTTTTGCGGCAATATCGCTTGTGGCGACCCGTTGCTCTTGCTGCTGCTGCCACTTCAGCAGCGATACGTAGATCGGTATTCCCTGCGTCAACTCGGCCTGCTGCGCCGAGAGCATATCGAACTTGGATGCCGATGCTTGGCTCGTCGCTGTTGCGGCCTTGCCCGCCTTCTCCTCGGCTATCTGCAAATCGATGACCCTCAGGCGGGCCTCGATGGTGGCGGCGCTGCGCCCCGCGTTCGCACGCTCCGCCGCCTGAGCTGACTTCGCCTGGGCGATGTCCAATTCCAACACCGCCCCGCGAATATCGAGGATAGCGCCGCGTAGCGCCCCCTCGCCGATGAACCAGGAGTCGGCGTAGCCCTGGATGGCCCGTTGCGCCACGTTCAGCGCGTCGGACAGTTCGCCGAGCCGCGACTTGGCCTCGTTCAGCCCCGCGTTGGCCGAACGCACGGCGGCGTCGGCGTTCCGTTGGCTCGCCTCCATGCTACGAAGCCCAGCCTCTGCACCCCGGATCGCACCGCTGCTCGCCCACGCTGCGCGGGCCTGCTCGAACTGTATGTAGGCCAGCTCGCGCCCCGCCTGCCCCTCCAAGTCCATCGCCTCGACGCTGGCAGTGCGCAACGCCAATGCCTGCCGCTGCGCCGGCGCCATCTTCGCTATCCGATCCGTCTCGTTTCTAACGGCCTCGGCCACCGCGTCCTTGCCTTGGGCCACCAGCTTGTCCCACGCCAATTCGTCGCGGGCCATTATCTCAGCCTTCGCCATATAGAACTCGCGCGCTATCGCCGCGCCCTTCTCGCGCCGTTCCTGCACGTCGATGGCGCGGAGCATCTCATCGATGACTTCGACTTGCAGACGCTGGGCATCGGTAGCGCCACGCGTCTGCCGCGCCAACTCTTCCCTGGCCTGCGCTGCGAGCCGCATCCTCCCGGCATCGGCGGCCCACGCTTCCTCGCCGCCAACCAAGCCAAGCTCCTGCTGAGCCTCGGCCGCGGCGATGATGTCCTCAAGCTGCTTGGGGGTCATGCGCGTCAGCGCCGCCTGTACAGCCACGTCAGCCATGCCCGCGGCGACGAGCCCGAGGCCCACGACCAGGCCACCTAACGCGAGGCCGCGGACGACCGTGCCAAACGTCACTAGGGTTCCCGTCGTCGTCACGGTCGCCGCGCCTAGTCCAGTCGTGGCCGCTGCCGCTGCGCTGGCGGCAGCAGCTTCAGCCGTCAGTGCAGCCGTCTGCGCACCAGCAGCGGCGGTCTTGGCTGCCATCGACGTCGCCAGAGCGGCCTCGGCCCCCGCCGCCGCTCCCGCTGCCGCTGCAACTGCCCCTGTCGCCGCCGCATTGCGGGTCGCCGAGGCAGCGGACGCAAGCCATGCGACTGAGGCGAGCTGAAGCACTCCGGACATAGACGACACGCCAGCCGCAGCCAGCGCTATCCAACCGACGACCATCTGCATTGACTCCGGCAATGCCAGGAATGCCTTTAGGAACGCCGTCGTCAGCCCGACGGCCTGCGTCATCGCGGGCAGCAGGGCGCGGCCCATGGCGAGTTGCGCTTGCTCGGTGTATCGGGCCAGCGACGACAACTGCTTGCCCGCCGTCCCCATCGCCGCCTCGTAGGCGCCGGCGATGCTTTCGCCCGCCTTCAGCACGGCGTTCATCGTCGCCTGTTGCTTCTCGGCGCCGTCGAGCGCGTCAACCGTCTTGTTGATCGATGCGGCGTAGGTCTTCCACGCCTGTTCCTGGTTTATGATGATGCCCATAGTGCGCAGGATAATCGGTTCCAACGTGACGATGCCATGCAATAGGCGGTCAAACGCCTCGGACGAGTTGATGTTGGCGATGACGGCGGCATCCTGGGCGACGCGCGCCAGCTTCGAGGCATCGGCCATGTCGAGGTTGGCCTGGATGAATTTGATAGCGGACTGTATCGCGACTTGGGTCGTGATGCCCATGTCCTCAATAGCTTTGACATAACCCTGAAGTTCGGCCTGGGTGTAGCCGGCCCGCTGTCCGACGGTATCGAGCACGATGCCCAGCGTCTCGACGCGCGCCGCCAACAGCGCCGACGACATCGCCAAGCCGCCTGCGCCCATGGCGACGGCGAGTTGGGCCACGCCCTTCGCTACCTGCGCCATCGCGCTGTTGCTTGACGTGGCGAACTTCTGCGCCGACGCCTCCGCCTGCCCCATGCCAGCCTGGTATGTGCGCAGACCCGCAGTGTACTGGTTTACGTCGAAGACGCCTCGGACGCCTATTTGGTCTAGGGCCATGTCATCTCCTGGCTAACCTGGACTTCGTTTCCGCCTCGGCACGCGCGTTCTCGCCTAGCACCGCCGATAGCAGGTCGCGGCGTCGCACCCAGGCCGTCATCGTAGCCTGCTCCGTCGGGTCGAGCGCCCAGAACTGCGATGGCGTCATCCCCCATTCGTGGGCCGTCTTCACAGCCTCATAGATCGCGCTGTAGGTTACCCCCGATTCGGGAATTTCGTAGTCGTCGAGAATTTGGCCGTAGAATCTAATCGCGAAAGGATTCCTCGGCGGCCTTGACCTCCTCCTCGACGGGCATCAGTTGACTGTTGATGACCTTCATGACGGCCGATACGTCGCGGTCGGCCGACAGCACGACATACTCCAGGTAGTCGAGCCACTCGCCATCGGCGCCATCGGCGCGGAAGTCGGAAGGCTTCAGAATCGCCAATATACCCGAATCCTGTTTCCAACTCCTCGGCACCTTCAGCCGCTCGACGCACCAGAGCCATTGCGCCTTCTGAAGCTCCTCGGCGCGGAGCCGCGTGCATTCCTCTAGCGCCCGCACGTAGTCGGGGTCATCCACCTTGCGGACGAACAGCGACCCGCCGCCGAGTATCGCGCTCTTGATTTCCTCGACCGGCGGCGCTGGGGTCGGTATCCGCGACATTACCTTGTTGCGCAGGAACGGCCCCAGCAGCGGCCTCACTCGGAGCACCTGCCCCGTGGATAGTTGGACTTCAGTCCATTGTTCGCTCATTCATCCAGTCCTTTCTTGCCGTCTACGTTAGACGGTGTTCATCACCACGATCCCCGACTGCGCCGCCGCGAACACCTTCAGCGTCGTCATGTTCGGGATGCAGCATTCGACCGCGTTCAGCCCCGTCGTGGCTGGGATGGTCACCGCCTGCCAGGTGTAGCCGCCATCGATGGTCATCTTCATGATGCCCGCGCCGCCCTGGGTCGTGCCGACGGCGACGCCGATCTGGTCGCAGAACGACAGGCCGTTCACGATGTCCGTCGCCGCGAAGACGCCGGCCCGCGCCGTCCAGGTTGTGCCGCGATCGCCGGTGTAGATCAGCGTGCCCGCCACACCACCCGCGAACCAGATGAACTCGCTAACGGCCGCGACGCACTTCAATGCGTTGGCCGTGCCGGATGTGACGGCGCCCCACGTGGCGCCGTCCAGCGTCCGCACGATGGCGCCCCCTACGCCGACGGCGAAGCCGACGGACGTGTTCCAGAATGCGATCTCGTTGAGGTTCGCCGCCGTCACCACGCCCGCGTCCTGGATCACCCAGGTCGAGCCGCCGTTGCTAGAGTAGGCGATGTAGCCGCCGTCGCCGCAGACCCATACATTCGCGGCATCCAGCACGAACACGTCGTTGAGTGCCGTCGGCACGCCGGTATCGACGATTGCCCAGGTCGCGCCGCCGTCGGTGGAGCGCGCGATGGTGCCGGCCGTGACGCCACTTGCTACTATCACGAGGTCGCCGGCGCAGTCGATAGACACCAGCTCGTCGTAAGGGGAAACGAATGGCGAATCCTGGTGCGTCCAGGTCGAGCCGCCATCCTCGGTCTTGTGCAACTGCTCCACGCTACCCGCGCCGGCGGAGATGACCCAGCCGACCTCGCAGCCAGGCGAGCCGACACCACAGACACCTGGGCAACTCGGCGAATCGCAGATCGCCACATCGACCAGGTGAGCACCAGAGATCGCCGTCACCGTGACGGCGACGAAGACCGGCTTGTTGATGAACGTCACGGTTTCAAACGTGATGTCGGCTATTACCTCGATGGGATTGCTCGCCTTGGCGTCCATGGCGCCGTGGTCGAGGCCCTCGATGCTGCGCGACGTTATGGCGGCGTTCTTGATATGCAGCAGTTGCTCCCAGCCCGTCGGATCCTGCGGCGTGCCGCACTCCGTCCATCGGTTCTGGAAGTTCCAGTCGCAGCGAATGCTGAGCAGGTAGTTCACCAAGTCGAGCGGCGCGGTGATCTGCATCGTCGGGTTGCCCGGCGTGCCGCGCGACTGTCCCACAATAACGGTTGCGCCGGATACGACCGGCGATGGGCAACGGAGCACCGTGATGTCGCCTTCCGGGATGGTCGGCGAGCCGGTGATACGCCAGCACGCCGTGAATAGAAACGGCGTATTGGGGCCACTCGGTTGAATCCAAACCAAGCCCTTCAGACTATCGAAGTATTTGCTGCCGATTGCAGCAGGCATGTCTGGCCTCCTAGCCTATCCGTCCACCCGTCTCAAAGCTGATTGCACCGCGCTCACCGACAGCCCCGCCGCCAGGATGATAGCCTGACCCACGGCTGTCGGCTGCCGATGCGCGTCCTGGGCCGTCCAAATTCCGTGCCGCCGCAGGGCGTCGGCCAATGCCTGCGGCGCTATATGAACGTCGGGCAATACATCCTCGAATGGGTCGCCGTAGGGCGCCGCCGCGACCACGTCGGCCTCGGTCGGCGACCATCCCATCTCCCGCTCGCGGAGCCACCCCCGACGGACATAGCCATCCTCATTCCACTCGGCGAGTACGTTGCCGCGTCGTCTGTCCATGACCTTCACGCCACGAATCACATCAGACCCCCGCTGCCCTCGGCATAAAGGCGGACAGCGTTCCAGGCGAACACCTGTCCATTGAGCCAGCCGAACACGTTGCCCTCCGCCATCAACGGCGGGTCGGCCCGCTTCACGTCGTCGAGCCAACTCAACTCGTGCGTCGAGCACGGGCACGGCGGGCGTGGCAGAAGCGTATGGGCGTAGCGCACCACCGCCATCTCCAGCGCGAAAGGTGACTCCTGGCATAGCGCCGGGCATGATTCGCTGTAGTTAGCGATGTAGGAGACGCGCACCAGGTCGGGATAACGATTGCAGACTGCGAACGCGGCGGCGGTCGGCGTCTCGCCCACATAGGTCGCCGGCCAGACCTGTGCCGTGCTTATCGGCCGCCGCCGAATGACGGCGCAAGCGGCCTGCACCGTTTCGGCGCAGCCGGGTTCACAGTTGGCGGGCGGGAACCATACCAGTTCGGCGCCATGCGACGGGTCCACGTGCTGGTAAACGATGTCCACCGTCGTCACGAAGTTGGCGTTGGCGTTGTAGTCGAAGCCACCGGCCGGTTGCGGCAACGTCGGGTTGACCAGGCGGCAGCGCGGTATGCGAATAGTCACGATACCGCCTAATACCGTCACCGATGACGGGAGTATCTGGTCGCTGCCGAGCGTGGCGTCATGCAACACTATCAACTCGCAGGCGTCGTGTGCCCAGGCGAATTGCAGGACGACGGGATCATTGAGATTCGGAATGGTGCCGAGGTTTAGCGCCACGTCGGGACTGACGATGGCGGATTCGACATCTCCGAACTCGCGGATGTGCCCCCAGCGGAATGGGCCGATGATGCCGCCCCTGCCCCACGGGTGCTCCTCGCCGCAAATTTCCTTGTAGCTGATCGGATAGCCCAGCACCCGCTCGATGTTGGCCTCCGCCTGGTCGAGGGCGAACTGTATCATCGCCCTGTCGTCGGCATCGTAGATGCGCTTGCAGGCATAGGCCGGCAGATCGGGTTCGGCTATGCCGAGCAGGGAGCACTCGTTTATCCGCACCAGTTCCCCCCACCTCGTTATGTCCATAACAAAAAGCGGCCTTTCTTTCGTCAGGCCGCTGTGGGCGCTCGCGGACTCCGGCCGCTAGGGCCGCCGCTCATTGTTCTATTTGGTGTTAGGCTAGCACGGATCGCTGCTCTATGTCAAACGGTATCGGCGGCAGGTGTCGCGGGTCACGCCTCCACGAGTCGGAACCTGGGGTCAGTCGCCACCAGCACCATCGCGTCGCGTGGGTCGAATTGGCGCACCGGCACCACCGGACTGATGTTGCGGTAGACGGCCTTCGTGACCGCGCCGCGCAGCGAGAACGGCACCGGGTCTTCCGCCATGTATTCTACATCAATCAGCGCGATTTGTCCTATCTGTGGCCCATCCTCGGCATTCGCCGTCCGCGGCCTCGACGCAACGAATGCGTGCCTCCCGCAGCACCCCATTGGCCTCACCCCTTCGTAGAGTTCCTTGTGGTTCTCCCTCATCTGCCGGTTGGCTTCGGAGCGGTGCGGCTTGATGTTCATAATCATCGATCCCTCGTCCGCCGTCTTGAACAGATAGCGGAACAGCGGCTCGGCAATGCGGGCGCCGCAGAAGCCACGCTTGCCGGCGTCTATCCAGTAGTTCCAGTCCTCGTAGCCCCACTCCATATTGGGGTTGTAGCCGCCGACCGCCTCCCATACTACACGCCGCTGCAAAGCGGTGTTGATGAACAGGTTGCTCTTGAGCAGCAGGTCAAAGTCGTAATCGCGTGTCTCGGTCACGTTCAGGTCGCGCCGCTTACCGTCACCATCGAGCCTGGTATGCTGTATGTCGGTGTAGGCAATGGCCGTCGTCGAGTCAGCCTCCAGGACTGCGACCGTCTTCGCCAGAAACGTCGATGCGATCTCGTCGTCGGCATCCAGCGTCAGCAGGAGTTCGCCGACCGAGGCGGCGATGCCCGCGTTGCGCGCGCCAGCCAGCCCCTTGTTCGCTTGGCGCAGCAGCTTGACGCGGCGGTCGCCGGCGAACTCCGCCAGCGCCCCGACCACGTCGTCCGGCGAGCCGTCGTCTACGACGATTACCTCGAACTCCCGGAACGTCTGCGCCAGCACCGAACGTACGGCGGCTGGCAGGTATTGCGCCTGCTTGTAGCAGGGTATAACCACGCTCACCTGCGGCCGCCAGAACTCCGGGTGCATCGCCACCATGCGCGCCTTCGCCTCGTCGTGTAGGTGCTGCGTCGTCGCGGACAGGCCGACGCCTTTGCGCTTGCGGTAGCGCAGCAGCGGCTCCGGGATGTGTTCGGCTTTGTAGCCAGCAGAACATATCGAGACCCAGAACTCATAGTCCTCCATGTAGGGATCGACGCGCATCAGCGCCACGCCCCGGTCGTATAGGATACGGCGCCACATCGAGCAGTAGGGCATGACGTTGCCCTGGCGCAGCAGGTCGTCGGAGTACTCCGGCATCCGCCAGTGGCCGCTCACGTCGCCGAAGGCGAACACGTCGGGGTAAGCCACGAACACGTCGGGGCGCGAATCCAGGAAGTCGGCCATACGCCTCAACGCATGTGGGTAGTAGAGATCGTCGGCATCGAGGAATGATACATAGCGCCCCTCGGCCAGCGCCAATCCCGCGTTGCGCGCCATCCTCACGCCGGCATTGTCCTGGTGGACGACCACGAAGCGCGGGTCGTCGCCAACGGCCTCGCGGATGGCGGCCAGCGAGCCATCGGTCGAGCCATCGTCCACAACTACGCACTGCCAGTCATGCTCGGTCTGCATCTTCACCGACCCTAGCGCCTCGCCAACGGTATCGGCGGCGTTGTAGCACGGCACCACCACGCTCACGCGAGGCCGCCGTGCCTCGTCCTGCCGCCGCCGCAGCGCGGCCTTGTAGACCTCCACCGTCCTCTCGGCGATGCCGGGCCAACCATATAGTTTCTCGGCGCGCCTGCGCCCCGCCTTGCCCAGCCGCTCGGCGTGCGTGAGGCAATACCTTGCTCCCTTCACCAGATCGGCCTCGCCCTCAGCAATATAGCCTGTGCGTTTGTGGACGATGGCCTCGTTGTTGCCACCATCGCCACCATGACGCAGTGCCAGCACTGGCTTGCCCAACGCCATCGCCTCAAGCGTCTGGACGGAGAAGACCTCCAGCGTGGTCGCCACCAGCACCGAACAGTCGGCCAACACGCGCCGCATCCGCTCGAAGGGCATCGCGCCCAGCACCGTCGCGTTCGGTGGGGTTGCCCCCGACGCCAACGTGAACACGAACCGCTCGTTGGGCATGGCCTCGGCGAGACGCTGTGCAGGGCGCGGGTCGCAGACGTTGTTGATGGTCGGCTTCGCCCACAGTAGGTAGCCCGGCGCAAGGCCGCTCTCGCCGCGCGGCACGGCGTCCCATTCAGCCACGTCCACGCCGTTCGGAATGACGTGAGGCTCGACACCCAGACGCCCGCGGTATCGCCTCGTCGGCCACTCGGCGACGCTTATCACCTCGTCGGCCTGGCAAAGGTTCCGCCAGATGGCCTCCTGCAACTTCGCCTCGGCGGGCGGGAGCGGCGGCCCGACGGGGTAAACGCCGTGGTTCGTATAGACGTGCGCCAGCGCGCCTGGCGGCGGCAGGCTGATAGCCTGGGTATGCACCACGTCGGCCTCGGCCGCATTGCCTACCAACTCGATGCCGAGCGCGGGCAGGTGCCTCTCCAACCCCTCGACATGCCTGAGTACTCCGCCCAGGTTCGACCCGAATTGCTTGGCGTTGGGGATCAGATAAATCTTGAGGTTCAGTTCCCTGCTCTCCCAGAAGAACCCAGCCAGGTGACGGAAGTGCGCCATCCACCAGCCATCGAACTTCGGCGGCTTGTCGGCGTGCATCGGATACCAGGGCGTACCGATCTGCCAGTCTGGGATGTAGTAGACGTAGCGGCAGCGTCGGGCCATATCCCGCGCTACGGCGAACGGGTCGGACACGTGCGCCAGCGTATCGATGAGGCAGCAGAGGTCGTGGTCGGCGGCCAGCGGGCCGTCGTCCGCGAAGCGCACGGCGAGGCCGTGCCGTTCGGCGCGCCACTCGGCGTAGCCGCGCACCTTGCCCGGCACGTCGAGCAGCGTCGCCCCGAACCCCTCAGCGGCGAAGCGCAGGCCGTCCTGCCCGATGCCGCTGCCGTAGTCCAGGAACGTGCGCAGCCCCATGTCCTTGGCGAAGGCGAGCATCTGGTCGGTGTAGCCGGCGCGCGCCGGATCGAGGCCGTGCCACGCCGTCAGGTCATGGAGGTAGAAGTCCTGCTCGGCGTAGAAGGCCCGCGACGCGGCGGGCGTATCTGGCGGCTCCGACTCCCAGGCGGCCTTGCCCAGCGAGCGCACGTCCGGCGAGCGCAGCGCCATCTCGACCGCATCGAGCGGCATGTCGAGGTAGGCGGCGAGGTCAGTGATGGGGTCAATCATCGAAGCCATGAATCTAAGTTGTTCTCATGGTCATTATTTGATTCCGCCTGAAGATAATGACCTGTTCGCCACCCCATTCCCCACTCTCCCCTATTGACATGTCGGACATGCGAATATCTAATGCATCATAACCCTTACCCTGCAGTATTTTAGCAACTCTGTCTGGATGCCATGCTTTTGGATTACGATCTCGTAATCCAATTTCAGCCATAAATTGTCGCACGGATTCCTCTTTACCCAAATCCAACCGATAAGGCTTCACGACTCGCACTCTGACTCGCAATAAAGCTCCACCATACGTTTCGGCAAAGGTGCGTTGTCGCGCTAGATATACACCTTCGGCAAATATCTGTTCAGTAACCATTTCCGCTTTTGGATTGAATCCGTGCAATCGTATTCGTTCTGCTGCTCGCGGTGTGGTTCCATGCCATAGGTCCTCTTTTATTGCTGAATCGGCAGCCCAATCATTAGCTTGTCGAACCGTACCCATAGGCCGCCATATTGCTTCCGGCGGCGCCCCCGGCCGCGCCGATGCCTCTCCGCCTGGCCCTTCGTCGAACCTGCCCAGTTCGTCGTGGTAGGGGTTGAACTTCTGCGCCAACGCCTCCAGCACCTCTATGGCTTTAGCTTTGGCGACATACATTCCCTCAACCTGCCCATACCTAATTATTCTCTGATCCGCTTCTGCCCTCACGATTAGATTCTGGTAATTCTCCGGTAGAGATTCGAAGGAGACAGTCTTC
>Ga0180732_1001731_pt1 | contig 12745 bp, 21 predicted proteins | sample KR11_01MetaG_FD_148674 | JGI IMG/M metagenome (GOLD analysis project Ga0180732, IMG submission 148674) | Groundwater microbial communities from the Olkiluoto Island deep subsurface site, Finland - KR11_0.1 MetaG | ecosystem: Environmental > Aquatic > Deep subsurface > Groundwater | place...
GTGATCCTTCTGGTACATTTAGATTTACTGATACCATAAAATATCCAAGATCATTACATGTTGTTTCAGTAATTTTGCCATAATAAACATCATAAATCACAACTTTAGCACTTGATTTATATGTGCCACTGAAAGTTACACTGTCACCTTTAACAACTGATGTTTTGCTTGCATTGAGTGTAAATGGATATGTTGGAGGAGTAAAGCTTACTGTTCTGCATATTTCATTACTCATTGCTATAGTGTTGATACAAATTTTGTGACTTCCAGACGTAAGTTTTTGATAAAATTGTGTTTGTATATGAATTGGGTCTGGGAAAGGATAATCTGTAGGATAATAAGTACCATCTACTGAGATTTTGAATCTACCTGAACCAGTACCATAAACTGTTCCTACAAACCATCCTGCGCTTGCAGGATTCATTAGATCTGTAGATGGTACAATTTGAAGATCGGTGAGATTTAAAGTTGCCATTTTATTACCTCTTTATTTATTGTCATAATCATTCTCCTTACGATGTCTTTGAATGTTTCTTATATGCATCTTCAAAAACGTTTTTGAATTTCAAATCTATGTCTTCTTGGTTAATCATATCATTTTCAATTAACCAATTAATAATAAATTTCACATCATTATCATTTAATGTAATAAATCGATGCAAACTCTTAGAAATAGTCACTATTGGTGCAAGATTAGATTTAATCATTTCCATCTTAGTTCCAATAGTTGTTTTAAACTCTATCATTCCATCACTTTCATATATTACACGAGGTTGTTTTTCATATATTATATGTGATTCTTTTGAATCTATTGGTACAGGGTATAATCTACGAGTTAGCCATTCCATTTTTCATTATTCATTCCTTCGATTCAATTATTGATTTTAATTACTGAGCTCTTCCTTATTTTACATTTAATCGGAGCTCAGTAATCTTATAATGTTTGTTATAAGTGTAATTTTATTTAAATAATTCATATCTTTTTAATTTCATATTCGCTTATTCTGAAAGCCAACGATTGAGTCGGACTCCGTACTTTAATCGAATATAAATTATTGTAACGTTTTACTTCATTCGCATATAATGGTTCTTCTTTTGAATATGACAATCCACCATCATGTGAAATTACAACAAACAGTGTGTCAGTAACCTGAGCAGTTGCATCGTTACTAACATAGATTACATCAGCTTTGCGACCGAGAACTTGATAAATATTGTATGTATCATATAGATTAGAGTCAAAATCGACAGGATCATTTGCTACAGCATTGGTAGTTGTACCATGAATATCAAAATAATCACCAAATCTCTTTCCATAATGTATGTCACCTTTATCTATTGATTCTCTTCCACGACCAGAATTAAACTGTTGCATATCCATTTCTTTATCTTGCATTTTAACCTCTTTCTTCTCTATTTTTGCTATCGCTAACGTTTCCTTGGGAGGTGGATTCATTGTCAAATATGTGTTTGGTCTGTATCTCTGTATATTTTGTAATTGTTCCATTCTATATTCGAGAGCTTCGAATCTTCTCTCAAATCCCTCTAAATTTAAATTGATAATAGGTTGAGTTTGTGATACAGTCTTAAATCCATAATCTTCAACTGAAGTTGGTGTAGATTCTCTATTCTTCAACCAATAATAAACAATTGTAGCACCTATAATTCCACCCAATATCCATGGTATTATCGAACTTTTATTATTTGTATTATCTGTCATTCATAATCCTATATAATTTGTGTTTTGTAATTAGGAAACCTGCAATGGTTGAACGTGAAATTAACAATCCATTGCAGGAATTTTGATGTGAGATAATGTAAAATTTGAAACCATTATCTCACATCCGTTCCACACCAGAGAAAGAATAACTGGTGTTCTGAGGTAGAACCTTTGGCTCAGTCAAATGGTGTCGAAGAATTGAGAAAAAACACATTTGTCTTCATTGCCGAATTTATTTCTCACCTCTTAATTGAATGATTGTAAGCATGACATGATATGTGTATCTACATAAAAGACATCTTGCCATCGCTAATTGCCTCAGGAATATGATTTATGTAAGAAGGTTGTGTGTTTCGGTTATTCCGAACCTACATGTGCGATCAAATTTGTCGAATTAACCACATACGTTCTACTGGAATCACACAATTAATTGTATCTAATTATTACCAATATTTTTAGATACTGTAATCCTTCATTGGCACATTGTCACAATCATTATGATTATTATCTACTGCATTCCAAATTTGGTTCCAGTTTCTCTCACATTGTCCGACATAAAATTAAATTGTGCTTGTCTATCCTCTACAGTTGGTGTCATTACACCATATTTTCTTTGACGGTACTCTTCAATAGCCATTTGCCTCTGTTGAAGATTTTGATACCATAGATGGAATGTTTGACCATCCATTGTTATTGTTTCGTGTTGTGTCATTGTCTGAGTTCCTCCTGCTGTTACCATTGGAACTGTTACAACGGGTGCAGATCTCTGTTGCTGCATTCTCTGTTGCATTCTCTGTTGCTGCATCTGTTGTATTTGTCTATTTTGTGGGGTCATAAATCACCTTTAAGCATAAATATCTTTCGGTACTTCACGACCTTCTGCTGAATATCCAGACTTTCCTTCAGATTCTCTTGCTGCTTTTCGTTCATCCCTTCCTTCGGCTTGTATTAGTTTAAAGCAGTCTTTCTTTTCATCTTTCTTATATTTTCCACATTTACTTTTTGCTACAGGTATATCTACTTTAGCAAGATTCAACGATTCTATTAGTGCTTTATCACTATATCCAACTGTTGATACTGTTGCTTTCGCTTTTTCACCTGCAACTTTAGGTTTCCCACCCATTCTTCCATAAAGTTTAGCATCTATCATGCAAGTTGTTTTAGCATGTAGTAATCCATTCTGTTTTACTATTGTTCCTTTACAATTTCCGCCCGTTGGTTTGTCTTTTGTCATTATTTATCACCTTTAATTTAATTTATTATTTGTTTATTATTCGATTTTTTCACTAAGTTGTGTGCCTTTAAATTCATCAATGTCTACTTTTATTGGAGTTACAGGAGTTTTTATTACGCCTGCCTTTTTTAATTCATCTGCAACCATTTCTTGCATTGATTTTGTATCACCAAAATCAGACTTAAGACCTGAACATTCGCTTTCTGGCATATATTTAGTGCCCTTGTAATTTATACGTCTATGATCTTTGTCATATATTAATTCTGATGTTTGTTTCATTTTATCTGTGATACATTTCTTAAATCCAGCTTCTACAGCTTTTTGTGTGTAATCATTATGTTTTTTTACACACTTTGCTTTATCATCTGGATCACCGTATGAACCACATATTTTTTCAATTAATTTGTGATCTATACAACCTTTTCTTACATCATCCTCTGTATATTTTTCAGATGTCATCTTAACATCTCAATTACTTTTTCTTTGCTTTAACATGTCTCTTTATCACACAGTCTGTTACAACTTTTACCATTGGTCCATGACTTGTTCCTTTTGATTTACATTTTCCAACAGCGAGTTTCTCACCCTTTTGAAACATTTCATTTACTCTGTGTGATCTTGCTGCACGTTTAGCCTTTTCTTCAGCTGTCAATTTCGGTCTGCCTTGTTTCTTTGCCATATTTTATTCACCTTATTCCTTATATTTATTTAAATATTTCTCTTAATTCGTCTTCATTGCTGATTACTTTAACATCAGCAAATAATTCTCTTAGCTGTTCAATATCATTTATTTCCATTTTATTCACCTATTTAATTTACTTATTCTAATTATCTTCTGCATCCGAACAACCAGATGCAGCATCTCGAATATTACAACAATTTGTAATGTGGGTCTTGCACCCACATGTCAGCGTGGTTACTGATTACATCATTAACATTATCTATTTCTTATTTTTATCTTTTGAATGGCATGCCTTTGTGTCCGTGACAAGTTGGACATGAATCCGAATCTTTGAATACAGGCGTATGGCAGTCAGAACACCATCCATCAGCTTCTCCAATGTTATCCATTGCTTTTTTGTCGATCATTGAATACTCTTTATTACAATGCTCTCCGCTGCATTTGACTGTTCCTTTGTCTGTTAATTTTAGAGCATGTTTATGTCCCGATTTGGCACATGTTGGACAGTCTATTTCAACTTCTTCAACTGCTTTGTGTGTCAACTGCCTCATTTTTGCTGTTGCAGTTGCTGCTTCTAATTCATCTCGTCTTTTTACTTCAACTGCCATAGACGATGCTGAAGCAATATTGTCCAATTTAGATGATATTCCATTCATTCTGCTATCCATAGCTTTGCCAACAACTTCGCCAAATTCATTTACTTGTGCTCGTGTTTCAGCTAATTCTTGTTCGAGTCTCTGTTGTTTTGCTTTGCTTTCAAGTCTTTCTTCCATTTTCCTCATCAAATTTTCTTCGTTTAATTCGCTCATTTCATTTACCTCATTTTCTGTTTCATTGTTTGTTTGTATTTCATCTTTTGTTTCATCTTTATCAATTGATGTTTTTTCAACATCGTCATGATTTTCAATTGGTTTCTCTATCTCTTTGATTTGTTTCTCTTCTGGTTTTTCTTCTTTTAATTCAGGTGGTTTATCATTAACAATTTCAGCATTAACGAATCGTGTCCACCTGATTATCTTACCACTTGGCTCAATCGAATAGTCACTCCAACAGTACCTTGGACGACCATTAAAATTTCTTATCTCGCTTCTCAAAACCATCACAGCCTCCTTTAAGTGTGACCTTACTTATTATTCTTCATATATTGCTCTAAATTAACACCATAATCATCTTCGAATCGTTTGATTGTATCGATGTCTGGAAGCTCTAATTTAACATCATTAAGACCATCTATATTCCAAAGAGTTGTTTTACAGTTTGGACAATTGTTTGGAAGTCCTCCAAATCTTGGAAGCCACACATATTCACAATGGTGGCATTTGTATTTTGTTACTATTGCTTTGATTATCATTTGTCATCTTCTCCATAACATTTGATTATTATTCCTTCTCTTCTTCGTTAGTTTCCGTATAATTACGTGGGCGGTTAAACCCGTCTATAAATAACTGTATATAACTATTGTGTATTAAGACTTTTTATATCATCATCATAAATATATAAATAAGAAAATTATTAAAAAACAGCCAACCCTATTTTTATTTTGAAAATGATATAATAAAAGCGAGGGTATATATAGTATCAGGTACATAGGTATATTAACCTTTTTTTTAAGGTTAATAGAATAGTAGGTGAAACAAATGGCTTTGAATAAAACAACAGCACTACCTGTAGATAGAGAATTAGTGCAAATAGTAAAACAAAAACAATATGAACAAGCAATTATAAGAAATAGACCAGTTTCTTTGACTGAATTGTCAAATGAAATTGTCAAGAAAGGATTACAAGTAATGGAAGATGAAAAAATAAAGGCAACAATACGATACAAAGACGGTGAAGAATGGAAATCTGAAAAAGAAGGATTTAAAATGGGAACAAACAATGAATCAAATAGTGGAAAAATTTGATAGAGAAATAAATATACAAGAAATGTTTGAGGAGTGTTACCAACACTACTACTTTCTTGTAAGAAAGTGTAGAAAGACTATAAAGAGAAATAGGAAATAATGAGGTGATTAAAATGGACAAATATAGAGAAATAGATGATGAAGTATGTTTTGAAATAACACAAACGATATGTGATTTTTTATATGGGAAGATGATAATTGGAGAACCTGCTACTGAAGCCGAATATGAAACAACAGAACTTCCTCCACATGTAAGACAATTTTTGGAAGAATTATTACCCGTAATAAGAGATGCAAAAAGAATAAGAAAATAAAGGTGAATAGAAACTTTATTTTTATTTTTATAAGGTATAAAAACAAAGCGAGGTTATTTATAGTATGATGTCGTTAGTAGTATTAAGTATTTTAATTTAAAGGATGTGAACAATATGGCACTGTTGAAAGATGTAAGACGAACATTTAAATATGGAAAAGGAATGTGTGGAATTGCATTCCCACAAGAATTTGGAATAAAACCAGACGAATATATGTTAGTTGAAAGATTAGATGACAATACTTTTAAAATCACAAGGGTTGATTTAGAAGTAAATAAGAAGGTGAATTAAATGGAGCGGACATTATTAAGTAGAATACATGTAACAATACCAAAACAGATATATGAAAAACTTATAGAAAAGGATAAGTTGAAATCAATAGATATGATTGTTACTGAATTGTTATATGATTATATTGAAAGACAGCATTTGTAATTAAGAGCGGATTAAATAAGTTGAATTAAACAAGGAGCTGATTAAATGGCAAAACTAGAAATAATAGATAACTTTAATGGTTTAATTAAGAATAAAATAAATGAATTAAGACCAGATGTAGATAAATTGGAGGAAGATGACAGTAAAGTTTATAAATTCAAATTAATCAATAAAATAACCAAAAAAATAATAGACACCATTTTCCCAATAGTATTTAAAGATAACGATCAAATATTTGTTTATTATAATGGATTTTATCACATAGACGGAGATAAAGACATACGAACAGCTTGTGGAATTATATTTGGGGATTACTATAATGATGATTATCTTAGTAAGATAATTAGTAAAATTAAAGCAGTTAAAACAATTGATAGAGATGATTTTATGGAGCATGGCGAATTCTTAAACGTAAGAAACGGAGTTTTAGACCTTAGAACTTTAGAATTACTTCCACATGATTCAAAATATAATTTCATATACAAATGTGACATTAACTATGATAAGAATGAAGATGATAGTAAAATAAATAAATTCTTCTCTGAAGCAGTTTCAAATGAAAATGATTTAATGTGTCTTCAGGAATATAGTGGTTATATCTTATATCCAACATATCAATTAAACGATTTAGATAAACTTTTAATGGTATGGGGAAGATTAGGAAAAAATAGGAAAACTAAATCTTTAAATTTGATGACAAAATTACTTGGTGATAAAATTGTATCTTCATCAGAATTATATAAGTTAGCAGAAGATAGATTTGAAGCATCAATGTTATATGGGAAAAAGGCTAATATCAAGAATGATATTTCTAATAAAAAGATAACAGACACATCAACTGTAAAGAATTTAGTTGGTGGAGATAAAATAACAGCACAAAGAAAACATGAAAGACAATTTCAATTCTATAATAATGCAAAGTTAATATTTTCATGTAATGAACTGCCTGAAATTATAGCAAATTCACCAGCTTTCTGGAAAAAGATTATACTATTAGAATTCCCAAATGATTTCGGAGATGATTCATTAATAATGAATGAACTATTATCAGAAGAAGGAAAATCGGCATTCTTAAACTGGGCACTTAAAGGATTACACAGATTAATGGAAAATAAAGTATTTACATATGACCATAGTACAACTGAAGAAAGATGGATTGAATATAGAACTCTCAAAAATCCTATAATTGATTTTTGGAATTATCATGTATTATATATTGGTATGGCTACAAGTGAAATAGAAAAAAGTGAACTATATCAAATATATAGATTATATTGTTATAATCTAAAAGAAGTACCAGAAACATATAATAAGTTTTGTAGACTAATTAAAGATATGAATATAGAAGATGGTAGAGCAACAGTAGAAAATAAAGACGGAAAAAGACCTGATATGTGGAAAGGTTATCAAATTAATCACAGAACATTTAAACTACTAACTGAAAAACTAAAATTCCATGATATTATTAAAGCTCTAAGAGATAAACCACCTAAATCAGACAAAGATAAAGAAAAAATAAAACTAACAAAAGAAGATGTAGAATTATATACGAAAGAATTAGAAATTGATGGTGAAAATAAATGGGGAAGTGATAATTAATATAAAAATATTTTTATATTAGGTCACGATGTCGCCGTTTTTTTTAAAAATTTTTTATGTCTCGATGTCGCCGTTTTTCCTATCTTACTACTTTCTTTAAAAACAACATTTAAAAGAAAGTAGGGAGGTGCTATAAGTTCAAAAAAAAGGCGACTTCGAAGCCTTATATTATAAATTATATACCTAATATATATTATACCTGTTAAATAATAGATATATTTTAAAATACCACAGCATAGCGATTTCCAAAAGCAAAAGTATTTATAATACCTGATACATATAGAGTACTGATTAATTAATATTTTTTTTGTACTTAATAGGTTTTTAATACCTAATAGGTTGAAATTAACCTATCAACTAAGACAATATAAAAGGTGAATTATGAGAAATAGACCAGAAACTAAATGTCCAAACTGCAAAACCAACGAAAAGGTTGTCAGATTGGGAGAAACGTACATAGGAAGAAAACGATATGGATGTAAATCTTGTCATAAATCATTTTATGACGAGGAAGGAGAACAAAGAGATTTAGAATTAGCAAAAGAACAATTAAAAAAGATGGAAAGGAAGGTATAATATGGATTCAATAGAAGATATAAAAAGAAAGTTAGCAGAAGCTGAGGGAAGATTAAAACAAACTAAACACAACGACACCAACCCAGAACTTTCTATAGAAGAATTAGAAAAGATAGTAAAGGAACTGGAAACAGATACTCCAGAAACAATAGATTCTTTAAGAAATAAAGTAAAGGAATTAGAAAATAAAAATCAATCAAACCTTAATGATGAAAAACAAACTAAACCCTTAACTCTAAGAACAACAACCTATAACAAATTGTTGTCACTAAAAAGTGGTGAATGTACAACATTCACGAAGGTTGTTGAGAAATTAATAAAAGACAATAAAATATTAGAGAATGAAAATATAGAACTTTTGAGATTTAAAGTTTCAATGCTTGAAAAGGAGATATGAGTATGGTAGAATCTATAGAAGAATTAAAAAAGAAAATTGAAATGTTGGAAAGGTTTCATACAACACCTGAACACAAAGACGAAACTCCCGAAGACAACACACCTTCCTCACCCAACATAAAAGAATTCGAAGAACCCGAACCAGAACCAACAAAAAAAGAACTTCCCAAAGAAGACGAACAGGAAATAGAACCTGTTGATCGAGATGACGAAGGCAATCCCATAGAGGATGACGAAGATGAAGAAGAGGAAGATGATGACATGACAACAAAAGAACGTTTGTCTGCATTGGAAAAATATATAATCGATATGACAAAAGAAAATACACAACTTAAGAAAGAAAAAGAGAAATTAAAACCACCAGTTGTTATAAAAACACCAATGAAAGAATTCACATGCGAGAAATGTGGATACCCACTTGGTAATAGACAATTTGTGCCATGTGGAGATTGTGGATGGAAAATGAAAACACAATTAGAAAAGGATCATGAAGCTGAGAGATTAAAGAAAGAACAAGAACAAATTAAAATGAAACAAGAGGATGAGAGAAAAAGAATAAAAATGGAAGAACAGGAACATACCATTTTAATAGTAGCAGGAAAATTACGACATGAAATAAAACAACCACTAACTTTAGGAACAAAAATAATAGTTTCGCAATTGGAATCTTTAATCAAACCTCCAATAGAAAATACACAACCAACTATAATAGATAAAATACAGGAATGGAAAAAGATGGAACAAGAAGATGGATATCACATAATAAAAATTAACAAGGAGAAATAAATATGACAATTAAATTATTAACATCAAATTTAAAAAAAATGACAAGAAATGAAATTCTATTGAATTCGTTTTTAGAAGTCATTATGAAACGTTTAGATAATTTCTCATGGAATGATATAAAATTAGAAGGAAAAAATAAAGAAGTTTGGGATAGAAATTCAAATAGTATAAAATTAGAACTTTGTATATGGAAATTAAAAAAATTGAATTCAGAAACAACTGAATATAATCAAACAAAATCAATGATAGAAACGTTAGAGAAAAAAATACAACCAGAAACAACTGAACAAAAAGAATACAGATTAAGAATAAGAGAATCTTTAGAGAATTTGTATAATAAGGAGAAATAAATATGACTGATGAACAACCAACAAATCAACCAATAGAACAGACAGAAGAACAAAAAGCAGTACAAACTGTTGTCGACAATTTTGTCAATAACATTGTTGATAATACAATAAATAGAAAACAAGACAGAACACCAAAAATATTTAATGCAACTACAATGGAATCTTTAGCTCTGAAATCAGAAATGAAAGATATATTTGAAAGATTAGAATTAAAAGGTTTACAAGTATGTAAACATCTAATGTTAAAATCCGAAGACGTGTTGGATATGTTGAATTCAATACCACCACATGTATTATTTCAGATAATAGCAGATGTTATGAAAAAAGCAGAAATGGAAAAATTAGAATTGAAACAAATTAATAAAGGTGAATAAATATGACAGAAGAAAATCAAAATGAAATTGTACCAACTAATGAACAACATACTGATGATGTGAACTTATTTGATGCAACTACAGCAAATTCTGTAACAAAAACTATGCGTGCATATAAATCAATGCAAGAAGTTTTTGCTCCACCAGTTGATCAAAATAAAGCTGCAATCGATAGTGCATTAAGTACAGTAGTAACTAACTTTCTAACACAGAAATTAGGTGGAATTGATGCTACACCTTCCAAACCAGGAATTATAAATGATTTTCTAAATAGTGCAACAGGACATGGTCTTGGTGAAGCATTTGGTGCAGGTTTAACTAACATAATAGGAAATATAATAAATATGGGAATTAAACCACCACAAACTCAAGCATTAAATAATCAGAATCAACCACAACAACCACAACAAACTCAACCAAAAAATCAGGGAGATGATATTCTCTCTTTAGATACAAATAAAGCCGAAGATGTTATGAGATATGCCGGCGCAATGGGTATGTCTGAATCAATTGCGAAAGATGTGCTTATTGCCCATCAAAAAGATATTTTACTACAAAGACAGACTCAACAAATACAACAGTCACAATCTCAACCATCTCAACCAACTCAATCAGCTCAACCATCTCAACCAACTCGACCACAATCAGATACAGAACAAGCTATGATGATTATGATTGAAGAAATGAAATCAATGAAAGAACACATACAAAAACTCGAATCTGAAAGGATAGAGAAGGTAAATGCATCTGTAAAAGAGATAACAGACAACAAATGGTCGGATGATGATGATACACCAACATTCGCAGGAAGTCCAATCAAGCAGCAAGAAGCACATCTTTTCAAATCTACAATAAAAGTCGATGTTGATGATATCAAAGGAAACACAGACAGTTTCTTTGAACAACCAGTCGAAAAGAAAGTTTCAGTAACAACACAGCCAATTAAATTAGCACATCAACAGGACACACTGACACAATCAAAAGATGGCAAGATAAGTATTGTAAATAAAGAAATGAAGGAGGAATCTAAAAAAGAGGAGGAGACAGATGACAATAAAGAAAGTGACGAGGATACAATTCCTGAAATCGAACCAGAAATTAAAAAAGAAGAAGTCGAAAAGCCTCCTGAAACAAAAGAAGAAACAAAATCAATCGAAGAACCCAAAGAAGAAACAGAAAAAGTCGAAGAACATAAAAAAAGAATCATTAAGAAAAAAGCATAGGAACTATGATGGAAGATCGGATTTAGAAATGTTAGAATTAAGTTATGGATAAAGGGGTGTGAATTAAAAAAATACGCCCGTAACCTTTATAAAATCCTTACAGAGTTAAAACAAAAACCGATAGCGGCAGGCGTCTTTTGCCCCGGCTTAAAATTTTCCTTCCAAAAACCCCGAAAATCCGGCTTTTCAGCGGAAAATTTTAAGCAAAACCGCTAGCGGCTGCCACATTTTCCCAAAACCATACCCCTTATATACTTATACGGCGTATATAGGTTTGTATAGTTTTAATAACCGCAGGGTGATTAAAACTATACAAACAATGAGGTGAAATAAAATGAAAGAACTAATAATAGGAAAAGATTATGAAGAAATATTAAAACAAAAATTTGACGTGAAAGAACAATATGAACAGGTAATGGAGGAAATACAATCAATAGCAAAAAGTTACAAAAGAGTAATTGGTAAATTATCACCAGAAAAAACAAATGCATTAGAACATATAAAAAGAATAATGATAGAAGAAATTGATGGACATATAAAAATAAGACATAAATACTCAGAAGATGAAAAAAATGGAACATTAGAAAATGAAGCGAATTATTATACAACATTTGATTGGAAAAAGATAGAAAAAGAAGAAAGAAGATCGACTCAAGGTGACCGTCATATAAGATATTATAATGATTGTTTACAAAAAGTATATGATACTTTCACTATATTTGGTACAAAAAGAATGAGTCCAAATTGTCGTAAACTTGTATGTGAATATATTCAAAAAATAAAAGTATTATGTGACATAATGCTAATTCAAAATGGTGAAACTAAAATTGTTAATACAACATTTACACAAAAACAACCTTCAGAAATAAGAGAAATTATGAAATTAACAGAAGGACAACCAATCCACGTAAAAACCACCATTATCGAAACAACACAAACAACAACACAACCATCAATACAACTACAACCAAAAAGAAAGATAATAAGAAGGATAATAAGAAAACCAATCGACCAAGGAGTGAATTAAAATGAACAAAGAAAACACAAATGAAAAAACAGAATTAATGAAAGAAATAAAAGAACATATAGAAGGTTGCTATTGTGAAGCAATGAGTGAAGCAAGGAGTGCTTTTTTTGAAAGTATAGGATTAG
>Ga0180732_1001732_pt1 | contig 12745 bp, 12 predicted proteins | sample KR11_01MetaG_FD_148674 | JGI IMG/M metagenome (GOLD analysis project Ga0180732, IMG submission 148674) | Groundwater microbial communities from the Olkiluoto Island deep subsurface site, Finland - KR11_0.1 MetaG | ecosystem: Environmental > Aquatic > Deep subsurface > Groundwater | place...
ATTGCTTCTGCAGCATTTGACACAAGATTCATTATAACCTTTCTGATATGAACAAGAGAGCCGCCAATATTAAATAATTCAGTATCAAAATCGGTTTTGATTATAACTGCTGGATGAAACTGCTCAAGTTTTGCAAATTCAGGAGAGGCTAAATATTCTCTGGCAATATCATTTAAGTTCAGTGTTTCTTTAGTGGATGCCACTCCTCTTGCTATTGTCAAAAGCTCCGAGACGATAGAAACCGCCTTGTTTCCTGACTCCTGTATAATCTCTAAAGGTTTTCTTGATTTGCTGTTTTCAGGCAAATCGAGTAATAATAATTCAGGATAGCTGACAATCCCCGACAATACGTTATTCAGGTCGTGGGCGACACCACCTGCCAAAAGCCCAAGCGATTCCATCTTCCTGGATCTTGATAGCTTTTCTTCACTTTCACGCAGCCTTTCTTCTGCTCGCTTACGCTCGGTGATGTCCTGAATCACGCCATAGGCTTTTACCTTCTTACCGGATGAGTCTCTGATAATGGAATACCGGACAGAGATATAGCCGACAGCTCCATCCGGGTAAAGCATCCTGTGTTCCAGTTTTCGGCTAAATGTGGGATCGGTTACTTCCACTCCATTGCTGATTTCTTCCCAGACAAAATTTATATCGTCAGGATAGACAAAGCGTTGAGCGAATTCTGCCGGTGACATTGTATACCCGGTAACCTGGCTGGCTGTGGTGTGAAAAATCTTGTAGAAATGGTCGTTGAATGTGAAAAGATCATTGGCAAAGTCATACTCCCATGGGCCGAGATGGGCCATTTCTATGGCGCTGGACAGCTTGGCCTGAAGATTTTCCTGCTCCTTCTCAGCCCGCTTTCGCTCAATAGCGTTAGTAAAGGTTTCGCCAACAAGACGCAGAAGGGACCGGTCGTTGTCAGTCCAGGTTTGACACTTGCTTAAAGTGTCGAATCCGAGAAAACCTACCAGGCGATCACCCAGCTTCATTGGCACCACGATAAGCGATTTGATGCCCTGGATCTCAAAGCGTTCCCGTTCGAACTGTGCTTCGGGCGGCAGATTCGCCACATCAGGTACATGAAAATCCAGGATCGCGTGCTTTCGGATTTGTTCGGCAAACCAGGGTAGGGACTCTGATACATTTATTTGCTTGAAATTTTCTATCTTCGGCTGGACTCCCTTAGCGCACCACTCGTGAGTATTTTTGACCAGTTCCTCCCCGTGATGAAATACGAAAACATAGGCGCGGTCTGCTCCGGTAAAAGCGCCAACAGAAGCCAGGGCGCGTTCGATTCCCGCATCAATTTCATCTGAACTCAGGCCTACAAATTCCGAAGATATATGGCTGATCAAGCGTTCGAATTCTGATCGTCGTGCCAAGGTTTCTTCCGCATTTTTGCGTTCGGTGATGTCACGCCCAATACCCAACACTCCGGCAAGTTGGCCATCGTTGCTGTGAATTGGTGTAGTTATAGTTTCAAGAGTTTCCCGATGCCCATCATCTGCAAAATGTACCTCTTTTTCGTTTCTTCCGGGTTTCCCATTTGCAAGTACTTCTTTATCTTGTTTACGGAAAAAGTCTGCCAAATGCTTGTCTATAAAATCGTAGTCTGTTTTTCCTATGATATCTTTATATTTTGCGCCAAAGTAACTTTCAAATCTGGAATTGCAGTAAAGGTAGATTCCTTGCAGATCTTTTACCCAAAGTAAATCCGGAATTATTCGGATCAATGTCCGCAGATGCATCTCGCTAACTTTTAACGCTTCCTCGGCTTTTCTTCGCTCGTATTCGGCTTTTTCCAACTCCAGAACCCGCTTTTCCAATTTTTCATAGGTAAGTTTTTCAGACATGATCATCACCTGCGTTTTATAGATCTTTCCGATTTGTGATTGCTTGCATTATGCTTGAATCTGCCATCTTTAAAGTATTACATCAAAATGCTCAGCGGATGATAAGATAAATAAACTGTTCTGAATTCCATGGCTTTAAATGACGATACGTCCGAACCAATTCCAAAACGTTCCATTTTGGCCGATCTCGTCGTTGGGCTCAAATTTTAATCCTCGAAATACTCCATGTATTCCTGCGGTTAAAATTTTCGCCCGCATTGAGCTTTACCAAACTGAAACGTTTTGAAACTGGCTCGTCTTACCCCTTAATACTGGTTTATACCTAAATCCTGAATCCGCAACCAGCTAAAGATGATTTCAGCAACAAGAGATTTGGCAGGGAGAGTATAAGCAGCTTAGCCTGTTGTGCGGAGAATCTGAATCAAATATCATTTTCTAAAACGGTATCATGTCTTTGTTTGATTTTTTCTTGTTCTTTGTTTTTTTATGTCTTCCGATCATAAATTCTTCATGTTCGTCATCATAATAATCGTCCATAGCAAAATCATCAAGCGGATACGGGGTGTTATCATTCATGGCATTAAAAAATACACCCATGGATTCACAAAGTAATTTAATTATTTCCGCCTGTGTTTTCTTTTGAGTTAATTCTTTGCATTCTGTAAAACCCATGATTTCCTGATCGATTGATTTTATTAAAGAATTTATAATGTTTTCAATTTCATCCATGACCGTTTACCTTTCCTGATTAAAATTTAAAAGCAAAGATGTTCGCAATAGTTTGGCTAAAACCGAACAGAAACAGTTCCTAAATATTTTGTAAACGCGGCAAAAATCACCTTGATTAAGTCATACCATCAGGACTCAGGTGTGCCGTGATATGCCTCAGAACTTTAGCCTTTATTACTTACTTCTTAACCGCCAACAGATTGCGGTGTTGCCTGCTGTTCTAATGGCGAAAGCCCGTCTTTGATGTGAACGTACGGGACAAAGCCTCTGTGTGCGCATCCTGTTAACGTGTTTATTGCATTAGCAAAAGCATCAGGAAAAGGCAAGAGCATTTCTATTAGGGGAAAGGTCTCAAGGCGGAGTGAAGCGGAGGGAGAAAGATAACTTCACGAGTTTCCAACCCTGAGCATAAAATATGATAAAATAGCGGATCTGACCATTTTCCTCTATCTATTTAAGCTCACGGATTAACTTGCTTACACTGGTAATCCATTGTTAGTTCCTTACCTTTAGCAAGTTCAATATTAAGTCGCAACTTTCCCGAAGATCGATCTAAAACAGCAAGTTCTATAAGAGATGATTTATTGTTTTTTGCACGCAGGTACGTTACTTTTTCTTTTGTTATTAGGTAAGGAATTTGTTCTTTCCAGTTCACTTCCTAACGCGGCCCGCCTACTTTTTAAAATTGGTTCTAAAACAGATTCTTTACGATTGTCCAACGATCTGTATGTAAAGCCCATGATAATATCCACCGTTTTTTTTGTGCGAACAGCCGTATCATGTATAACTCCGACAATACCTAATTTACCAAGATAGGGATCATCTGCATTCCATCCGTCATTAATGAATTCAGAAAGCGATGTTTTTCCAATGGAATATTTAGTTACTTCCCTTTTACCTTTCTTATTCATTTTTTTTATGAAATTGAATTACTAAAAACTACAGCATCTGTATCTTCTCAAAATAATTTTTGACGCTGCCGACTGTTGATTTAAACATCCTTGAACCAGCCATTATCGTGAATACGTCTTCCACATTCCCGCATGTCCGGGCAAATTCCGGCCCCATAATAACTGCTGGCTCAGGGGCGTTAGGCTGTTCTTTCATAGCTTCTAAATACATTTCAAGGCGTTGTTTTAATATCTGGAAATACTCAATTTTCTGACCAATCATAAGATAAGTTGTTTCAGATATGTTTTGCGAATACTGATAAACCGCTTTCCAATACAACTCTGTAAGTCGATCCTTATGTGTGGAGTTCTCAAGAAAATAAGTAATACCCCATCCGGTGCTTATAAATTTCAATATCTGGAGTTCATATTCGACCGTTTCCCGTTTAATGTACGCCTCCTCCGGCAGGAGTGACATAATTAATTTTAAATCTTCACGATTAATAGCAAAATTAAACAGATCCTCTCCGGCTTTTTCGATTCCTGGTTTTTCTTTTTTTGATTTTTCCATGGGCTTTCTTAAAATAAATCCTTACGGTCGAATGCTTACTCTGTTGCTGCGGGGGGCTTCAAACCCGTTACTGATTTTAATATTATTTAAGGATTAATCGGTTCAATAGTACATCTTCAACATTTTGCCTGGAGTCAATTACAGATAACACATATATTTCACGTTCAGCTGTTCTGTATATTAATCGCCAGGGTTGGACAATTAATTCCCTGTATTGTGATATGCCTTGGTCTTTAAGCTCAGGGACAACGCGACCTCTTTCAGAAAGATAGTATAGGTTTGAAGCTGTTTGCCTGATCTTCTCAAATATTTTTAATGCATTTTGAGGGCTATCTGCTGAAATATATTCAATGATATTTTTTAAATCATTTTCTGCAACGCTTGTCCAAAATACTTTATACTTTGACTTCATTACAATTTATCTTTCAACAAATATTCAATATCATTAAATACTTCTTCTTGTAATTTTACTTTTCCATCCTTCACATCACTTTCACCCTGAGATATAAGTTTCAACAAGCCAATTGCATTACGCATATTTTCATAACTTTCCGGATCTTGAAGAACTGCTCTGGGTTCCCCGTTTTGTGTGATTATTACAGGGCGATGTGTGTCATTAATTTGTTTTAATAAATCTGCGGCTCTGGATTTCAAATAAGTGACTGGCTTTATATCATTTGTTATATTCATTTTTATTACCTCCGGTTCGTATATAGTATCAAATAAGGACCGAGTGTCAAGATGAATATTATTATTGAAAAAATCTCTTTAAATTCCCCGATTAGCTTTTTTAAGTTTCTGATTCTACTATTTTGATTTCTTCTTCCGTTAAATCGAAGGTGCTAATTTATTGGCGAAGCATAGTGAAAGAACAGGAGATGTGGCAGGCTTGTTTCTATTTGATGCGCAGATCTTTAAAAAGGATCTATGAATTCGCGGCGCGTCTGGGTTTCATTGTATGAACCGTTTTTATACGATTCCAGATTATAATCGAAAGTTTCGGTTAATTCTTTGATTCTATCAGGTACATTCATGTTTCAATACCTACTTCATTTAAGCATAACGAATAAGGATAGATTGTGCGGAGCAACAATCTATCCTTATTCGTTAGCTCTTTAATATGCAAACAGTTCTTGTAGGCAATTGATAACTTTGATCTGTGCGCTTTTGGAAATCACCCCAAGCTTTTGAATCAACCTGGATTTATCCACAGCCCTCATTTGATCCAGTAAGACTAATCCTTGTTTCCCTTGGAATGTGCATTGAATTCGTGTTGGAAAACTGAATCCTTTTGAGGTCATTGGAGCAACGATAGCTGTTTTTAAAGAGGACATCTCATCTGGGGAAATAACAACAGAAGGTCTTGTTTTCTTTATTTCTGATCCTTGAGTTGGGTCTAATTGAACCAACCATATATCGAACCTTTGCACCTTCTGTTTTACCATTCCCAATCCTCATCACTCGATAAAGATGCATTAAGCCACTCTTGATCTATTTCACTTGATTTTTCAGATTGTGAGACCTTATCAAATCGTTCCTTCCAACCTTGCCTTGGTTTCTTTACAGGTTGAATTAAAAGCCCTTCGTCAACAATTTTTAATTCCAAATCTTTATCATTGAGCTGGGCTTGCTCTATAATTGCTTTAGGGATACGGATGCCTTGTGAATTTCCTATCCTAATTAAAGTAGTCATGTTTACCTCCAATAGTGATTATGTAATTACAATATAATCACATTAAAGTGTAATGTCAATTCAGTTATTTTCTCTAGCTCCATGGCAGCTAACGGCTCGCTTGAGGGGCGCGGCCGATAAGGTATATTCGAAAATCCGGCGATATTCCAGCGTCCCTCTCCAAGCGAATGTTATCTGCTATTTATAGTTATAAAGTGGTTATTAACTCCAATTGATAAATTTTATTTAGCTTCAGCTTCAGTTTTCGCCTTTCTTATTCTTTTCTTCCCTGTCTTAACTAACCCCGCCGCCTGTTTATTATTCTAACTATAACAACGTTTATTTTTTTCAATAAACTGAAATAATTTTGAATACCGTCCTTTTTCCCAATCTTCAAACATCTGATCTACATTCATGCTTTTAAATATACAGAAAATTTTACAATTTGGGCATTGCTTCTGTTTAATCTCATATAGTATAATTCTTTTTTGTAAATCATTCACAATAAATTATCTACACCCCTTAATTAAATTTTACAATGGTGCTTTCTTTTCTATCTATATTCGATAATTATCATTATTTGCGATAGAAATCTACAAGTATCATGATAATGTTCGATTTATTGATAACAGGAAGAAAACTTGTTGCTATATCTTTACTGAATCTTTACCCGCAGATCGGGTAGAGATTCAGTTTGTCCTGATTATTGCTAATGTAAGTTGGTGGCGATGTCCGTCCGTCTCAATGCTCAGGATCACTAAGAAGATGACCAAAGCGCGCACGATATTGCTGGAATTGTTGCATTATGTCAACGGAGTTAAACCCATAGTCCTCCGCATTGTAATGGTGGCTGCCATGCTTTGATTTTGGGTTTTCGGCGATATACTGCTCGATGCGGCGTACGTGCTCGGCACTGAAAGGCAAGTTGAAATGCTGATGAATGCGGCGTACCTGGCCTACCGGGTCGAGCACCGTGTCACGATATGCGATGTCAAGCACGCGGGCATCGAGTTGTGGATCATGTGCGCGTGATGCCGTACTTCGCTCAAGACATGCACCGAACAGATGTGCTGCCAGATGGCCAATCTCTTTCCGCTTTGCACGCGGATCCTGCATTTGAAATATGGTCCAGATTACATTCGAACCCGAAGGAATCGTCCGCACAGGATCACGATGCGTCTGAACGAAACACGCGTCCGGATAGGTTGCGGCAAGCTGATCGAGATTGAGCTGATGCATCGGCTCTTTCAGAGTCCACCGGCCATGGGGGCCTTTCCACTGCAATTGCTGCAGCACACGCTTATGCGTATTATAGAGACCATCAATCGGTGTTTCGGCCAGCCACTTTACGAAGCGTGGCACACCATAAAACGTGAAGAAGCGAGCGCTGGCAAAATGCAGGGCCATTAAATTAAGGCAATCCGCCGGCAAAGTGGCGCCAAAGGGGTGCATCTTTTTGAGGATCGGCAAGGCGGCGAACAGGCCTTCTATTTGGGCTTGCATTTGAGAGATTCGGGGATCGGTGTCGAATGTCGCTACCTCAGGCGCTGGCCATGGATGCGCGGTTTCCCATTCGAGAGGTGCGCGGGCAGCCGGGTCGAGCGCCATAAGATTATGCAGGATCGTGGTACCCGTTCGGGATAAACCGATGAGAATAATCGGGCGTTCGATTTTGATTGCCATGATTTCAGGATGGCGGCGTGCGTCATCAACAAGCCGAAGCCGGGTGACCAGGAGATCAATCATATGTGCGGTAAAGCGTTCAAACACTTTCGGCAAAGGTTCGGTCTCGAGCAGGGCCTCGACAAGAACTCTCAGCCCAATGCGAAATGTTTGGTCAGATCCCCAATCTGAAAGGCCGGAGCGCTGCTCCGCTTCACGCAAGAGTGTGGTTTCGCTGAGTTCCATAAATGCAGTCTCCATCAGCCGGATAGTTCGCACATACCATAGCCGACCTCGTTGTCCCATTCAAAGCTGGAACACGACTGGCTCATCAATACTTCACAGTCAACAACAAGTCCGTGAGCATCTAAGGATATGCCCTTGGCTTGCCCGTTCGATGTTCCATCGTTCCAAGTACCAATGGGAATCCACGTCGTTTTGACATTCCGACCCTGAATACGCGCTGTTCCCAGAGCGCTCTTTAACACGACCGTATAAGGCGGCAATTTCGGAACACGATATAGCTCTGGCATCTGAAGTACTTGTGCGGGATGAACCCGTTGATTTTCAAAAATATAGGCTTCACTAAAATAAGGAATTTTGCGTTCCTTGTTTAGTACTTTGAGACCGAATCCCCGACCGCTCGGAAAAAGTCCACAGATCCAGGCATGGCTCTTCATGCCGGTCATGTCGCGCGGCCCTCGGACATGTGCCCGCAGTCCGACACCGGCAAAGCCCCACGACTCGGCATCTACCTTGATCTGTCCGTCTGCTTTGACGAGTTGCTCGTATTTTCCGAGAAATTCACGCTCCGTCTCCGCTGCCGTAGATTGATTGCCGGGTCCTGTGGTCAAAGGGATGATCCACGGCTCGCCTTGTGCCGTCGCCCGGATGTCAACATCGACATGGGCGGTGGGCCCTTCACGGACCAGGCCGAGCGCTTGCTGTTCTTCGGTTGTAACCAGTGCTTTGCCGGTCCAGCGGTAGCGCCATGATCGAAACGGTCTTACGCAATGCAAGCGAAGACTCGTTCCGCCGGGCTCGTTGTTCTTCGTGAAGGTGCCTTCGGTTTGCGTTATCAGAATGCGTCCATCGGGAAGAAACAAGCTTGCGCGTTCACGAGCCTTGCCCACCGTGATACCGTGGAGATTAAGGTTCATTCCAATGTCTTTCGGGCCGTCGAAAAACCAATTGTTAAATGTCTCAACCAGGTTGGGTATGGGTGATGCCGCCACCAGAGCATTTTCGAATTCAGGATGGAGGCCGCCGGTAAAATTGTCCATAAGCTTTCTCTCCAGACTTTGTAAACAGTTTGTCCCCAATTGCTCATATGCGGGAAGTTTTGTGATCTGATAAGAAAATGATTTCCATTGGGCGTACTTCGATTCTCCTAATTGGATACTAAGACTTTCCTGAAAGCTTTTACTTCTTTTTCTGCACTAGAAAAAGGTTAATATATCTTGTATCAAGATCGGAAATTGCAACCATTGAATATTCATTTTCAATTTCAATGAACATATTTTCAAAAACCCGACCAAGCTGTTCTGTAATTTCAATCGGTTTAAGACCGGTTTTTGTGCAAACCCAGTTCAAAAAGGATTCTTTTACCAAAATATCTATTTTGCGGTTTTTACCTTTTCCTTTCCACAGAGTCTTAAAAAAACGTTTGAAGTCATCAAGAAATATTGGTAACGGTTCTTCAGGAAGGCCTATACAATATCTTGCAAAAAGAGTCAGAACAAGTTTCTTATGATTTAAATGCTGGCTTTTTGCCTGTTTTATATCGATATTCATTAGAGAAATAAGGTCATCAAAGGAAATAACTTCTTCGAGTACTTTACGGCTTTCAACTATATCCGAAAGAGAAAAAAATTCCCTGTATATATGCCCGTTTTTTTGCTTATCAAAATAGAGCGGTTTTTTGATTAAAAGAGCGCCCAATACCCCCATCCATTCTTCGTCCCAGAAACTTAAAGTAAGACCTTGTTTCATAAACCAGGCTCTGGTCAGCCATTTTTTTGTTCGTTCTTTAAGCCCCAATGCAAGGCTAAAACCGGTTCTGAAAATATGCTCAAGGTTATATGTGCTTATAATTGTTGCAGCATTAGCAGTATCCGTAATTTGATTTTGTGTCATCAAGCGTTCGATTCCAATGCTTAAATATCCACAGGCCTTTTTTACAATATCTTTTAGTTCATCCTTGCTTTTAATTATATTTTGATCTGCTGAAATTATCCGGTTGCAAAGGGTAGCAAATTCGGTTTGAATTTTTTGAAGAGTTTCGCCTATATCTATTGTTTTAAGCGACATTGAAAACAGATTATCTTCTTTTAACATTTTTAACGGATAAAGGGGGAGCGGTATAAAAGGGGTATTTTTATTACTTTTTTTAAGGGGTTTTTTTCTGGCTGTAATTGAATCCGGCTTTAAAGAAGCGTAAATTCCTGCAGCCTCATCAATAGGCAAAAACCCTTTTTCCGAAAGCCTTACATTTTTTAAACGGTAAAATTCTTCTTCCATTTCATAAGGAACAACTGTCATTGCTTCAAGCAATATATTCTGGTATTTTATATGGTCGTATTCTGCAATTTTTTCCAGCATATTTATTATAAAGTCTTTTTTATGCTCTTTATAAGTTTCTTCAACTGGTTCCATATCCGGATCGTAAGACTCATATCCGTAATTGTCGACTAACTTAAAATAAAAAACATCGTCGAACGTTATAAAATCATTTCCAAGATCTGATGGAACCTGATCATGATCTCTTATGGCAACTTTTATAGTTTTATAAAGATAGAATTCTATAAAATCCGTTTTCTTATCAGCTGCCCATTTTGCAAGGCGTGCAGGATCAACCTGAAATAGAATATCAAGCCATTTGGTAACCGAGTTTATTTCAATCCTGTCTTTTTCCCAGAGCTCAACATCCAGTATATATTCCCATTGTTTTTCGGAAGCTAAATTCAAAAGCTCAAAAGCGTCGTAAATACCTATATCGTTTATAAGAAAATAAAAATCTTCTTCAGGAAAGGAGTGTACAAGTGCTGCCGGATGTTTTGCTTCCAAAATACGATCTATAGCTTTTTCAGGAGGCATTGCTATAATCTCTTTTCTTTGAGAATTAAGATCTGCTGCCCGTTTAATCATAAGGCTGTATTCATTTTTATTCATTGTCATTTCTTTATATTATTTCATGGGAAAATTATTAATAGAATTAGCATACCCGGTATCGCAGCAATTGTACATGCAATAAAATATTTTCAAAGACTATTATCCTGTAAAAACATGTATATTATATCCTCAATGCTGTTTCTTTAACAAGGAGATTTATATTCATGATTTGTATTCGCAGAAAAATTGTTTAAGTGCTTTCTCATTTATGATCAAAAAATATTGTTATATAGAATTACTGCCCACAAAATATGATACTTGCGTTCTCATAATATATGATTTAAACTCCGTACGTTGTTCAGTATTAATGAATGCCTGATGCTGGCTCCTTGCGCCGCGATTATCACGCTATATCATAATCACAGTAAACAAAATTAAAAATTAGAAAAAACCATTAATGATAAAAAGCGCTTTCTGGAAATCGGTTTTTAATCGCAGAATGTTAATTTGTATATTTACCGGTTTTACCTCCGGCTTGCCGCTTTATATTCTGATTTCCCTGATACCGGCCTGGCTGAGGAAGGAAGGTTTCGATCTGTCCACGATTGGCTTGTTTGCCATTATCCAGTTTCCCTATACCTGGAAATTTGTCTGGGCACCGTTTATGGATCGCTACGTTCCGCCGTTTTTGGGCAGGCGCCGCGGCTGGTTGCTGATAACGCAAGTTGTCCTGTTAATAATTATTACTTTATTCGGCATGTTTAATCCTCATCAATCAATTTGGGTAATAGCGACCTTAAGTGCCGCAGTTGCTTTCTTCAGCGCCAGTCAGGATATAGTAATTGATGCTTACCGGCGGGAGTTATTGCCTGATACAGAGCTTGGTCTGGGTAACTCCATCCATGTTAATGCCTATCGCATATCAGGTTTGATTCCCGGATCACTGTCTTTGATATTAGCAGATCATTTGCCCTGGAATACGGTATTCCAGATTACCGGATTGTTTATGCTGGTGGGAATCTGCATGACGCTGGCAATCAAAGAAGCAAGCCAAACTGTGCCACCGCTTGCACTTAAAGCCGCTATTGTGGAGCCGTTCCAGGAATTCATTGGTCGTAAAGGCATTGCCAGTGCACTACTGATACTGGCTTTTATGTTTCTTTACAAGATCGGGGATAACATGGCTACCGCATTAGCCACACCTTTTTACATCGACATGGGTTTTACCATGACCGAAATCGGCCTGATTGCCAAAAACGCCGCTTTGTGGCCGGCTATTATAGGTGGTATGCTAGGTGGTTTGTTGATGGTTAAGATTGGTATTAACCGTGCACTTTGGTTATTCGGAATCGTGCAGCTGGTTACCATCATAGGTTTTGTGATTCTTTCGCAAGTGGGTAACGACAAAATTGTACTGGCTATTGTAATTAGTCTGGAATATCTAGGCGTGGGCTTGGGTGCGGCTGCATTCACTGCCTTTATTGCTCGTTCCACACATCCTAAATACACGGCAACCCAGTTTGCTCTTTTTACAGCCTTTATGGCCGTACCCCGAACTTTCGCCAATGCATCTGTCGGTTTTATTGTGGATGCCATTGGCTGGACTAACTTCTTTATCTTCTGCGCAATCACTGCCATACCTGGCATGCTGTTGCTATTTAAAGTGGCGCCATGGAATGATAATCCGGAGGCTCTTGGCTTACAGAAAGCCGAAGCCAAACAGACAGGAAACTGAAAACATCTTGTTGCCACATGACTGCCAGCTTACAACATTATTATACCGCCTCCTCCGTAAAGCAGCATGCCCACACGGTACCCGTTTACATAAAGAGAAGATCTGAATTTCTGAATTCAACAGCCATAGATAAAATAACATTCAAGAAAAAAATATGGTTTTAATGTCATACGCGGCCTGTCTGATAATTAAACTGTCAAAGCGTATAAAAATACCTGCAAGTTACATTTATCCTTCGAATTGTTAAGGGAATAAATCTGAAAATATCTTGACAAGAATTATCACACAGAGTAGGCAAACGCTATATTGAAGCGAATAGCGAATAGCGGAAATGGATGTATTATTCGATATTCCGGCTTTGTTATTTCAGGCTGGTCTGTTTATGCAGTTTTAAACTTATTAGATAAATATTAGAGCCACTTTCAAAACGTTTCAGTTTGGTCAAGGTCAAGGCGGGTGAAAATTTTAACCGCAGGAATACATGGAGTATTTCGAGGATTAAAATTTTCGCCCAACGCA
>Ga0180732_1001733_pt1 | contig 12742 bp, 10 predicted proteins | sample KR11_01MetaG_FD_148674 | JGI IMG/M metagenome (GOLD analysis project Ga0180732, IMG submission 148674) | Groundwater microbial communities from the Olkiluoto Island deep subsurface site, Finland - KR11_0.1 MetaG | ecosystem: Environmental > Aquatic > Deep subsurface > Groundwater | place...
AACCGCAGGAATACATGGAGTATTTCGAGGATTAAAATTTTCACCCAACGCAGAGATCGGCCAAAATGGGACGTTTTGAAACTGGCTCATTGCTTAATGTTTTGGCACGTTTTTGGCTCAGGTAATGAATTAAGGAGGCAAAATATAATGAAACTTCTGGAGATCATAGCCGTTCGGGCATCCGGCCATTATAAAGAGCAGGCCCGCCAATATTTGATTCAATTTTGCCGCACCTTCAAAGAGCCGACTCTCTCGGAACTGAAACTTTATATTAATTCCGCCTTCAGCGGAGATATTGCTGTAATGCTCTTATGGCAAAAACTGGAATTCGCAGGCACTAAAACTGATGTGGGGCAGAGCCTATCTAGTGCTTTGAAGAGTTGCGGTCTGGTTGACCATACTTGCTGGATCATGATAGAAGATCAATGTATAGCGAAATAAATACGCAACATAGAAAGATGAATTTACGAATGTGCAAGAAAAGGAGGCGAATTCATGATTGGAAATTGGTTGGAAATTGGTCACAATGCCGGAGGCGCTGTCGGGCATCCCGTTTATCCATGGGTTTTTGAAATTGGCTCGTATGCGGCCTGGATAATAATTGCTGCATTTTTTGTCAGAAGCTATCGAAGAACGGGTGTGCTAAGTAGTTATGCATTAATATTTATTGGTGCGACGACCATGTTTTGGCTTGAGTTTCCAGCAGACTGGGGTGCATTCTTAATATACTCACCAAAGTTTACCCTTTTTCCTATTGAGTTGCCATTCACCACCCCAAACAAGCCCACATGGATGCCGGCAGCGTATGGATGGTACTTTCTTGCGATTTATTCTTTGATATTGTTTTGGGTCGATAAGCTGCGGGCAGCCAAGCCACACATGTCCAGAGTTCTTGCGGTTGCGATGATCGCTACTCCGTTCTTTTATGTGTGGAACATGATGGTGGAAGGCTTTTCTGCACTTGTTGGTTGGTGGACTTATTACGAGGTCTTTGGGCCCGCCATTACCTTTACGCGTGGAACTTATCCGCTGGTTTTCCCTGTGATCCCATTCACCATCTATGGCGTCATCCAGACCCTGATGCTGACATGGAAAACCCCTGATGGTAAGCACTATATCGAAAAGATCACGGGTGCCCACACCTCCCCAATCGGACATGGCAAGGAGTTGCGCCGCGCACTGGCCTGGATCATTGCCATGAATTTAATTTTCGGCATGTTTGCTCTGTCCACGTTTCTTTTCAGATTAATGATCAGTTAGCAATATGACACCGTGGTTATGAATTGATACCAGTGAACATCGAGAATTGAGTATATACTTTACAAGGTGAACCTTGAGCAGCAAGACGCTTCAGATGCAAAAACAAACGAGTTATATATCTCCTATAATTGGGTGGGCAATATTTGGTATAATCGCCACTATCTTTTCGCTTTCCATATTTGGTCAGTGGGTATTTTCTGCTGAAGAATTCTTAGCTGTGCCAATAACCGCATTAGATACTATGCCGCAGGCGGATATTTACAAGATTCGTATATTTGAAGTCATAAGCAGCAGTATAGCCTTGATTGCCTTGTATATATTTCTTATCCGTCCCTGGCTTAAGACAGGCCGCGCTCCAATCCTCGGACTAATGCTTATTGGCGCACTAATCAGTTATGTGATTGATACAACCGTGAATTATCATGGTTACTTTATGGCCTGGAATGTTCATTCGATCAACTGGGGCACATGGGCAGCCTTCTTCCCCGGTCACACCGGACCTACCCGCTTTGCGGAAGCATTATTCTGGGGACCTCCGATGTATCTCTACTTCGGCGTACTTCTCGGCCTCATTCAGTACATGGTAATTCATACAGCGCAAAAGCGCTTTGGCTTCTCGCTTGTAGCTGCCGTTCTCACGTCTATGGTAGTTGCATTTTTCCTTGATTTGCTGGCCGAGTGGGGCATTATCTTTTTCACCCAAGCTTATGCCTGGGCAAGGACAATAAGCTGGCTCACGCTATTGCCCGGTTCTCAATTCCAGTTTCCGCTGTATGAATCATTTGCGGTAGCTATATATGGAACGATATATTCCTCGCTAATCAAATCGTCCAAAGAAAACAGAATCTCTTACATCGAGCAAGGGGTGGATCGGCTCACGAGTGAGCTGCAATTACCTGCGCGATTTTTTGCGGCAACCGGTCTGGCTAGTTTAGCAACAACCATCTATTTCGGCAGCTTCTTTTTATTTTCGTGCTATGCCAATTCTCAAGCTGCACTGCCGCATTACTTGATGTTTTTAAAATGAGAATTATAACCGATTCTACGGAAACGGCATGCCTAACCAGACCTTGTCTGCGCCACAGCCCGCAGCAGCGCAGGACGAATATTGTGGATGAAGTCGTCGTAGTCACGTGCTGCCAGTGTTGACGCCTTACCGAAAATATTTTTTAACTTTTCTTCCTGCTGGTCGCTGCCTATGGTGATACACAGACAGCCGATCCCCTTACTGCGAATTTCCTCGATAGCCTTTTTTGTGTCTTCTTCTCCATACTCGCCTTCATAGCCATGATCGTAGGAAAAACCATCGGTAATGGTAATCAGAATCTGATACGGTAACCCTGTTTCTTCTTCCTGCAGCTTTCTGGCTGCATGGCGCAAGGCGCCACCGATGCGTGTAAAACCGACCGGTTCAAGCATGGCAAACCGGTTGCGGATGCGACTGTCGATAAAGCGGTCTTTGAATGCCTTCATCCTTACCAGACGAACCATGGTTCTGCCCCAGGAATGGAATGCATATAAAGAGACCTGATCGCCAAATCCGTGAAGCGCCGTCATCAGGTGATACGCCAACTGCATCTGCTTGTGGTGAACCGAAAAGCCGCCGGGTTTCTCCATTTCGGCGGTGGAGCCCGATATGTCTAAAAGCAGCATCGCCGCCAAATCCCTGCGCGTTTTCATGTTGCGCGTATAAACCCCTTCGTTGGGAGTTGTGCCGCTTCTGCAATCCACAAAATAATTGACCACACGATCTATGATATAGTCTTCTCCTTCAGACTGATTGCGGTGCTTTTCAAAGCTTAAGCCTACACCGGCAAGTTTTCTTTTTAATTCCATGGAAGGCGGCTGCAATATCTCACTCATTACTGCCCCCGACTCCGCTTTTTCTCTCAATGGATCAACCTCATCCACTACTACCCAATCAGTCCGGTATTTTTGTTTTGAACAATCCCATTCCGGGTAAATATGGCTGCCGGCTTCATTGCTGTCTTTTGTTACCACAACTTCTACACTCAAGTCCGATAACCGGCCGATAAGCTTTCCCTTCCTCTTTACCATGGACACATTTCCCATCGGAAGTTCCACACCGCCTCCAGAGCCTGGTTTCTTTTGGGGTTTCCCCCCGCCGGTGATACCAAGAAGCTTTGCGATAAAATCCGCAACCCGCCCTTTGGCGGCAAATATCTGCTTTTTTGAAAGCAGCTTTAAAATTATGGATTCTTCGGATTCTCCTTCTTCTTCATCCTCGGCAAGAACAGCCGTAACCTTCTTTTGCAGTTTCAACTCGGGAGCAGGAGCTTGTTCCGGAAGTGAGTTATTTAATACCAGAAGGCAACGAAGCGTACCCAAAAAATCAGGAAATGCAGGAAAGTGCTCTTTGCCTGCGGCCAAAGTGTATGATTGTTCCGGCGAGTTTGTAGTGAAAGGAAATTGCCTTATGGCGGCATTTTCACAAAAAGCTCTTGGCAGAATGTTTGCGTTAAGGCGCGTTGCCCGGACGATTTCGGCAAAAAGATAACGATTGTGTATATTCCGCTTGCCCAGCAATTTTCTTACATGTTCTCTTTTCAGTGCGCCGACGCGAATCAAGAGAGCCTGGGCAATAACATCAAATGCATGCATTCGCGAAAATTCAAAGGCAGGCACATAAATGCAGCTATTGTCGGTGTATGCATTATATTTTTTATCATCATGCCAATGGACAGGAACACTGCGCCCGGCCACTGCGCCGGCAATCAGAGAATAAAAATGCTGCGTGAACTCTGCCGCGGTCATGAGATGTAGGTCGAAACAAGTTGCATTAAACTTCTGTCAATCAGCGGATCATCGCAAAGCGGGCCTATCATGCCCGCCCTGACTGCTTCTTTAAGCGGAAGACCTGCCCTTATCAGGTCGGCCGCTGCTATTACCGTGCGGGTTGAGGACACCTCTGGCAATCCGGGTATATCCAGCTCACGAATTGCACCGGCCAGGCGTACAAGGTCCTGGGCGTTTGCCTCGTCAATCCCCGATTCCTTGATAACCACCTCCAGCTCTATGTCTGCGGGCGGGAAGTCAAGCTCGATAGATATCATCCGCTGGCGTGTAGAGGGCTTTAAGTCCTTTAATATACTTTGATAGCCGGGGTTATACGATACAACCAGCATGAACTCAGGCGGCGCTTGCAATTGTTCGCCGAGGCGATCAATGAACAATTCACGCCTGTGATCAGTAAGCGCATGGATGGCAACCGTCGTGTCGGCTCTTGCTTCAACGATCTCATCAAGATAGCAGATCCCTCCCATGCGTACGGCACGGGTTAATGTTCCGTCCATCCACTGTGTATCGCCGCCCTTTAACAGGTAACGGCCAAGCAAATCTGCGGCGGTCAGATCTTCATTGCAGGATACTGTAATTAAAGGGCGCTTAAGCTCCGCCGCCATTGCTTCGACAAATCGCGTCTTGCCACAGCCGGTAGGTCCTTTTAGTAATACCGCACGACGGCTCTGCCATGCGGCTCTGAAAACATCCTTTTCATTTGCTACTTCTCTGTAATATGGAATATCAGTCATTCTGAAAACGTCCTTTTCTTTGCGGACTTCTCTGTGATATGGAAAATTAGTCATGTGGTGGATTCTCCTGTACCCAATCTTGCGCCGTGGCCAATTCAATACCGGCATTTTCCCCGATGATGAAGATGGTCTTGATAAGCCCTTTCAATTTATTCTCTTTTTGATTTTGCAGATAGTTATAAAAAAATCAAAGGTCAGCTTGTAATTACCTGCTCGGCGGCCTTGATCTCATTAAGATTGGTTCCGCTCAACTTTGCCTTTCCACAAGCGAGGCTCCGACAGAGTCGGGACCTCGCTTGCCTTACACCTCAAAGCATTAACACGCCGCGGCCGGCAGCGGTATTGCGCACCAGCCATGCTCGATGTAGGTACGCATATCCTTTAGCGCAATCTTGCGGCCATCGGCCAAATTCATTTCGCCTAAGCTGTGGCTATGCAGTCCGTAATGAATGGTGGCTCCGGATTCGCTAAGGTAGCCGTAAAAAGTCCGCGACTCGGCCGAAGCATCGAGATTGATCTCACCTATTGCCGACTTCAGTGTGAAATGCCACTTGACTGGAATACGCATTCTTGTCTTGGGATCGATCCAATACTCCAGTTCTTCCATCTTGATATTACTTGTACCGTTTTCGGAAAAATCCACTTCCTGGTCATCGACCATCACATGACTGTAAGCTTTACCTACGGAGGGATAATAATAAATGAAGATCCGCACTGATTCGTTCGCCCACCAGATCCAGTAATAGGTCTCTCCCCTGAGCACCTTGGCAAGGTCCCATGCCGGTTGGGTGAATTTTTCCTGACAGCCAACGGACTTGTCTTTTCTTAATTTGTAAGTCTTGCCTTCAACTTTGAAGGTACCCTCGCAACACAGCGGAGCCTCATAGCCGGCGACATTGTTCTTGGCAAGATCGGCATAAATTCCTTTGTGGAATGAGGCGTCACCGTTGCCGCTTAAGAGCAGATCGAATTCAATGCCCATGTGCTCGCCCTTGAGTTCCCAGTAGGGGGGGCGGCAGATGTATTGCCGGTTATCCAGCTTCCATATCACCGCATCATTTGTCTTGATAACTTCGCCGCTGTTCCAGTCGTCAGTCGCCCACGAGCGGTTGCTGATGAAATCAAGATCGTTGATAGTACCCTTGAAATCCTTGGGCTTGATCTGGAAAGTAGTTTGTCCGACGAACTTGTCCTCAACCTGCCAGGGACCCTTCTTGCCGCCGCCCACGCGGAAAATGCAACTTACAAGGGAAATCTCGTCTCCATCCTCGGTCTCGGCCATAACCAAAAAGCCGTTGTTTTCCATATACGAGACTCCTTTAGGCAGGCTTTCCTTATAACTGAGTTGGTCTGCCAGCGTGGCATTCGATCTGGCCTCTTTTTCTATTGTCATATTCATGCCTCCTTTTGATGATGAAGCGGCTGTTAAATCACCACCAGTTCCAGTCGGGTAAATTCGGTTTTATTCCTTCAATGCACAATAACGTGTCGCACCTGTCTTTATTACTTACGCGGCCCATGAAGCGGCTATTAAATGGGCGGCACTTACCGTCACTAAACTCCGGATTTTTCATTCCGTCGTCCCTTCGGAGTGCTTTCCCGGTAGCAGGTTCACCGGCTCTCGAAATCCAGTCTTCCTCAGGCACGGGTTGTCCAGCCGGCCGGGTGGTTACCCACGCCGTCTGGGTGAGCGGCACTCCGGGGCCAGGGCACAGGCGGTCAGTTCCGGCACCGCATAAGCCGTTTGTGAAGTACGGACGCGACGTAATGTCGGTCGGCCACTTACCCGGATTTGAACCCATGAAGGCGGCCATCGGTACGTTGTAGCAGGCGAGGAAGATCGTCTGGGTGGCACCAATGAGGGCCAGCAACCGCAGCAGTTGCTTACGCCCGTCGCTGATGACCATCGAGTTGATCCCGCGCTCGGCCAGCGTCTCCCCCTTGTCGTTCTTAAAGTAGCGCAGTGCCAATACCGGGATGTTAAGACACGCGATGAAGATCGTCTCGATTATCGGAAACTTTTCGTAGGTATCGGGGAAGAACGAAATTTTCCCTCCGGCCATCGTGTAGAAACCAATGGTTTGGAACGTTCCCTCGATCACGAGGTCATAGATCATCATGAATGGAAAAATGAATAATATCAGCTTTATCGGTCCCCAGCTCCATCGTTTCCGGGCAAAGTTCATGAGGCCGCTGCCGATGAAACAGAAGGTGAAGAGGCCGAGCGGGTACTCGATTAGGTGAAGCAGTGGCGCATACGGCACCACCGCACCGGGCCGGCCGAATGCCAGCCAGCCGGGGATCTCATTGTAGAACGACCCCATGTTCCACAGGTGCGAGTTGACGGTGTACCAAACTCCTAAGTAGTTCGAGCCTGCGTCCTGCAGCGAAAAAACCATGAACGTGATGAGCAGCAGGCCATCGAGCGGGACGTTGCGATTGCGTTTCCACGGCTTGTAGACGAGGAAGTAGAGCCCGATGGCGACGAGCGGCAGACAAGCGACCTGCCAGACTACGAAAATGGCGTTCATCCAGCCCGGCGGGTCGACCGCTCCGGTCGGCACGGGTGCGAAGTACGGCCCGGTCACCCAGCGGATCAGCACATAAGCCCAAAACAGCAACCAGGCACCCCCGAGCCATGCCCACCAAACGACCGCCGGCCGCGATTTGGGTATGGACGGCACATCATATTTTTCTGCCATAATAATGTACTCCTTTCTCTAAGTTAAAGTGATGTTCAAAAATTTATCGGCCAGTCGGCCCATAAGGAACGGATGCCCGGTATTTATTACTGCGCTATATCCTGGCAGCTGATACCAAGTTGCATTCAAATAGATAGCAAGGCGGCAAGGAGGTTTTCCCGCAGGAGCATATGTAATACGCCGAGGACAGAACCGACGAAGCCAACGCAGATAGAATTTGAATGCGACTTGGTATGAATCTGCTATATCGCTTGCCAGGCATATAAAGATTAACCACATGTTTATATATAAAATGGACTTATAACGAATCCATCCTATTTAGACAGCAATAAGAAATTATTTACAGTAAAATAATCAGGATCCAACTTGGACGCAGGTAAGTACAAGCGTGCTTCAGAATTAGAAACACGGACTGACGACCATGTCGAGTGTCTGAATTTTTCATCAACAAATAACGTACCATCATAATCTCCCGTATTATTCTTGCCGCTGGGCGATTCACTGTAGTGCGTCAGCAGGCTTACCCAGATACGGAATTCGCCTGACTTGTCATATACCTCCTTATACCAAATCGTATAAGTTTCCTGATCAACATAGTTTATATGCAATCCCCAGTTATAATACGGATCTTTAGGCATCTGTTCTATAACCCATACTTTTCTTGGAACATAGGTAAGCGTGCCCGGTCCCGGTGCCCATGCATCACCCTTCCATCCCGGAACTTCACAACCCATTTTTATTCGTTCGCCTGTGTACGGATATACCGGCTGAACGCTTCCATCAGTAAATTCCTGCATCGGAAGCATGTTTGGGCTGGTAAAACTGACAAGGATAGTCTTTTCTCCTACCAGTTTCCATTTCATGGAACTGTTTTTACCAGCCCACATGTAATTCATATCCAGCCATGCATCGGAGCCCATAAATGGGTCAGACCTTGACGTTGATGTAGTCTTCCGGATTCTTCTTATGGCAGGGACATATGCAAAGTTGGTATTATCTCTTTCGTCAATATAGCCGTAAGACAAGGTGTTGGTGCCCTTGACACTCATTGGCTCCAGAGAATTCACAAGTTCATATGTAAGAACTTTATCAGGGTTTTTTATTTCCGTGCCCAGCGGCCGTCCCATCATGTAAAGGCGTATATCGAATCCCTTTATATAACGTTCCACTCCGGTTTGATTAATCCAAAAAGCTTGAGCAACCATTCTTGTCCCCATGAAACGATATTTCTGATAGTTGAAATTCCATATTATCTTATCCGCCACCCTGGGATCTTTACGGTCAATATTCGGAAAAGGCATGCCATAAAAATTAGTTTCAGCAATTTTTCCTGTGCTCTTTTCGATTAATTCACCAGCAGCATCTACATCGAATCTTCCTGCATTCTTAGCGCTTGCAGCAAGAAAGCTGTCCAAATGTTTGTATTTAAAATTTATTATTCCTGGCGTAACAACCCAGGCACCCCTTTCAACCGCCCTGTATAAAGCCGGAATGAGTAAGTCTTTGTATTGAGCGCAGTTAGACTTGTCTATCAACTTGGGCAAATCTGCTGCCTGCAAAGTGCCGCCGATAGCCAAAAGAATAACAAGCAGGGAAAGTAACGGTAATCCTGTCCGGTTAAAAAATCGCATCAATCTTATTTTCACTTTTTCCTCCTTTGCTTTTTCGCAAATTCAAAAAATATTTGTTATTTCAAGTATTGCCTGACAATGTTTATAACATCAGTTTAAACGACTTTCCGGCAATTAAATAACGGTTTACCATTCATATCCAAGTTTTATAGTTGCCTCACTGGTTTCTATACCATCAGCAAAGCCATAGCATGCATCCTTGTCTCCGAGAAAAGCCTGCATTTTGAGATCGGTATAAAGAGTGGAGGTAATATACCACTTGATTGAAGGTTTAAGAAGATACGTAGTGCCTTCACCATGTTTTCCAGGATTAACACCAACCACAAGCATTGGATTGAGCTTAGAAGCCCACCAATAAGTCATGAACTGAAGCATGAACACATCTTGTTCTCTCATATTTCTGCGGTCGTATCTGAGTGTTTTGGCCGGGGATGTTACCAGTGTGGTGCCTTCATAATGAGGAACGTAATGCGGATCGCTCAAATAGCCATTCCATTCATTAATAGTTTTATGAATCCATTCTACTGAAACTTTTGTCAGATCTTTAGAAAGCCACCTTAAGCGCAGATCCTTGTCAACCGCAAGCATGGTTTTTGTAACAGGATGATATTCAAATGTATATTGTTCCGGGCCTGCCGCTGTCATCACAGTTTTATAACTTGATCTTGGAAGACCTATCGGGTAGGCCGTATATCGGGAAACCTCACCTCTTACAATTGCTTCCATACCAAACGTCAACAATTGGTAACTGAAATATGCTCCGTAAACATGTTGCTTGTTATAATTCATCTCGGCTGTTGTTGGAAACGGCAGATTAAAAAATGTTGGGTTGGGTCTAAAATCCTTCACTATCACGCTCGGTTCATTAACTACATCTCTGAAATATACAAAAGAAAGGCTGAGTCTGTCTCCGATTTCCGCAGATACCTTGGCTCCGTATTCATTATTGTCGGTGGGAACGTTATACCGGAATTTTGCAATTCCACTATTATCGGCAAACGGCAATATTTTTGAATATGGAGCTTCCAATTGACCCTCAGAATTATAAGTTGTTGCTGTGTCAAGAGGCCCGAACTGAGTAGGCCTGATGTCCGGAATCAACAATAAATCAAAATTAAGGCCAAGATTAGCCATGGTGGGCAGGCTGTAATTAAGCCGACCCATCCAAAGAGGAGTTTTAACATCATCAGGATTCTGAAAAAACAAATTGAAGGAATTATCCGGCGGGTTGATAACATCATTAAGTGTTTCCAGCATGCCTTCGCCCCAGGAAACAATTTGTCTTCCCGGTCTGAAGAAGGCTCTTCCAATAGAGCCCTTATAAGAAAAATCTATAAAGGCTTCCCTTAAATCACTTTCAAATCTTATGTCTTTTAAGCCATAATCGAACCTGGAAGCACCCAGATTTTCCTTGATGTTATATTCATTTGCACGAAGATCAAAAATCGAATCATAAGCACCACGAAAGGTCAGATGGACTTTTTCTACCGCAAAAGAGCCCCAATTCAATTTTGGGTCAATATCAATATCAAACTTTAAGGTATTTCTCTGTTGAACTCCTTCTGTTTGATCAAAAAAACCGTTCTGAATACCGGTTGTATCACGCAAAACAAAACTGGATTCAAAAAAACCATGAAAACTTGTGTCCATTTCTGCAGCGGCATTTGATGAGAAAATACCCATCAGCACAACTATAGCAAATACAAACAAACCTGCTTCCCCCCATCTTCTTTTACTCATGTCTTTCCTCCTAAAAGTTAAGTTTTTTAAAAAGATATGACCTCCCCTTATTTGTTAATTATCACCTCCTTTTCCTACCTCAAAGACTGGAAAGTTTCTTTTTTTGCTGTGAAACGAAATGGTATATTTGATTTTCTGTTGCGGATCTCATTAACTCTTACAAATCTCTTATTCGCCGGTTTCCAGCCTATTTTATTGATCTGCAAATAATTGGCCGTTACCGCTATTGTGATTGATTGATAAGAATTGCTTTTGTTGGCCTTAAAATATGGAAAGCGATTTTGTTTGTCAAGCAAAAAAGTCATTATATTACAAAAAAAAGCATAATATGATATATTATTAATAAATATATGCACTAATTCAACGTATATATATGTATTATAATAGTAAGCATTAGATTATCAGTGCTGAGTTATCCTGCTTAAAGAATTATTGATAAGGCAAACAAGTGATTGCCTAATAAAGAATTATTGACAAAAAAAATATAGGTACACAGTATCAAAAAGTCCTATGTTGAGTCTGTGCGCTGACTGATAGGAAGATGGATCTGACTTATCGAGGAGATTGCTTTACTTAAAATGACAAAATAAGAAGAAGGCTTATTGTAATTATGGCACAGGCTACAAAGAGATGATAGACAAATCTTAAAACGGGAGAAAACGCCGAATACTCATCGAGTCCGTTTTCACTCAAAGGACCCGAATTGACCGAATCCTGTAACCTTATCACTACCAAAAAACTTGAAAATTCCGACCCCGATCAAGGTTTCAAGACTAAGAACGCCTGGAATAGACGACAACTGTCGCTGCATAAAATCAGTCATATCCTGTGAGCTTTGGAACCAAGCCCAGACAATGATATCAAAGCGCCCTGTAATTATAGACACATACCTAATTTGTTTATACCCGGCAAGTGCATTTGCAACGGAGGGAGTTTGGGAAGGATCGACCCGTATCAAGATTACGACTTGAAACGAGTACCCCAACTTGCCTGGATCAGTGTGGCAAAACACTCTAAGAAGACCCATATCTTTGAGTTTCTGCAATCTGCGGCTGACACTAAATCTATTGGCACCAAGTGTTTTGGCAAGCTTAGTGCTTGATTCTCTTGGAGAGATTTCCAATTCTCTGATTAGCGACAGGTCAAACTCATCGAATATATACTTAGAATTTTTATTGGGAAAGATATTGGTTTCGTTTGGCGGATCGTCCCCCAAACGAGGAAGGGCTCTTTTAACCACGCTAAGCGGCAACATTGATTCTACACTGGTCACTTTCAATTTTATGCCAATCTCGTTGGTGATGAATTGATGCAATTCCTCTATATCTTTAAAATTTGCAGCTATTATCGCATCATAGCGACCACTGGTTAATACGATGTGCAGAACATTCTGAAACGAATTTAGATGCTTAATCATGATATCGACTTCTCCGGGGCGGGCTTTGACAGCGAGGTAAATGGGTATCCCTACGTGAGCCGAATTGATCATGACGGACAAATGAATGGTACCACTATTCAGAAGGCTGGTTATCCTTCTGCGCACAGTTGTATCGCTCGTACCTACTTTTTTGGCCAGTTCGAGATAGGTGATTCTGCCATCAAGTTCCATCTCTTTGATCAGCATCAAATCCAATTCATCGAGGGCCTCAGTCGAAATGTTAGCCAGCATATGTATCTCCTGTTGATTATATAACCGCCTCTTTTTGTTTTGTCAATAATCGATGGAAGAGCGGGTGTAATTAAAACTGTTGGGGAATATTTATGCAGCTTTACTACATTCCCAGTATTTATTCCATTCGTCATTCTCTCGAATTATTCTTAATGCAAGCATGTGTTCAGCGTTTTTTTCTTTCCACCA
>Ga0180732_1001734_pt1 | contig 12742 bp, 18 predicted proteins | sample KR11_01MetaG_FD_148674 | JGI IMG/M metagenome (GOLD analysis project Ga0180732, IMG submission 148674) | Groundwater microbial communities from the Olkiluoto Island deep subsurface site, Finland - KR11_0.1 MetaG | ecosystem: Environmental > Aquatic > Deep subsurface > Groundwater | place...
TGATGTCTCTTTGTCAGCATATCGTAGTGCCCCGCAGAAAACAACATCATTTTTCTTGAGAAGATTTGCAACTTGGCGCATATTGTGGGGAATGCCTTCGTTTGCGTCTTTTCCAAACAAGTAGGTTAGAAACCTTGCATTAACCCGTGTTATTGAGATGCCTGCCATTGACTGGAGAAACTCAGACTTTCCAAATTTTCTCAGGGCAGAGATGTATTTCCTTGCTACACTCCCCCCGCCGCAGACAATAACAAACTTGTATCGAGTTTCATGTTTTCTGATTACTCTTCTGAAATTTTCAAGGAAATTGATGTCTATATCATCGGGGACAATTAAACTGCCGCCTAAACTTAAAACCACCACATTTTTCATAGTTTGTTATAGATTTCTGTTTATTTAAATATGTTGTGGAGTATAATCATTGTTATTAATGGGCGGTTGTTGTAATTCTTATGCACAGGCAAAATCTTGCTGATTATATTTCAAGGAGAATTGTAGATGAATTAAGAAAAATTGGATTTGGTGAAAGAACAGTTAGCCATCCTGGCGGAAGCACAGTGGTATATCAGGGGCATTGGATTGACTTACAAGACAATGGAAAACAAATTATTTTCTTAATTGAAAGAGGGCCAAAGTTTCAATATCTTTATGATGGTTTGGAAAAATACCTCCAAAATGCGCACATTGATTCAAAAGATTCATTGATTGTTAGTAGCAGAAGCATGTCGAGACAAGGAGGAGAGGTGGCGATAACACTGAATCTTTCTAAGATAAATGATAAGGAAAAAATTTATCATGCTGTTTATAGGGTTGGAATGAAACCAATTATGGCAGCATTACTTAGAATTTCTTAGCAAACAGTAAATAACTTATTATCACTAACATTAAAAATTCTTAATCTAGCTCCGGAATCAAGCCAGCCGTGCGCGTAGTTTATTGCTGCAAAGGCATTTACCCAATCATTATTTTCATAAAAATGATGTGCATCTGATAAGTAATTAGAAGTCATCTCTATAATCTCTCTTGCTTGCTCTTCTTTGCCTTTAATTACACTTTTCTTTGCTTTTTTTAGTGCTGTTTCTGTTATTTTGAAATATTTTTCTATTTTCTGCTTTGTTATTAGGTTTTTCATTTTTTCTTAATATTTTTATAAACAACATAAGAGTATATAAAGAGAATTATTACAGAGCTGATTGTTGGGATAAGGATAAACCAGAGAAGATATTTTTCAAAGAAAATTCCGAGCAAGACAGATATTCCTGAAATCTTGAATAAAACAGAGCCAAGATTATGAGTTTTTCCCCAGGTAATCTCACTGCTTATTGTCCAGGGAGTTCTGATTCCAATAAACCAGTTCCTTTTTAAGAACTTTAAAATATATCCTATATAAATAAATAAAATTCCAATTGCAGGAATAACTGCATAAGTCATATTAAACTTATAACCCAGATTAAAAGCAAGTGTGAATCCAAAGACATAAGTCATGAATAGCATGATTATCAAGATAAATGAATCATAATACTTTCTGAATTTTTTAATATTCTCTTTAAGAGGGTCTATTTTTGGTATAAGAAGAAACAACAAGTAAATGCATAAGATGATTAATGGAAAAAGAAACAACCCAATAAATTTTGACATGTAGCCATTTACTTCTCCTGCAGCATTCCAATGAGATGCGATTATGTCTCCTGGAATCTGATAGTAAAAATATGCTGATGCTAAGAATGAGATTATAATTAAGATTATGCTGATGACTGTTGTTTTTTTCATGTTAATGTTTAGAATGGGAGTTATTTAAATATTCTTCCAGATTCTAGCTTCCAGAATAATAAGTCTAGATGGTCTAGCGGGATGTTCAGCTTATTTGAAAACTCTCTTAATATCTTCTCTTTTTCAAGATAATCTTTCTTGTTTTTGATTTTAATTTCTTTGATTAGCCTTAGTTCTTGCATTTTTCTTAAGATGTGCCTGTCCAAAATTGCCAAATGATTATCTGACTTGCCTACATTTCTTAGAAAATGGCTTGATTCTTTCATCCCTAACCCTTTAATATTCTCTGCAATCCAATTCCTCAATTTTGCAGGGTCTTTTTCTCTGTTTATCTTGTCTCTTATCTCATTCCATTTTTTGTTTGCTTTTAAGATGTACTTTGTTTTGTTTTTATAGAAGCGAGTCTTAGATTTTAAACAATCTCTCAGTTCATTTTCTCCAATGATGCAATTTTTTATCTCATTTATAGCTTGCCAGCACTTTTCTGCATTGCTTTGAGGAGTTAAAATGCAGAAAAATAGTTCTTTCACATGCTCTTTTGAGTTTAACTGGGAAAATTCAGCTAATCTTGCATCTATTTCTTGCCTGTGTTTTTTATATTCATCTTTTAGATTATTCATTGAGATATAATCTTCATCCAGATTAAATATCTTTACATAAAGTTAAATTAAGTTCAGAACTGAACATAGTAGACTTTTGAGGATTCTATTCCTGTTGCAAGAGGGAATCTAAGAAAACCTATTAGACATATGCAAATGATAAATTAAATTATCCTGATATAGATAATTAATAGAATGTCAGATTAAGCAAGATAATCCGGGCAAAAGCAGTGCTAAGAATTAAGATTTACTTATCTCATTAAGAAGAATCGGCAAAAATTTCCTACATTCCCTCAATAAGAGAGTATGGAGTGTATTTGTTAATTATAAACCTTGAACCTACAAAATCCGAGATTACTGCGGTTATTACTAAATTTCCAACTGCTGCTTTGAACATTCCTTCTAACATTGGGATTTTAGTCTGCTTTGAGAATGTCTCTATTATGCTTTTTATCTCGCTTTCTGAGAGCATTACGCGTGTTGGGCTAACTCTTCCAATGCTCTTAACTATTACTGGTTTTCCAGGGCCAGTGCATTCTATTGCTGTGATAGCATTATCTCTTATCAAGGGGTCAATCTTTGCCAGGTTAAAATTCTGGGGCAATGATTGTGGTGTTGGGGTGATTGATGATATTGCAGGATTTATTCCCTGAGTACTCATGGGCATCATTCTAAGAGGTACGATGTGGGGGGTTTGTTGCAGGGGAATCATTGTTTTTTGAGGCGGCATTCTTTGCTGTTGAATTTGTTGTTGTATCTTTTGATGCATTCTCTGCTCTTCAGGACTGATTCTTATTGCACTCCCCATATTTTGAGGCACATTTACTTTTGTGCTCCTTGTTTGAATAACCACTGCTGGTGTGGGTTTACTTGCACTGACTTGCTGTGGAGTTGGTGTGGAGATTTCTATTGTGGATGGTTTTATTGAGGGAGTCATCCCAGATGTTAGTGAGTTTTCTTGAAAACGGGTAAATCCGAGATTGATTCTTCCACTCTCTTCATATGAACTTGAAATTGGGGGTAAGAACTGCATGTTCGGAGGTTGTTCTGTCTCGTGAAAGATATGCGCCTCGTGAAGCTTTTGTTTAACTGGGTGGTAGGGGAGCAGTTCTTTTTTTGGTTTAGAATTCTGGATGAGATTTCTTGTGAATTCTTTTAAGAAGAGAGTTCTGTAATCTTTTTTCCTCATTTTATCAGAACCTTGGAAGTCTTTTAATATTGTTTACCTGACCTGGCTGTTGGCTTTGCGGGTTGAATGAGTTTTGCATTGGTCTTGGCTGCTGGAATTCTGTATGCGGACCCCCATAAACTCTTTCTCTAAACTTCTCTTCCATTAAAGTTAAGCCCTTTGCGATTGTCTTGTTTTGCTCTAGAAGGGCATTAAGTTTTTCTAGAAATTCTTTATCTTTTTCTGCTTCTTCTATTACTGGGGATGCCATGAAACTTCGCGCAGACATCTCAAATAATTCAAGCAGTTTTGCTATGCTTTCTGACAATTTGTCCATCTTTGAGGCTTGGTCTGACATGACTCTCTGGAGGTGCATAAAATTTTCAACTAGAATCCCATTAAGTTCTTCGTGTGACTTTCTTAATTGCTTCTCACGAGACTTTTCTTTGATTTCCTCTTTTTTAGTCATCTTTATACTACAGATTTGAGATATTTAAAGGTTATGGGCGTAGAGGGAATTGCACCCCCATCTTTCGCTCTCTCGCAAATTTGCTGGAGGCGAACATTCTAACTATTGAACTATACACCCTTGACAAAAGCAGAGAAGTCTGGTTTAAATAGTTTTTTAGAGGTGTTTTATCTCTTCTATCTCTTCATGAGATATTGAGGAGCCCTTGAATTTTGTTGCATAGAGAAGTGCGTCTAAAACCTTGCTGCTTTTCATTTTAACCAGCCCTTTTTTCCATGCAACATACACCAGCTCTGATGAACGTATGAATTTTATGTTTTCTAGACCTGGCATCTCTTGTTTGAACATTTTTACTTCTGTGTGAAACTTTTTCTCAAATAATTTTCTGAGATTTTCTGGAACTTCTCCGAGCATTCTGGTTGTTCTTTCATCGACTGCAATTACATTTCTTATTCCTCGTTCACTAAGTATCTGACTTAAGGCAAGGCAGCTTGCTTCTCCTTCATCTATTATGTGCATAAATTCGTTTCTTGCGAGGAAAACTTTATTTGCCCTTTTCAGCAGTTCGCGCGTTCTGATTATTATTTCTTCATCTTTTACCTGAACTGCTTCTGGCAGCTCGATAACTTTTTCTTCTAGCAGCCTTTGGATGCTCAGAGCTCCGAGTTCGAATTGTTTTATGTTTAGAGGCCTGTCAATTGTCTCGTATTTTACAGAGCGAGGTATGATAAATTTGCCTTGAAAGTTTCTTCTCAATTCTCTGAACACGTCGAGCAGGCCGTTCATTGTGAAGTTTATGATTGTGCTTGAATCGAAGATTATTACTTTCATTTTTCAAAAATCTCCATTGCAATTTTAACTCTGTTTTTTACTGGGAGAGTTATTGAGAGATTCACATCTGAGATTCCTGTCTGGCCAGCATACTCTGCAAGATCCCAGATAGAGATTCCTAGCAACTTTGCTGTTTGCTGCATGCTTATTCCGTGTTCGTATACTCTCGAAGCTTTGTTTATCTCTGCCTTCCTGAAAACCTCTTGGATATGCTTCTTTAGATTTCCTGTTAGACTCCCAATCTCTTTTCTTACGCATTTCAGTTGGCTTACAAAGTATTTATCCTGGTTTTTTTCAAGAGCAATAATTGCGCGATCTAGACAGAGATTAAACCTTTTGAAGAACTTTGGCCAGTTTTTATACATTCGGTAGTTTTTCCTTTCTATTAGCTTGCTTAGTGCATAGACTATTACAGCTATGCCTATGTTGTCTGTATCTCTATAGATTGAAGCTGTATGAAGTGTTTGATTACTTAGCTCTTTTAGAGATATAACATCTTCTTTTTCAATTGCGGTTTTGGTTTCGCGTAATATCCTGAGTATATTATCCCTCTCTTGCATGTGTCAGTTTAGGAATGGTAATATTTAAAAGTTTGCTAAATTAGCAGTTTTATCAAGAATTAAATTATGGAATGCCACATTTTAAAAAGCATGATTTCGATTTATGGGAATGATAATCTTAGACACAAACTTTATTCTGACTTGCATTAAGCAGGGAGTGAGTTTGTTTGAGCAGTTGGGAGATGTTTTTCCAGGGGAGAAAGTAATTGTTCCAGAGATTGTTATCGAGGAGCTTAATCATCTTGCCAAGGACATGAAACTTAAAATGTCTGAGAGGGAGGCAGCTGATCTCTCGTTGCAGATGATTGGAAGAGAGAGCATTCTTATTTTAGACATGCCTGAGGGAAAAGCAGACGATGCAATAGTAAGTTATGCTTCTAAAAATACTGGAAGTATTGTGGCTAGTCTTGACAGGGGAATTAAGAGGAGGCTTAAGAAGAATGCTAAATTCCTCACTATCCGCAAGAAAAAGCTTGTGAGATGGGCATAGTAAGCTTTAAAAATGCTTTTTAGCTTTAATTTTCATGTTCTACTTAACTGAGATAGAAGATTATGTACGTGTGGAGCCAAGATTATTCGGGCTCTCTACTAAGGAGGCTGTTGAACAGCAATTGAAGGAGACTTATAAGGGATTTATTAATAAGGATCTTGGTGTTGCTGTTTCTGTAGTTGGAGTGCTAGATGTTGGGGAGGGAATAATTATTCCTGGAGACGGGGCTGCTTATTATAACTCGAGATTTAAGATTTTAATCTGGAAGCCAGAACTGCACGAGCTTGTTTACGGGACTGTTGCAGAGATAACTAACTTTGGAGCTTTTATGGATTTGGGAGTTATACAGGGAATGATTCACATATCCCAGACTATGGAAGATTATGTCTCATTTTCTAAATCAGGAACTTTAACAGGCAAGTCTGGAAAGAAGAGCCTGCATAAGGGGGATAATTGCCTGGCGAGAGTTGTTGCAATTTCTTTTAAGGCTGGAGAGCCTAAGATTGGACTGACAATGAGACAGCCTGGATTAGGAAAGATAGAGTGGATTAAAGCTGATAAAAAGAAGCAGAAAGCGGCTGCAAAAACAGAAGAGGATAGTGAGAAGAAAGAAAAGAAGAAGGTGAAGAAGAAATAAAATGGCAGAAGAATTATCTGACTGCATTGGGGGGGAAGGTGTTGTTCAAAAGAGCAGTGTTAAAACGGAGCCAGGTTGTACTTCTTACACTGAAATTGACGATGAGAATGGCAGGTGCGTATATAATGGCCGGACGGTTAATCGTGCAGGTTGCGTCGTGGGGGGCTGTCCTGTAAGACTGTCAAGAATATTTTCTGGAGGATTTTGGTAAAATGACTAGCAGAAGAGCGTGCAAGATATGCAAGAGAATTTATGAGGGAGACAAGTGCCCTGAGTGCGGGAGTCAGGAGTATAATGAAGAGTTTAAGGGAAGGATTATGATTTTTGATTCAGAGAAATCTGAAGTTGCAACTAAACTAAAGATTAAGAAGCCAGGTCTTTACGCTGTTAAGACTAAGTAAAAATGAAAGTTTTAGAAGAAAAAGAAAATATTTTGTTGAATAGAACAGAAGTTAAGATTGTTGTAGAGGCAGATAAAAACCCGAGCATACCCGAGGCAGCCAAGATTGCTGCTGAAAAATTTAAATCTTCTGACGATCTCGTTGCTGTTAAGAGCATTAGGGGAAAGTTTGGGAGAAATACTTTTCTGATTGTAGCAAATATATACAAAAGTAAAGATAATCTTGATTTAGTAGAACCTAAACCTAAACTGAAAGCAGCAGCTAAAACTTAAAACAAAATTTTTAACATTGTGGAAATCTGATGATTTCCTAGCTCTTTCATTTAAGAAAGAAACTTAAGATGGCAGAAAAAAAAGAAAAGAAAGGAAAGAAAAAACATGTGAACAAGCCTACTAGCCAGAAATGGAAGTTCTATAAGGTTTCTGGAGATGTTGTTAAGAGAGACAGGTACTGTCCGAGATGCGGGGCAGGAGTATTTTTGATGAAGGCGAAGGATAGGTTATACTGTGGTCGTTGTCATTATACTTCCTTTGATAAGGAAGAGATAGCTAGAGCTAACCAATGATATTGCGGTAAATGGTGTATAATAAAGTTTATATCTCTCTCTAGTTCTTTAATGATTTATGGATTTTGTTAGCGTAAAAGATTTTCCAGAAGGTAAGACATACGTTTTATTGAGCAAAAACTATAGAAAGAATTTGATTAGTCATTCTATGAACCAATTAAATTGTAAGAATTATTTTGAGTTGTCTATTTGGATTAACAAAAAATTAAAAACAAAATTTAATGGGGGAGACGTGAAATATTGGATTGCTGGCGAAAGATTAGATGAAAGAACTAAAAAAATTCACCCAAAATTTATGCCCCTATCTCTTGTTTTAGAACTAATAGGATTAAATAATGAGAAGATAGAAAACTTGCATAGCAATATTATTTCCTATAGGTCTGGCGGTAGCGGGTTAGTAATAACTGCGCCAATCTTGCCAATAAAGATAACTCCAGAATTGGACAGCATTGTAATTCATCTGTTTGGAGATGGCGCTGCTGGAGATTTTACTCCTTCGTATACGCAAAAGAATAAGGCTCAAGTTGATAATTTTGTTAAAAAGCTTGAAAACTGTTTCGGAAAATTTGAGAAATCGGTTTACTTGACTCAGGGAAAGTATCAATTAAGATTTCCTAAGGCGATAACTGACATTCTCTCAAAGTATTATTCTATTGAATCTTATCGTTCTCACGATTCTGATATTCCAGCTAGAATTTTAAATAGCGCTGATAAAAAACGTAAATTGGCTTGCATAGTTGCGTTCATTGTAGATGAGGGGAATGTAAGAGATGTTATTTCTGTTTATAGTGTAAATAAAAAGCTTATAAACGGAATACGCGAGCTGGTTACGGGTTGCAGTTATAACTGTTCTAAAATTCAGTTTAATAAAAAGGCTAGCAGTTATTTATTCACTCTAGGCACTCAGGACATTGAAAGGTTTTATAGGGATGTTCAAGGATTGTCTAAAGAATTCTCCACATGTAATCTCTCATTCAAAGAGGATGAAGTAAAGTTTATTATAGAAAGGAGAACTAAGAAAAATCCTAAAAATAGAAAAATTACCGAAAAATTAATTTTAGACCTATTAAAAGATAATAATCTGTCAGCTAGACAAATATCTAAAAAGATAAGCTATGCTTATTGTACAGTTATTCACACATTAGAAAAGTTACTAGAAGAAAAGATAGTTAGAAGAACAAAAACAAACAATAAAACATATATCTGGGGTTGTTTTGAATAAAAAGAAAGGTTTAAATCTCGATATTTATTATACTCCTCACCAGATAAAAGAGGCGAAGATGATAAAACTGAATAAGATAATAAAATATCTGATTTATTCTGACCTTATTTTTTATTCGGGTTGGGGTTTAATCTCTCCGATATTTGCTTTGTATCTTGTTGATTCTTTGAAACTTACTGCTTTTGTTGTCGGTATGGCTGCTGCTGTTCACCTAATTACTAGGAGCTTGTTAAGAGTTCCCTTTGGCATGCAGGCTGATAAGAGCCAGAAAATTGCATTTAGATTTATGTTTTGGGGATTATTAGTTGCTGCGCTAGTTCCTTTAGGGTATATCTCTGCTGCTTCCTCTGCGCATATTTACGCATTGCAGGCTCTTTTAGGAGCTAGTTTAGCTATGTCTACTGCTGGGTGGACCAGCATCTTTGCTAAGCATATGGATAAGGGAAAGGAGAGCACTGAGTGGGGGGTAGATGCTGTTGCTGTAGGGCTCGGGCCCGGTATTGCAGGGGCTGTGGGAGGCATTACTGTGACTCTGTTCTCATTTAACTTAGTTTTTGCAATTGTGGCACTTGCAGGTTTGTTAGGAGCGTTTCTCTTGCTTTTTATTAAGAAAGAAATCTTAGCTAAACAAACAGGGACAGGAGAGCTATTTGTCCATCACGAGCTTAGAAGACTTAAGAAGGCGAGAATCAATTAGTTTTTTTAATTCAATTTTAACTTCTTGAAATAGGCTATCCCAGTTTCCTTTTTCTTTTTGCCTGAATAACCTCATGTTTGGATACCACGGAGAATCATTTCTATTTAGGAGCCAGCGCCAGTCATGAATAAATGATAGAAGAGTCCAGACTGGCTTTCCCAGTGCTCCTGCTAAATGAGCTATTGAAGTATCTATTGAGATTATTAAATCCAAATTTTCTATAATCGCTGCTGTGTCTGCAAAATTATTTATATCCGGAGAGAGGTTAGTGATATCTGGGTCATCTAACTGGCTGGATGATTCTCCTTTCTGCAGTGAGTAGAGTTGGATTTCTGGAATTTCTTTTAATATTTTAAATTTCTCAAATCTTGCTGACCTATTCTTATCCTCTTCTTGGTTTGGATTTCCTGCCCAGGATATTCCTATCTTGAATTTATCTGAGGTTATATTTTCTTTGAATTTACTGACAAGCTCAGAATTAGACTTGAGATAGGGTGTCTTGTTTGGAATAGTGTTTAAGTCTGTGTTAAATACTCTCGGCAGGCTCATAAGATGGATGTAGAAATCAAATTTAATTTTAGAATAATTCTCTTTTTCAGTAAATTCGTCAATTGAATCAGAATCTTCTAGTAGTGCTTTGAGATTGTCTTTGCACTCTAAGATAATATGTGCTGATTGCTTTTTTATAAGAGGGAGGTATCTTACAAATTGTATGTTGTCTCCATACCCTTGTTCTGAGATGACTAAGATTCTTTTTCCAACTAGTGGTGAGCCATCCCACTCTGGTTTCTGATATTTTCTTGAGTCAGTTGGATTTTGTTTTTTAAACCTGTATTCGTAATCACTCCATCCCTCTTTGAACTTTCCCTGGAGAAGAAGTATTAGACTCCTATTCCAGTGGGCTTCTGCAAAATCTTCTTTTATTTCTATTGCCTTGTTGAGGTGTTCTAGTGCTTCTTTTAATTTGTTTTTCTCTTTATAAAAAATACTTAGATTGTAGTGGGCAAGATGCGCTCCCTGATAGTCTGGATTTATTTTTATTGCTTTCTTGAAAGCATCTATAGATTCTTCTTGTCTTTCTAATTTGTCAAGAATCATTGCCAGGTTTCCGTAATAAACAGCATTATTCTGATTGATTTCTATTGCTCTTTTTACTAGACTTAGTGCTTCTTTATAATTTTCTGTTTGATGGGCAATTAGCCCTAATAGGTGGTTTGCATCAGGGTTATCAGGATTAATTTTCAGAATCTTTCTGTATACTCTCTCTGCTTCTTCTAGCTTTCCTTCTTGGTGCGCTTTTAGCGCTAGGTTTAGTGCTTCTTGTATAGATAATTCCATTAATCTGTGAAGTTTTTAAGATTATATAGATTTTGTGAATATGAATACGAGAGCCTGAAACTAAAAAGTTAAAGGCATAAACTCGTAAATCTCTTTTTGTTGAGTATGAAAAAAAGTGGGAGCAAAAACTAAAAAATTAATGCTAGTAATCCACTAAAAAATCTCTTTTTTATGAATATTAATATGCAGAGGCAAGTAACAAAAATTAATGCCAATAGACTGCATAGTAAATATGAAACGAAGGGCAGAAACTAAAAAATTAATGCCTTAATCTTCGTATAAATTTGAACTATTAAAGAAATCTTATTTCCTTAAATTGAGTATTAATCTTCTAAGAAGTATAACCTCTGATATACTTCTATATCTCTCAAGTATATAAACCCTTGCTTTTTGAACAAGAATATAAACCCTTGAAGAGGCTCTTCAGCAAATAAAGTAGATATGCCTCGAGCCTCTCCTGGGCAAAAAGAGGTGATAATAAATCTATATTTTTGAACTATTTAAACCTTTCGGTTTTGTTGTAATTAAGTAGTGACATTACTTCTCTAGCCTGTTTACTTTATCTTCAGAATTGCGGAGGTAAGTTTATAAGTATTTCTATTCTTTTAGGGAAATAAGAGGAAGAGTACATAACATGGAAGAAGAGGCTATTGATTCTGGAAAGATAGGAAATGAGCACCTGTATGATTTGCTTACTAGCAAGGAAGTGTCATGGCAGGCGATTATCTATGATTTAATGAATAGCGGGCAGTTAGACCCCTGGAATATTGACCTTGCTGTTCTTGCTCAGAGATATCTTGAGAAGATACGCGAGTTAGAAGAGGCTAATTTCTTTGTTTCCAGCAAGGTTTTACTGGCTGCGTCTCTCCTTCTTAGAATAAAATCAGAGATTCTCTTGAACGAATATATCAAGAGTATAGATGACATCTTGTTTGGAAAGAAGGAAGAGAAGAAGGTTTATGAGAGGATAGAGATTGATGAGAATGACTTGCCTGTGCTATATCCTAAGACCCCTATGCCAAGAATGAGAAAGGTTAGCTTGCAAGAATTGATGAGTGCTCTGGGCAATGCAATTAATACTGAAAACAGGAGAATAAGAAAAGAGATAATTGCAAGAACTGCTGAGAGGGAAGCTGAGATTGTTCTTCCAAAGGCCAGCAAGGTTAAATTGAGAGATAGAATCAGGAGAATTTATTCGAGGTTTTTAGTTATGTTTAAGAATAAGAATGAAAGGGTGTCTTATAGTGATATTATTGGGCTGGACAGAGATGAGAGAATCGCTGCTTTTTTGCCTGTCCTGCATCTTGACCACCAACAGAAGATATGGCTTGAGCAGGAGAATCATCTTGATGAGATATGGCTATGGCTTTACTCTCATTATAAGAAAGAAAAAGGTGGAGTGCAGGCTAGGGAATTGATTGAAGAGAAGCGTGAAGAACTTGTGGAAGAGGCTGGTTTTGAGAACCCTCTTGCAGGAATTTTTGAATCTAATCTGGAATAAAAATTTATTAACTTTAAGCGTGTGAATGAATTATAATAAAAATTATCTGCTTATGAAGATAATTAAATTATCGGCAAATAATTACATTGGGGTTGCTTGGGGGGCTGTCAGATTGGATTAAATTAAGAGATAAGATTATATGGACTTAAGTAGGCTATAGCACAATTATTCTTATAAAGCTGATTTTATTTGCTTGAGCATGGCTGAAAAAGAAAGGAGATTACTGCTTCGTGGTATTGGACCTCAAGGAGAGACATGCGCTTTAAGCTCTTTAAGTTCTGGGGAAAAGCCAGGGATTATTCAATATCCTAATGAAAATTATGTAATTCCTGTGTATCCTGCTAATTTTTTATCTAATCCGGATTATGATCTTTTGAGCGAGGGGATTCGCAGGCATAGAAGTGTTTCTGGAAGAATGAAAGAGATTCAAAAATATCTTGAGCAATTGCCTTCTAATACATCTAAAGTTGTTTTAGAAGGCAATTGCTCAAGAT
>Ga0180732_1001735_pt1 | contig 12740 bp, 13 predicted proteins | sample KR11_01MetaG_FD_148674 | JGI IMG/M metagenome (GOLD analysis project Ga0180732, IMG submission 148674) | Groundwater microbial communities from the Olkiluoto Island deep subsurface site, Finland - KR11_0.1 MetaG | ecosystem: Environmental > Aquatic > Deep subsurface > Groundwater | place...
TTTTCTATTCTCAGCGGTCTCGGTCTATTGGGGATCATCGCAGCGGGGGGGAGCGGCGGCAGACTCAGAGTCCGATTTTTTCTGGCCGAAGAGATATAGCGAATGCAGGTTCAGGTCATCGTCAGAATGATCAAGGCGTATTTGTAACCCGTCGTAGCGGGGTAGAGCGGCGGGAGTTGGACGCGGGAAGAAGGCTTTGGGATGTGAGGGGAATGGGTAAGGACAGGAGGCGGGGATGAGCGGGTTTGATCGTTCTGGGCTGATAGCGCACGTGGGGACGGCTGTGTTGGGGCTGGGGAAGCTATTGGGGGTGCTCTCATGGTCGTGGTGGGTCGTCTTCGCTCCGATGGTGATGTTTTGGGGGTATGTGGTGGCGGTGATGGGATGTGTGGCGTGGGAGATAGGCCGGCACGGGATGACATTTCCCTGCGGACATCCGAGGGTTGTGGCGGGGGTGGAGGATGTGCGGTGTTCGGTGTGTGATCGGGCGAACTTTCAGCGGGGTAATCCGGGGGTGATGGGGCCATGAAGGTGAACTTAGGGGCGGTGCGGACGTTTGGGCATCGGGCGGCTCCGGTTTGGCAGGCTACGATGCTTTTGCTGGTGTATTTAGGTGGGGATTGGCTGCCGAAGTGGGCGGGGATAGGGATTGCCTTGATTCTGGTGGCTTTTTACGTGCTGATAGATGTCAAATTCATGTTGCGCCAGGAGCAGGAGTTGTATTTTCAGCAGAATCCTGAATGGCAGAAGCTGTTGAAACTTCTTGAAGACAAGGAGTGAATTTGATTAGGGATTGTTTTTTAGGGATGGGAGTTATCGGGGGATTGGTAATAATTGATTGTTTGCTTTTCGAATTTGCCCCTGAGTGTTTAATTGTTTGTAGACACGGATTTGGGACGAATATAAGCCGCCATTTTTGGGAAGGATTGAGTCAATCTATTCTACGCGTGCTTTTTGCTCTGGTAATTTATACGGCGGTTCGAGATGAAATTTCTACTCATTAACTTTTGCCATTCTGACATAATGAACAGAGCACAGGTGCGGGCGTCATCCTCACCAGCGACCATTCCGCTGGGATTGCTATGTGTGGCGGCTGCCTTGCGCCAGGATGGACACCAAGTAGCGTTGTGGGATCGTAATGTGAGACACCAGCCTCCAGATTTCAAGGCTGACATTTATGGTTTAACAGCTACTACGCCGATGGTGGGAGATGCGATAGATTGGGCTGTTTCATATCCTCAGCGCAAATTCATTTTGGGTGGTCATCATGCTACGGTTTGTTGTGATGAATTATATCCAGACAACGTAATGTTGGCGATAGGTGAATGTGATCATCTGGATTCAAGATTTTATGATTTTCAAGGGCATTATTTAGGCAAACCGCTGCTTTCGCTTGATGACGCTCCCTTGCCTGCTTATGATTTGCTTCGTCAGGCTTCTTACTGTCAACCTCGGATTATGGTAAATGGGAATCCGGTGGCGTTTATGGAAACCTCGCGGGGTTGCTATGGTAGATGTAGTTTTTGTTCTCACGCCATGTTCGGATATGGCTTGCGCTTCAAGTCGCCAGAGCGTGTTTTGGAAGAAATTGATCTGATTTTATCTTTGGGATTTGGGGAAATTCAGCTTATTGATGATAATTTCACGTCAGACATGGATCGGGCGGCGCGAATTTGCGAGCTTATTATCAAGCGTGGGTTGAAGTTTCCGTGGTGTCCTCGCAATGGCATTCGTGTGGATCGGGTCAATTTGGAGTTATTGCGGTTAATGCGGCGGGCGGGGTGTTACAAGGTTTTCTTTGGCGTAGAGTCTGGCAGCCAGCGTATTTTGGACGGTATTGGCAAGGGTATCAGTAAAGAACAAACCCAAAAAGCGGTATGGTTATCCAAGAAGGTGGGATTGGAAACTGGAGCGTATTTCATGGCCGGATTTCCGGGCGAAAAAGAGGAAGAACTGAACGATACAATGCGCTTCGCCTGCAAGCTGAATACGGATCATGTGAGCCTTGCTTCAGTTTTGCCTCTGCCTGGAACGGACTTGTTTAGGCAAATGGATAGAAACGGTCAAATCAAAACAAAGGATTGGAGCTTATACCATTTTTACACTCCTCCAGGGATTATTTATGACCACACTCAAGATATTCAGGCTTTTGTGAAGCGATTTTATCGGCGTTACTACTTCAGGCCGCGCTATATTTTAAGGAAAATACTAACAGCGGGACGTTCTGGCAAATTATGGGATTATATCAAGGCTTTGGTTAAGATCAAATGGTTGTGAAGTGGACTGCATTTAATGGCATCCCGCTGAGGCGGGATGACCGGACGGGGCGGGGTTAAAGCTCTGGGAGGGAGCCTCGCCCCTAAAATAATGCAGCATTTGCACACCTCCCAGACAAAAAGTGCACTCTCGATGAAAAATAGTGCAGGAGATTAACGTGGAATATAGGGTTTGCACAAAGTGCGGAATGGAGAAATTGGCGGATCAGTTCTATCGCCATAATAACCGCACGGATAGGATTTGCAAGGAATGCAGAAGGGATTATGGACGAGAATATCAGCGTCTCCACCCAGAAGCCCACAGGAAATTCTTAGCAAAGCATCCTGGCTATGAAAAAGAGTGGAGATTCAAGAATAAAGAAAAAATTCCATCTTATAGTAAAAAGTATTATTTGAAAAATCTCGAAGAAATACGGGAAAAGGTGAGTATAAACTCCATTAAATACAGGGGAAAATATCATTATAAAAAAAGTTATCATACGCAGTTGAAGATTTATGCACTGATGGCAAGAGCAAGAGCGAAGGGGATATTAGTTAAATTACCTTGTCAGTTTAAGATGGACAACGGAGAGTTGTGTGCAGTAAAAGATACGCATGGTCATCATCCAGATTATTCTAAGCCATTTGAAGTAATTTGGCTTTGTTCAAAACACCATAGATTCATTCATAGAAAATATGATACAGAACTCACGCGAGAAAGTTAAAATAGTTCTTGACTCCCGCACAAAAAGGTATTATCTTAGGCGCAATCCGTTTTAACGGAGGTGGTTGTCCCGTGTAGGGACAGCGCAAGCTCACGATCATAATTAGCCCTCCCAGGCAACTGGGAGGGTTTTCTTTTTGCCTGAAATCACCGAACAAGAACTGGAGCAATTAGAACGCTCCTTGCTCTTTGACCAAATCCAGAATCCAGGGAATTACTGGCAACCCAATCTGGCTCAGGCTAATTTCGTCAAGCTATTTGGACAGGCGGGGATAAGTTCGCTGGTCAAGCACAAGTATTGCTGGTGGCAGGCGGAATCTACGGACAATTTCATCAATGTTTGGGTAGGCGGGAATCGCAGTGGTAAATCAGCGGAAATGGTTATCATGGCCGGACAAATGCTGGGAGCTGTGGATAGCCCGATTTTTAAGGATGCCGATGGTCAGCTTTTCCCGTTTTTCCGCCATCCTGTTAATCGCGGCCACATGTGGATCATCAGCAATACCGCCGCCATACGCGATAACATTGTGCCGGAAATTTTGCGCATGTGGTCGCCAGACAAGTATGAGAAGAGCAAGGATGGCAACGAGTATTTTAGCAAATTTTGGAATCCGAAAAACGGCTATACGCTCTGGCTCAAGACCTACAATCAAGATGTAACTGAGTTCCGCGCCAAGACACTTTGGGCAACGTTCTTTGACGAGCCGGAAAATAAGCCGGACATTTTTCAGGAAACGGTGGCACGACATATCGGCGGGGGCAAGATTGGCTTTTTTCTATGTCCCCTGGATGATGCCGGTTGGGTCTATGATATGATTATTGGGAATACGAATTGGCGTGTAGGCACTATGTTCGCCAAGACCGAAATCAACTGCATAGAACATGGCGTAGGCGGTATTTACACGCACAAAGAAATTCAGGACATCATGGCCGGTTATCCTGCCGATCAAATGGAAGCGCGTTATCATGCGGCCTTCATGCACTTAACCGGGCTGGTCTATAAGAAATTCAATCGTGGCGTCCACGTAGTGCGCGCCTCTGAAATACCCCGACAGGGAACGCTTTACTGCGCTATGGATCCTCATGATGAACGTTACCCTTTTATTGGATATTTCAGGGCTACGCCCGATGGCAGAATGTATATGATTCGGGAATGGCCAGAAGTGGAAAAAGGATTTAGCCAGCACGCCCAAGATGAAATTAAGCGTATTTTTTATACGGATATGCTGCACAGCAGTAAGACGATTGAATATTATATCGCTAAGATGAAACAGATTGAGAGGGAAATCGGCATACCGGCGCAGCGCATCATGGATGGACGCTTTGGGAATAAGCGCTATCCTAACAGCGGAAAATTGGTCTGGGAAGAATACTTGCAGCCCACAGGGTCGAAAGAGTCTGGATTGCTATTCGATTTGGCTGCGGTTGATCCTACGAATGCTCGCAAGCACACTAAGGTCAAGGCTATGTTGGATTACAATTTGCCCCATGCGTCAGACTATGATCCTTCTATGCCGATCAAAGCCCCGCGTTTATTTATATGTGAAGATTGCCATAATACTCAGCGAGCCCTGGAACGTTATTGTCATGCGCGAGGCAGTTCAGGAAGCAGGGAAATGGTCGAAGATATACCGGGGATAAAAGACCCTGTGGACACAATTGGAATGATTGCTGACTTGGATTACAGCTATCAAGACCCCAACGAGATAAACCTATGGCACGAGGTCTGGGCGAATGCCTGATGCTTTTCTAAAATCGTTCAGCGATCCTAATTATTGGCGCGAATTGATAGATACCGATGCGCGGGCAGAATGCCGCGAGGATTGGTTGGGATTCAATAAGCGAGCCAAAGAATTGCTGCGCGGTCGGTCAGGGCAAGAGAAGTATTGGGCGGCTGCTTATCCACGTGTGCGCCGGGCATTTTCGGGGCGCATGTTTTACGGGCCGATCATCCCGAAGGTCAAGGGCGTGCAGATAGGCGATGATGCCGTAGCACAGCACTACCAGGGTATTACTTATTGGGAATTCAGCCGTCCGCGTGGATTGAACCGCGTGATTGGTCGGGAGCAGTTGAATTTGGCCTTATTTGACTGGCTGGATTATGGCTTGGGGTGCATCCATCCGCATTTTGATTTTCGGGTGCGCGACCGAGAAAACTTTACCGGATCAATCATTACCGAATACGTGGATTCCGAGACCATCATCCTTGATTCCAGCGTGAATCGCTTATCCGAGATTCAGCACCTTGCCCGCAAATTTGATGTAAATGAAGAACGGATGGAGGCTAACTTCCCTTTGTATCGGGGGAAATTGCCGTTGGATAAGGATGGCAAGTGTTACTTTTATGAAGTGCAATTCAGGACGCATAAACCCATCAAGGTCAAGATGAGCACGGATAGTTTGGCCAGACAGATTGATGATTTCCGCCCCTATTTCAAGAGTAAAGGCGAATTTATGAGGCAGTTCAGTGAACAACGAAACAAGGAAGCGGAAAGTATTTGGCGCAACCTGAAATATGATTATGCCTCTATTCCTATGTGCTATGCTATGACCTTTTTAGGCAATATCGAAGGCGACAATGATTTGACCGAAATCATTCAAGAACCGACCTATGTAGGAGATGACTTTAATTATATCTTAGCCGGTTTTGGGGTTTATCCCGATTCGTCCTATCCCGTAGGTGCGCCGTTCTATTTGGAGGGCTTGATTAAGCTCTCTTCCGACATGAAAGCACTTTTTGTCAAATTGGCGAAGAGGCAGAACAATCCCGGCGGGATCATTGACACGGACAAAATCATTGCCGAGGCTCCGGATGCCGTGAGTAAGATGCGCGAGGCGAAACGCATGATAACCGAAGGCGGTTGGCTCTATGCGCGTGGCGTGCAGAACATCGAGGCCATGTTTAAGCAGTTTAAGTTGGAATTGAATTTGCCGGTATTGTTGGAAGCTATTCAACTGTGCGATTATGAGATCAACGAGTTTTTCAACACGCACAAAGAACAATTAGGACAATCGCCTTATAGCGGAGCACCCGCTAAATTGGTAGAGATACTTCAGGCCAGCGGCGGGTTTGCGCTGGGTGATGCTATTGATTCCATGAATAATCTGGTCAATAAGGTATTCCGCCAGATCGCCGTCTTAGCGCATCGCTACATGCCGCCCCAAAAACGCATTGTGCTCAGTGATGTCAACGCCCAGGATCAACTGATGATCGTGCAAAAAGAGATATTAGAGAAATACAACCCTAATGAATTAGACATCGTTGTTGAAATGGACACCGAGAGTGAGCGCGACAAGCAGAATCGCGCCGCCAAAGCGCAGGTTGCCGTGCAATTTGGCTTCATGGGGCCGAAACGGTATTTGTTGGAAAACGGGTATCGTGATGCCGAAGCGATACTGTCCGAGTTGCAGGATTATGCCACAGGACAGAATATGGTCAACATGATGAAAGCCGATCCAGGTTTAGCACAGGCTGTAACGGAATATGTCAAAGTGAAAACACTTAAAGAAGAGGATGTTAATGCCGAACGAACCTAATCCTTATGTTAGCGGGATCATTACTGATCCCATTGTGCCTGTGCCTGAGCATCCCTTAGAACCCAATCAGGCATTGGAAGTGATTCGTCAGTTGATGTATCACAAGAGAACGGGGGTATATCAACTCAAGATTTGGAGTAAAGAGATAGTAGAAATCTCCCGTATTAACGGAGAGATCACTCATACGCCCATCACAAAATGGGAAGACTAACCCCACAAGGGAGAACAATGCCAGAATTAGAGGCCACAAGCCCAGAACAACCGTCGTCAGCCACAAGCTCCAGCGACGGAATCGCAACGCCTAAAATGGTCAAACACAAAATCGGAACCTGGACGGGAGAACTTCCCGAAGGTTACGAAGTCCATGACTCATTGAAAAAGGCGATTGCGGAACGAGACAGTTATGGTCAACGGCTCAAGTCTGATCTTGATGCCGAAAAATCGAAATCATCAGTTTTAACCACGCTGGAGCAAGCACTACGGTCGCGGGGATCAGAACCCGAAAAACCTCCCGACCCCATCGAAGACCCGGAAAAACATGCAACTTGGCTGGAGAATCGCGTTACCGCTCGTCTATCGCAAAAGATGAATGAGCGTGAACGTGTCCAACATGAAACCGCATCCGAAGTCAATAACCTTGATAGTCTCGCACGAGATTATCTGGGTAAAGACGCTACGGACGAACAAATCACCGATCTGAAGGTGCAGGTATTCCAAGAGGCGACCCGCAGGGGGTTGCTAAATGAATATGACACCGACGCAGAAGGGAAGAAATCGTTTCATTTCAAAGAAGGAGCGGCGCGCATGGTTTTCAGGGATTTACATTTTGACGAATTGCAGAAACGTGCTTCTGCAAAGGGCTTAGAGCAAGTTCAACAGACCATCGGCGATGCGCAAAACGCCCCATTGGGTGCTCCGGGTGCAGGATTGCCCAGAGGACAAGTGCCGTATGAAGAACTGCGCCGAAAAGACCCAGATGCAGCCGCACGGTTACGTCAAGAGCAAGCGGCACGTGATGCCGTCGAATGGGAGAAAGAGGAAAAGCGGCCATAATCTTGCTCCCCGAAAAGGAGCATAAATGGCAACAACTCCCGCGACCCCAAACAATTACAGCGGGACAAACCTTTGGGCAATTGCTACTAATGCCAGTCATATTCGAGGAATATCTGGCGAAATACAATTGCGCGAATTCTGGCAGACAGTTGGAGAAATGAATCCCTGGACACCCCATATCGGGGCGGGGATGGATAATGTGATCCAACTGAATACGGACTTCACCAAAGAAAAGGGCGACATCGTTCACTTCTATCTTTCGGAAGCGGACACTGGCGCTCCCGCTGACAATGCTAAAGAAACCTGGGGTCAAGAAGAATCAACTAAAGTCCATCAGGACAGCGTAATTGTGGACATGGTAACCCATGCTAAGCGCTTGCGCCGTCCGCTGGACATTCAACGTTCCGTATTCAATGTCATCGAAACCCTGCGTCAGTATCAAGAGCAGTGGTGGACACAATACGGAATCGGTAAATGGATCACTCGCAAGTTGTCCGGTCTGTCTTACTTTGATGGTGCCAGCACTCCTGTTGCCATCGGCGAAGCAGCCGTAGCTAATACCAACGTCATGTATGGCGGCGATGCGACCGGAACTGGCGACATTGACGATAGCGACAAGCTCACCCTGGAATTGGCCTATAAGGCCAAAGAAGGGGCGCGTCTGGGAGTTATCGGATCAAGCACTAAGCGCATACTCCATCCTTGCACGCTCATGACGGGCGGCATGGGTTTTAAGCTCTTCTTGGGGCCAAGAAGCGTTTATGATCTGACCCATGATCCCGACTGGAAAGATACCTGGAAGATGGACATTCGCGGTCAAAACACCATGCTCATCAAGGGCGAGGGTAATCTGCCGGGCACGATGGCAAGTCCCTTTGCCCGCATTGATGACATGGAACTCTATCTGCTCCCCGGCATCATCACGGCTACTACGTGGGGCGTAAATGGAGATGTGCACGGTGAAATCAACCTGTTCTGCGGTGCGCAGGCCGGACTTCTGGCGCGATGCCAGGGGCCGAACTGGGAGCAGGAAGGTGGATTCTATCGCCAATACATCGGCGTCATGGTCGAAGTGCTGATGGGCTTTGATAAGGCTCAGTTCATGCCCGCAGCTGACGATCTGGCCGCGCCGGATACCACAGCCATAGACAACGGCGTAATCGCGTTGAAAGTGGCTGCCAAAAATCACTACACTAACAGTTAAGGAGGCATAACATGAAGAAACTACTTGTTCCGGTAATATCGGTAGTTCTCCTGTTCGCCTCTTTGGTGTGGGGAGCTATCACAGTAACGCAAAGTCCTGCGGGCAAAATCATTCTGACCAAATACTTCTCAGTTTCAGAAGTAGTTGATTTTGACTCGCTTGCAGGGGCGACCGCCCTAACGGACACCTCAACGTCATTCAGTTTGTGGCCGTTTGGACAGGATCGGCCCTTTGCTGATGCAGTTGCGTTTGAGTTTGGTGTTACCAGTTACCTTACAGAAGTTACGACTAACGTTAAAGTTGATACGTTAGTCGTGCGTCTGGATGGTTGCACAATATGGTATACCACTGCTGGCGATTCTACTCAAATCGTTGAACGCTCTCTGGCCTGGCATCCTATCGCCTTTAATGATAACAGCGATGCGGATACTGTGGCGTTAGGCGATGGCAATGATGTGGGGAATAAAACCTACTGGGCAACGGGTCAACTGACACTAAGCGCGGCGGAATTGGCGGCTGCGGCTGGATGCACGAATGCAAGATTCGTCTTTACTTCAACGGGCGATGGTGCAGCGGGCGATACTGTCCATGTCGCGGTAAAGATGATCCAGAGTTACACGGGTTGGATCACGCAGTAAAATAACCTGGCGGGGTGGACAACCGCCCCGCCATTACTAACAAACAGGAGTCAAAAGATGCCAGCACAATTAGTCAAAGTAACCTTTCACGGCGGATCGCTCAAGCTCAAGGACAAGAACTGGCGCGGTTACGTTTTCAAGCGCGAGGCCGGTGGCGTGAATTGGCTGCCGGAGAATGATGCAAAAATCGCCGCACATGAAAGCGACTTTAGCGTGGATTGGGAAGCAACCATAGGTGATAACAAGAACGAAATCGCCGATCTGCGCGCCCTGGTCGAAAACCTTTCGCAGCGAGTAGCGGATTTAGAGGGCGATAAAGGGGCGGCCACCGGTGAGGCTGAGGCAGCCGTATTATCGCCTGCTCGTCGAGGCCGACCGCCAAAGGGTGAATAATGACCTTTGAAGATGTTCTGAAGCGATATGCCCTAAAAGTCGGAGAGGAATGGGGCAATATGACTGAGGATCTGCTTACGGAGTCCCTTGAACGTGTGGCTTCGGCCTATTGGGATATATGCCTGCAAACGGGCTGCACGTTCAAGGTTCCTATCCTGGTGTCGCTGGGGGCGGTAACGGCGGATACGAATAAGTATCAGTTGACTACTCTATTGGGTTGCGATACGGGATATGAAATCCTGGCGGTTTATTCTGTAACGTGGAAGGGATTGCCTGTCTCGCGCTGGGACAAGATCAAGATTGACACGGAAAATGAATACTTTAGCGGCGTAGGATCGGATAATTTAGAAGCATTCGGGGTTTGGGAAGAATTCGATGATACTACGCATGACAAGATCACGTATATCGGATTTTATCCTTTTATGGAAGTCGCCGATGCTGAAAATTGTCGAATCAGTGCTTTCTTGCGTCCGCCTAAGCCTACGACTTCAGATTATACTTCGCTCTATCCGGTTTTTGGCGGTGAATATCACGAGTTGATTGCAGAGTTAGCCGCGCAGAAGTATCTCGGCGAGAAGGGTGATGTCAAGCTCACGAATAAACGTATCTTGGATCTGGACGCTGCGGTTTCCAGGATGAAGGGACACTTCTTCGATCAGGTCAGTGCGTTTGAGGTTATGGAGCAACCCATTGAAACGACTCGTCCTCCTTATTTTTATCACCGTTAGCCTCAGCCTTTGCGCTCAAGCGCAGAGGCGAGTGCATGAGTCGTCAGCACTTTTTGGCTCGGTGTCGGCTTGTTCTACGGGCGGCCCGAATTCGACCTTCACCAGTGGGAGATCCAATGGGGCGCGGCAGTTGACCTATACGGTTGATTTTACGGTATTCGACAAGAATGGGACGGTCTATTTAGCCGATCACGCTCGCATTGAAATCATAGCCGGATCAAAGGTTGATGATGACAGTCTGATGATCTTGCTTTCAGGTATCGCCGACACGTGCAGCACGAGTGTTTATCTGGATACTGTCTATGTGCCTATTGCAGCGGGGAAGACAACTTCAGCGATGTTCACGCCCTCGCTGACGGGGAATACGTATGAATTCCCTTTGCAGGGTCGGCTTTCGATAGCCAATGCGGATAGCGGCAACACGGGTCAGTTCCCCTACTTCGGGGAGGTGGCGGACACGAACATCTGGACGGCGAGGCTAATCTTGTGGCATGAATTATACAGCACTTCAGCTAATACAATTACAATTTCTGATTATCAGCTTGATTCGGATACGACTTCGTGGGATGCGACCAAAACAAATATCGCGGATATGACCGAGGACGCAGACTCTTCGAGTTGGCTGGCTACCAAGACCAACATTACGGCGAATGCTCAACAGGATGCTGACACTTCAACTTGGGATGCGACAAAAACAAATCTGACCGTTAAGCAGGCTTATACCGACACAACGACATGGGACGCCACCAAAACCTATGTAACTGGACTGGGTTATCAGACAGCGGCATTGGCGCAAGAGGATGCGGATAGCTCGACGTGGGATGCAACTCGGACATGGACGCTGGCAAACTCGCAGGCTGATGCTGATACTACGACTTGGGACGCGACGAAAACTAACATCGCGGGCAAAACAGACGATACGGATAGCACAACTTGGCTTTCGACCAAGACGAATGACGCACTTAAATTGAATGTTGCGGATTCGACCGGGGGTGGATATGCCACGCAGACCGACATATCAGAATCGGTGCTGGAGGGCTTCCTGGACTTGCAAGACTTGCAGGGGGCGGTAACTGATGCTCAAGTGCCGGACAATATCACGATTACGGAGACCGGGGATATTTCGAGCGTGGTGGCCGGCGATGGATTGACGGGCGGAGCGACATCGGGGGCGGCGACCGTAGATGTAGCGGTGGACTTTGACGGAGCGATAGAAACTGTTGATGATTCTCTTAATGTGAAATTGGACGGGACGACTTTAGCCAAATCTGCTTCGGGCTTGAAGGTGAATGCGGTTGGCGATGCTCAGATTGACGAAATAAAAAGCACTTGGTGCGATTCAGTGGGCAATGACGGACTGCTGACGCAGACTCAGGCGGTGGCCGGCTATCAACCTTTGGAGGCCACGCTTACGGATATTGCAGACGGAACAATCGCTGAAAATCTTGTCAACACCGCAAATCCCTGGGCGGATGCTGAAATCGCTTCTTCAGCGACATGGACAGCCAAGCAGGATGGGGAAGCGACGCTGACGGATTTGGCGGATGGCAACTTGGCCGAGGCTATGATCTTTACAGGCGATTTGGCAATCCCTTTGCATGACGGCGGGACGGCAGATGCGGTGCGGGAGATAGATTACGATGATGGTAAGGCAGCACTTTATGGCTATGGTGGAGCGCGAGGTCAGTTGGCGGCTATCAATAAGGCACTAAACTTCGCCATTGACAACCCTCTACATCTGACCGCCGACACGACTATACTCTGGATGAATAATTCGGGTTCGACTTTCACTATTGATTCAGTCTTTACGATTACACGAGGCAGCGTGGATGACTTCGATTACAGTCTAATTGAGATTCCTTTAACTACGGGAGCTTCCACTCTGATTGAAGCAATTACCGTCTCAACGGAGACGGGGACGAGTTACCGTTCCAATTCGGCAACGGCGATAGATCATGCCGCGATTGAGACCGGTATGGGTATTGGCTTTAAGCGTTCGGCGGATTCCACCAATAGCTGCACGATGAAAATTTCCGGCAGGATCACGGATTGAAGAAGTTGCTTTACATAATTCTGTTGTTGCCGATTCTGGCTTGGGCGGCGTGGGTTCCCAATGGGTATCAGAGCGTCGTTGATCCTGATAGTGTGTTGCAGCCAACGGGGGAGTGGAAGGCGGAGCACCAGACGCGGGTGGGCGGGGAGTTGATG
>Ga0180732_1001736_pt1 | contig 12740 bp, 14 predicted proteins | sample KR11_01MetaG_FD_148674 | JGI IMG/M metagenome (GOLD analysis project Ga0180732, IMG submission 148674) | Groundwater microbial communities from the Olkiluoto Island deep subsurface site, Finland - KR11_0.1 MetaG | ecosystem: Environmental > Aquatic > Deep subsurface > Groundwater | place...
GTCTTCATCTCCTTCACCTCCTTTTTCTTATTTCTGTAAAGCCTGACCGACCACAAGCTGTTATTATCCCGCAACTGCGGTTATCTGAACTGTTATAGCCTTCTGGACTCCATCAGTATGCTCAGTTGGTGCCCAAAGCTTAAGTCCAAATGAGTAATCAGTAGTTGCTGGACAGTTCTCATAGATATAGTTTGGCGTAGCATTCTTTATGATAATATCTCCCGTTCCCCAAGTTCCACCTCTATTTGCTTTGAGTCCTGCCGTATTGACTCCTGGTACGGCAGTGTCACTATGTGTCCACGTTACACCTCCTGACCAAGTGTTAGTAGTCACACTTATTGTCTGGTCTGTCTGCATCGTACTGCTGTTGGTTACTGTAAAGTAGGTTGTGGTCGTTGATGGCGTTGACGATTCGCCAACTACACCAAAACCATAAGATATAGGATTAACTGTTATGTCTGGTGCAGCAGTAGTATAAGTCACCTCTACTGGTAGCCAATCAAGGCTTACCGAACCTGCTCCACCTACCGTATAAGCATCTGCTCTAACCTGAAGTTGCCCATCAGCTAGTTTTGCAGGTGTCCAAGCAGTTTCTGCTGTTACATCATACCAGTAAGTAGTTTCAGTATCGGTCAGTTGTGTTACTTGCTGTGCTGACCAAGAAGTTCCTCCATCCCAACTAACATCTATTCTAATGTTCTCATTGCCACCAGTTAGAGCATCATATCTTACTCTTACCTGAGTAATGGTATATCCAGTTAGGCTGAATCCATAAGTTCCCCAAACATTATTTCCTGAAGGTTTAGCACTGGTTATAGTAGCAGCAGTTCCACCATCAGTATAAGCCTGAGTTGGATTAGTCCAACTACTTCCTGTGTTAGTAGTAGGCGAGTTAGTTCCAGCAGCAGCATAAACTACATTTGGAGCAAAGGATATGGACACTACTCCCTTCGATGGAGTGACTGTCACTCTTAGGGAATAGCCAATCAAAGTGCCCGCAATAAGCACAACACTTAATGCTACTACTATTCCCCTAAACCACCAACGTTTCTTCATAACTCTTTACAGTATCCCTTATTTATGAGTTTCCTCACGACCATACTTGCTTTCTCTTCGTTCATGTGGGTCTCACCAACAATCTCTTCAAAGTCAACCGGTCCGTTTGACTCATACAGAAACGATAGGACAGCAAACTCCGGACCCTTTCCTGTAGTGTCTTCAGCAACACTTTTGCCGAGGGGTGTAAGTGCTATCGCTGACATGCTACTACCTCCTTATACCTCCTCTATCGCTCCAGAACGAAGCAATCCTCTGAATGCAGACGAAGCTTCAGAAGACGTCATGTCCAAAGTCTCCTCGAGTACTTCTAATGCTTCGCTTGCACTGAACTCTTCGGAGCTAAAAACGTTCTCCAAAGCGCCAAACGCTTCGTTCGACGTTCGCGGGGGTTCGCCTAATACATAAGCCATTTGTTTACCTCCTTTATTCTATTCCCTCTAAATGCTTCCTTCTAAATCCGACTAAAACATGCGTCTCATATAAATCATAATATGGTACGTGATACGTGTCGTCTATACCACTTAATGTGAAGGTCATTGTTTCCAAACCACCTACGAGTCTAACAGTACATTTATGGGTCCACTTATTGTGGAAACACCTACCCTGCCAGTCTAACTGCTGACGAACTCTCTTGTCAATCATATCTCTATTCGGTGTTAGTAATAGTGTAGTACAGTGATAATGTCTTTGCTGTGCCATAAAGTACCCAAACACTCTCGTCAGCTTATCCGAAGGTGTCCTACAATCAAACAGTTTATATGACTCATCGAACACGAGTGTGGAGTACATTAGGTCTACACCCTTAGACCTCAATGCCTTCACTACCTCCTCAGCCCCAGCCTCTTCGTCGACTACGTCTTGAATCTTCCCTAGAGCGTCTTTGAACTGTGACTCAGTTAGGTTCTCAAAAGCACCAAATTCAGGTTTTAGACCCATTTTCGACCCGATAGTAATTACATGGCGGTTGAAACGTTCACGGAGTTGGTAGCAAATCGCTACAGCGGATAGCGTTTTTCCACGGGCTTTTTTCCCTTCAAGCAAAACGGACGTCTCAACTAAGCGTGCTAGTGCGTCCTCTTCTTTTGATTCGGCAAGCATCAATTTCATATTGACGAGTTCTTCCAAATCGTGCTTGGTTAAGGTTTTTAGGTCTGTTGTCATTGTGTTCCTACCTCATCGATATTTCTTCTCCACCCTCACTCTCAGCGAGCGCCTGTAATGCTCCAAGCATTTCAAGTCGGCCTTTCCTGTTCAGTGATATCATCCGTCTATCGTACTCCTCGACAAACACCTGAATAAGTGACTTCTTTCTGTCAGGGTCAGACGCAGCCTCTAGAATCTTCATCCTAACTAAAGGAAGAATCATCCTCGGTGGTGTTTCAGTCTTAAGTGTCAAATCATCTTCGACATTGAACAACTCTCTAACCGCGGCAGGCTTGACACTATCCTCAGAGGACTTAGTTAGAATGTCGACGAGTTGCTGTTTAGTGAGATTTCTTGTACCTTTTTTATCTGGCATCGCTATTCCCCTATAATCCTGCCGGCATGAATACGATGAACCAGTCTTTATCGCCGTGGTTGAAAAAACGAATCTCAAGTCCGAGTGGTACCAGCGCGACGTTGTTGTGTATGATGCGCATTACCTTATCGCGGGCACTCTGAGATTCTACTCTTATGAACCCAACTGCATCTGCGAATTCATCAGCTAGCCCATACCCGAGACTCGAAGATGCGTCGAATCCCATTCTGTCATATTCTTCATCAGTCAGCTGACCTTCTACAGTCTCTACTATGCTCCAGAATCCTTCTAGCTTATTCATCTTATCCTCCCAACATTTTTAGAATTACGTCGATGTTGTTTACATTCTGAAAACTTAGGAACGCCGCTACTCCGCTCGCGAGCACTGCAATCAGCACCAAAATTAGTAAGAGCGTGTTGCCTCCAAAAGCGGCCTTGATTCCTAATGTCTCCCGAACATCCTTCCAGGTCTGTTTTAGCATTGCTTCATCAGAGATTTTGCGCAGACTTTCTGGCGATATCAACGATTTTCTATCGTATGGGTCTAGAGGTTCTGCATTGCCCTCAACATAGAAGTAAGTAGGGACAGGTTCCTGCACAAACCTCGGAAATCCCGGCGGCCAAGCTGACCAAAACTGTTTCGTTGAATGAATTATGTATTTTGGCGCGTCTTCGCCGCTCCCTACAATTATTGTGTTTTGCTGTGGCTTGAGTAACTTACCCCAAAGTTGTTTACTTTCGCTCAGGAAGAAACAGTAACACTTGTCTCTCACTGCCGACCGAATCCAAAACAGCGAACCAGCGAAAACGAAGAACAACACGACTGCGCATATTCCAAATGATAAACCAAGCGACTTGAGAATAACTAAGAGAACACTCAATTACTTCACCTCCTTGTTGACTAGCGTCTGAAGATACTTTGTATCGCAACTAGAAACATCGAGACCAAGCCCCATACAAAACCAATTGATATCGGCCACAGTATCAGATACTTAATCATAGCTAGCTGACCATCGAGAAACGAGTAATTCCACGCAATCATTCTAGGTATAGCCCCGATTAGATTCCAGCCTAGACCTACGACTGCCTTAACTGAGCCATACGTAGATGCCGTTGCTGCCACGTTGAATCCTAATAGATTGTTGATTATGTTAGCTGATTCATTCTTGACTGTCGCGTTTGCTGCATGTACAACTGCCTCTGTTCCTTCTCTGCCTCTGCTCACGCTAAGAAAGGCTGTACCGTTTTTACTCGTGTATCGAACTAATTCTCTTTCTATGTAGATGTCGTCTAAGTCTAGGAAGTCCTGTGTACTTCTCACTGCTACGACGTTATCAGTTGCAGTTATGTCTGCTATTGTCTTTGTCACCGCAAATGCAGTTTCTCCCTCCATTGTTGCACTCAGGAAGGTACAACATGCAAAACAGAAGGCAAAGAATGTGAACATTTTAGTACCAATCATACGCTAATTACCCTGCTCACTGCAGGTATTGCGTGCCCTTCATTTGTAGAACCTACATAACACGCACCATCTCCCTCCCAAAAACCAGTGAGCCACTGTTCCTGTTCTTCGTTCATTTTACACCATCACACCGATACTACACGCTGGTACACAATAAAACAGACGGCCATAAATCCCCAAACATAAAGGGTCCACCAAGGAATTATGTCCATGCTACAAAATGCGGCAACTATACACCCAGTTACTACTCCTACAATTAGCATTGAGTGCATATACATCAGTGTAATTGTTCCAGCTACCATTGACATTAAGATAGCTCCCGTTATCCAAAACACTTGAATCGGCCAGCCAGTAACGTCAGACGCCATCTTAAAGAACGGGTAAAACATCGGTATGTCCTCTCCAGTCGTTTCGGTGAATAAGTCTACAGTAGGTGTTTCAGAAACATAGTCCGGCGATGCAGGTTCTTCAACTGACACAGGTGCTGTTATCCCAGTACTTTCTAAGCCTCCAATGCTTACAGCGATTCCAGCGGGATTGCTCCCCCATGTTATAACTCCATTATTACTACCTGCTCTGTCAGGAAGATTTGTTCCAAGTATCATAGCTTGGGGTGCGAAATATAATTGTTGTGTTCCATTCACAGAAATCGTTATGTTATCAGCATAAGGCATTACGTTATTTTGAAGGAATACCCAGTTGTTTGCAGAATTATTAACACTTCCAGATAATATTGCGCTATCTTTTTCACTACTATCTACAAGCAACTTTACATGCGTGCCGTTATCACTAACTTTTACCTTATACCTCTTACTATTCATATTAGCAGTAGATAGCCATATTTTCTTTCCACCACTCTCAACATCTAACTCAGTGTGATAGTCTCCTATAGCAGCAACATCAGTTTTATAAGAACGCCAGTAACGATATGAACCAGTGGAGCTCCAGGTAGCAGAGTGCCATCCAGCAGTACCAAATACATCTAGTCCAGTATAAGTAGTGGTCCAGCTTGAATTATCTGTTGAGTACTGGATATCCCATAGTGCATTTACATTGTTAGTTCGGACATAATATCTCCATCCAGTTAGTGACTGTCTATTACCATTACCAAAGTCAATTAACATCCAGGAGCCCACGCCAGCTGTGTCGGTGTGAAAACCAAAATTCGTCACATCGCTATCAGTAAGATTAGCAGCATGCCAGTCCGCAAGTCCATTGTGAGATAGCATTGCAGGTGTTATGAGTGAAGTAATGTTTTCTGTCGTTGTCAACAGGAAGTCTATTTCAGCTGTTATGTTTCCACTGACATTCTCACTAACATACAACCTAAAGGCGTTCTGCTTGTAGATTAAGTTCTTATTAGTACCATTGTCTGTGTCTATCCAACCATTTACTTCAAAGCTAAAGTTATCTCCAAGTTCTATTGAGGAGTCGTCACTCGCAGTCACATATCCGCCATAACCTACAATTACAGGAAAACTACTCAGAGGACTATTGCCTAACGTATAGTCGAAGTTAACCTGCGAGCCTGCACTAATGTTCGCACAAAAGAGTGTTTTGTTATCAGCCATCATATGGTGTAGCACATTTGAGGCCTCAAGTACTCGCGTGTCTGTACCATTAGTACTAATATATCCGTGGTCTCTGAGATACGTATTGTTTACAGTAACTATGATAGGCAACATTTCGTAGCCGACGCTATCTGACTCGGTTACGGTTATCGACGCTGAGTAGGTGTAAGCCAACACCGGTACAGCAATTAGCAAAGCTAACATAGTAGCTAGAAGTATCGATTTCTTTATCCTATGCAACCACTTTTTCATCGATTCTTGTCCTTCGCTCACCGCTCATCGCTATCCACTAGCTCTCTGATAAAACAAAGCATATCCTATGGCGATAATGCACATCAATGCACCTACTATAGTAAATGTTAGCGACAACATTCCAATCAGGTTGCCTAGTGGCATCATAAGCAACACTAGGAATAGTGCTGGCCTTGTATCCTTTACTGTCATTGCAGCGAAGTACGCGATAAACATTACCAATAAAAGCCATAGCAGACCCTTCACTACCGTCAGTGGCAGGGTAGTCCAAGCAGCTAGCCCACTAAATGCGCCTTCAGTCATTGTGCCAGACCATCTATTTAATAGTGTGTCTCGATATGACTGTTTATGCTCTTTTTCCACATACACAACGGCTTCGATATCGCCAGAGAATATGTTAGGAACCATCGTTCTGATGTTTGGAATTACGTTAGCGAAGTATTGTTCACCATAGCTTGATAGTACATTTCCAGTCGCAACTGACTCAACTAGTTCTACACTCCAGTAATTTGATAGCTGAGTAGCTATAGACATAATCATAGTACCTAGGATTATCTCGGTAGCCCTCTGTGTGGTTGTTGAGTGCTTATTAAGCGTTGTTGTGGACACGCTTGGTACACCACCTACCCAAGCCAGAGTGGGATTACCCTCAAATACTACAGTGTATGTACCATTCCAATCAGGCGCTTCGACTTCGCTGAAATACATTGAGAATACACCATGATTATAGTCCAGGTTATAGAAGCTATACGGAGCGACGTTCGCCAGTTCAGTCGCACCACTCATGAATCTGCCAAGATAGGCTTCGGTTATTGATTCGTCAGGGTCCGCTATATAGTCAATGTAGTATTGAACCAAGATAAGCATATCGTTGGTTTCCAGACAATGACGATAAACATCAACGCGCTCTATAGTTGGTCCTGTAGTCGGATTACTTATTGCAAGCACAGACGTGGATAGCGATAGTGAGAGTATGAGTGCAAAAGCTAGAGCTGATAGTACTCTAATGAGTTTTTTCTTAACGCCCATATTTCTGTTCTCTCTCTAACCCTTTTTGGTGTAAGTGTTTACGCAACACCACGTCTGGCTCTTCACCACGACTTAAAAGCTCAGCCTTCATCTGTCTCGTAGCGCGAGCTAAGTTGCGGGTTTGGTATTCGAAAATCTCTCCATCCACGAGTTTAGTAAGTTCACTAGAAGCCTCGCTTTCGTACATAAACGGGCCGAGTGAGACAACCTTGTCGTTTTGCGTCCAACCTAGCACGTAGAAGAACTTAGACCCAGGCAGTCTAACGATAGGTGTTCTAGTCAGCGAGTCTTCTATCCGTTTGATTCGTGCCTGAGCTTTATCGACGAGCGATTTCATTTCCTTATCTTCCTGTCACTACTTACTCTCCGAATGTTCATGATTGTCGATATCCAACCATGGACGAGCAGGAGGAGTCCCCCCATTATCATAACTGTTGAGACCCAGCCTTCCAGAAAAGCGGCACCCGCTAGCAAACCTATCATTAAAGGTAATCGTGTCTTCCACCCCGGGGTAAAATACCACTTCATCTGAAAATCTCCAGCATTTCAGGAATTGCGTCCTCACGTATAAGTCTGCCATTTTTTCGTCTGATAGGCATTCGCTCTTCCTCGACGCCTAGCTCCCGCTCTTCATATTCCCTCATCCTCTTAGGTACGACTTCCTCTGGAATACTAAGTCCATGGGTCGGACCAATAATTCTCTTTCCAACATCCGTCTCTAGTCCTTTCCCTTCGTATCTTATTCTCTTTCCACCCCCACTTATGTAAATATCAGCCACCCCTAAATCAATACTTATATCACTTGGGACTGGACCTTCACCGATTTGCTGTATAGTCTCTTGCGGCGTTCTGAGGTGTACGTTCTTGGCACCTATAGGTGGAGCTAGCAACGTAATTGGCTTACTCATGTCCCACGGGTATGTGAGATATTTCCAAACTGGTTTTAGTTCACCTCTAACTTTAAGCATGCCTTGACGCCAAGCAATAGAGCCAAGAGGAATTCGAGGACGTTCTCCCTCTTCAAGCGCACCCGAAGGTAGAATGACGCGTTCTCCTTCGAAACGTTCTCGCTCAAAACGCTCTAAGTCAAAACGTTCTCTCTCGAAGCGTTCTCTTTCTAAGCGTTCTCTCTCGAGGCGTCCCAGCTCTAGACGCTCCTCTTCGATGGGAATTCGTTCCTCGACAATATGCTCCTCCTCCGGAGTTATGCGTTCTCTAGGTACACGCTCTTCTTCTGGAATTATACGTTCTTCAGCGATGATACGCTTTTCCTCGGTAATAGCGCGTTCTTCCTTAACGATACGCTCTTCTTCTGTCGGAACTCTAAGTTCAGTCACCAAAGGTGTTACATCTCTAGGAGCTATAAGTCTCTCAGGTATTACTCTCCTCGGGATGAATCTCTCAACTTCAGCAGGTATTTCTCTTGGAGGAACAACAGCTCTGGTGACTTCTCCCAAAAGTCTTGTTAGCTCAGTAAGTGCTCTAGCAGTCCCAGAAGTTGTGATACCTGAGTAAATCATAGCTCTGACTTCGCCCACAGTGAATTTGCCCGCTGCACGCATATCATACAAAATGTTTGCCTCAAGTTCGTCCACAAACCTACTAAGTGTCTCTCTAGGAACATCACGCATAGAGGGGTCCCGCAACACGATGTCTTCGATGGCAGACCTAGCCTTACCTCCTCTCACAGCTTCGGCGACCTCATCATAGATAAGACGGTCATTTATTCCACGAATAACATCGTGGATTTCCTTGTCTGTTGCGTTCGGACGATTTTCAATAAAGGAGCGGAGCTCAGCCTCAGCACCCCTCGGAGTGCTGACCTTCCTCCCATCAGGAAGTCTTATTTCTATCCGTCTTGGGGAGAAGAAGTCCCTAACAGCATCCAAGACTCCACCAATTTTCAGTCTGCGTAGTTGTTCAGGAGTAGCTATAGTGAAGTCAATCCTGGCACCAATGTTATTTAGTGTCTTTATTTGAGTGTCAGTCAGCTTACCACCTGGTGTATCAAGAATCATTTCAGCCATCCAAGCTAGACGTTTAGGATGTCCTCTGTGTTGTTCAAGCGTAGGCGGAGGATATTCTTCAACCTTAGCAGCGATACGCTCTACTTGCTCTAGAGGATGCTCAACTTTAATGCCTTCGACTGTGACTGGCTCTCTATTCAGGATATCAGGATTATAGGTCATATGCACTCTGTAGTCAAGGACGTCAGTTACCTGCTCCCATTTGCCATCTACGAATTTTTCTATGCGCCAAACATCCTTTGGAACTTTGAAAGTGCGACCATCCGACACTCTAGTCTTGATACCTGAGGTTCGCTCTATAATAACTGCAAGGCGTTCAGCATCTAGTTTAGCATTATTCCTGAGAGAAATCAAATCTATGTCCTCTGGAAGTTTGATTGTTCTAGTCCAAGTCCTCTCCGCAGCGCTTCCACCAACCATCATGTCATTGGTTCTAACATAGACTTCTATCTCGTTGGCACTACCTTTAGGAAGACTTTGAACTTCGGTGAAGTCTATGGGTCTATATTCGAATTGTTTGCCTTCACTAGCTCTAGCAGCTGCGATGATATCTCTAGGACTAGTTCTCTCCATCACCACTGAAGGAAATACTCTTACATTTCCCTGAGTCTTCAAGACATCAAGAACTGTTTCTCTGCCAGTAACCATTTGAGTACCTAATGGAACAGTCATTTCTACTTCGACACTATGACGATACACTTTAGCTACTGGGTCAAAGAAGCGATTTATTCTCATATCTTTCATTATCGCACCACCTCTACCCATCTCGACAGCTTCCGGAGTGGTGTAACCTCTAGCAGTTACTCCGGTCCATTCCGGTGACATAGCGGTGCTGAAATAAACCTTATTTTTTCCTACAGGTTCTGCAGCTCCGGTAAATACTCGCTCTGCAAATGGTGTAGCCGTAGTTGCAAAACCTAATTCTCTCATGGCTCGGGTCGTAGGATATTTAATAGTGAGCTTTAGTTTACCGCCTTCGTAAACAGGTATTTCGATTGTTTTAGGAATCTTTACACCTTGAACAATCATGTCGGAGAGTCTTATCTGCATAAGTCTCGTCGCTTCTAGTGCCTCTGCGTCGGTGAGTCCATGACTTACAAATACCCTCTGTACACCTGTTCCAAGTGTCGGGATAGCAACTGCAGCCCCGGGGATTGCTTTTCCGAAGACCAATTTGGCTAACTGAACCGTAGTTGGTTCACCCAAAAAGGCTTTACCAGTAACAATGGCATTGATACCTTTTGTAGTTTCTAATGGGTGAGCAAATGGAAACTTCGTTATCTCCCAGAGGCCTTTTAGAGCAACCTTAGGAGCTCTTATTACTTGAATCGGAAAGGTAACAGGTGCGACGGCAAGCCTTTCCGCAGCAAACAATCCTGCCTTAGCAGCTGTACCAAGTCTAGCGATGACTCCAACCTTCGGAGCGATACCAACTGCTAATGCTCTTGTTGATGCTTTTAGTGCAATCGAACCTGTTTTACCAAGCCATCCTACAGTTGGTACTATCAATAAGACATCGCCGGCGACAGCGATTCCTCTTTCAAGAGGTGTAGCAACGCTCCACGTTGCTATTGTACCATAAACAGGAATCCAAACCTTCCAGCCTTCTTTATGATATACTTTAGCTCTATCTATGTTCGCTTGGGTATAACCTAGCTCCTTGAGCTCAGCCACGGAGACAACTTCTTTATCCAAGGCTTCGCCTATATCGATGACCTCCTGGAGTTGTCTTCCCGGAGCTTCGAGAGGGCTAGGTTGTAGAGTAGTGTAGGGCTGTAGTCTACTCTCTAAGTTTTCATACTTGATTCTTAGAACATCTGCCTCTGCTTGTTGTTTAGCAACTACCTTAGCCTCTGTAATATCTCTGTCACTAAAGCCAGCAAGTCTCAACGTACTCTCCGACACTTTAGCAAGCGCAGCAGGAATATCGTAGGTGGTTACAATCTCAGGAAAACGTTCGCCAAGAGGATATTTTGGCGTCCCTTTGACATAGTACTTTCCGGTCTCTGTTTCTATTTTGTAGGGGTCAAGAGATTCGATTGCTGCTAACTGCGCTTCGTAGACTTTTCGCTTTCCCCAATCAGGAAGAGGAATGTAAAGTCCTCTTTTGACTCTCCAAGGGGAAGGAACGTACACACCTTCAGGTGAGACTTTTCCACCTAATAACTCTTCAGCGCTCCAGTCTTTGTATTTCTCTTGTTCCTCTAGACCCTTCCTTCGCTTTATTTCTGTCTTCAGAAATTCTGCTCCGCCAGGAACCTCTTCCTCAAAAGTTCTTCGCAAGTTGGGGTCAGCATAGATTTTCTCTATATCATATTGACCATCGACAGTGGGTAATTTTTGCAACTCAAGGCGTGCACCATATTCATTCAGTATTTCTGCACCTTCTGGAACTTTATCCCTGAAAGCTAATTGTAACTCACCGCTACGATAGATTTTTGCTATATCATAGACTTCTTTACCTTCAACAATAATGGTAGGTAGAATAGGAGTAACAGCTACTCTAGCAGCTTCTTGAATGCCTAAACCCATCTGTATCTGCTTCGTGTAAACTTCCTGTTGTGTAGGAGTCATCTGAGCATATGGAACACCTCCACCAGCTATTTGTTCTTTCTCAATAGACTGTTGCTTTAGATGATATTCTATGCCATGGACAGTAATCCCAGCAGCACTCTCTTCTTCTCTTCTTCTTTTAGCCTCTTCCAAGGATTCTAGTATTTTCCTTCGTTCAGGAGAGACATAAGTACCAGCGCGAATTGCAGCCCTTACTTCTGGAGAGACATAAGGAACTCCAGGACGAAATACTGGTTCTTCTCCTGGAGGGTAGATGCGAGGTTCTTCATAACCTTCTGGTACTTCAGCAGCCTCAAATTCTGCTCGTTCTGCAGGAGACATCGCCTCCATAGCTGCAGCACTAGCTCTAGCCGCAGCTATATCAGCTAGTATATCTTGTCTACCCCCAGGAGTTTCATAATACCAAGGCTGATATCCCCGTATTTCCCACTCTTGAACCGGTTCTGTTAGACCTGCTACTGCTTGCTCCTCTCCTGTAAATCCCTCTACTGTTGGAAGAGGGGGAGCAGGAGATGGAACTTTCGGAATTGGAGGCTCTGGAATAGCAGGAACAGGAGCTTCTGGGGGAGCTTCAATAGTAGGAGCTAAGCCTACCGAAATTAGGCTAGGGTCAGTAGCTGGGTCGTATGCTACTCCAGGTGTTGTAGTTGGCCCTTCGGGAACGCTTACGCCTCCGTAAGCATATCCTTCTTCAGAAGACCAACTCCAGCCGCCCCAGTCTGCTGGTAAAGCTTCACCATTAGGCATAAACAGATTTCCTCCCTGGAATTTCAGGATGTACCAACCTAGCACTAACAATAGTCATTAGTGAAGTGAAAGTGTAGTTAGGATGTGTTTTTAGGTATAGACGAACTCCTTGCGAACGCGCATGATAATAGTCGCAAGCAGTTATCTTATATGTTTGGTCTAGTACCCTAACTGTCCACTCTCTCATTTTCCATACGCTCCAAGAGCTTCTACGAACTCACTATAGCTGTAGGCCATCTCTATCATTTTATGATGTCTTCAATTATGTAATTACGCTTCTGTATATAACGAAGAGCGAACATTGCTGTCCGCCCTTCGTACCCTTGCTATACGCCTAAGCCTACGCCGCGAATCTGGGTCAGCAACACAAACATACCAACGATTACCACGATACCAATTACCGTAGGAATCAATCCAAACATGGTCGCTGTTGCAGCACTCCAATCGGTGGTCGTCTCGGCCGCGATTATCTGGTGGGTGATACTAATCGCGATTGCGCC
>Ga0180732_1001737_pt1 | contig 12740 bp, 28 predicted proteins | sample KR11_01MetaG_FD_148674 | JGI IMG/M metagenome (GOLD analysis project Ga0180732, IMG submission 148674) | Groundwater microbial communities from the Olkiluoto Island deep subsurface site, Finland - KR11_0.1 MetaG | ecosystem: Environmental > Aquatic > Deep subsurface > Groundwater | place...
TACTCATGGTCCTCCCCCATTATCTTCGCCAGAGACTCGTTGAACTCACGCCTCTGCTTGTCCATGAGGTTCAGCACGGCCTCGCACTTCTCTATGGTCCCCGTAACCGGAGCTTCTATGGGCTTCCCCGTGTTGTCGTAGTACACTATCTGCTTCGTTGTGCCGAAGTCGGTTATCTGGACCGCATATATCTTTGTCTTAAACGCCCTTATGCGACCCTCTAGTTTCTGGGGAATCCAGACATCGTCCCCGACTGCGTACTTGGCGTTAAGCGTTGTCCCGCAAGCGTATATCTTCCCTTCGTTCATATGGTTCTCCTTGTCTAACCTCGACGTAGATATCGTGGGCCTTCTCATAGCAACAGTTCTTGTACTTCTTGTCACTGCCGCAGAAACACTTCTCGTTCCTCCCAATCTTCTCAAATGCCTTCCTGTAGGTAGTGCCTTTCTTAACCATTGTGTTCAATCCTCCTATCCGAGCCACCAAGCTTTATGACTCGACACATTCCGGCAAGCCTCGACGCCACGCGGTCGTCGCCCATCTTCTCAGCCAATTGCCCAAGGCCATAGTTGCTAGTTATCAGCAACCCCCTCTTCTTTCCCATGTCCCTGCCGTCTATGATTTCGTAGATAAGGGAACTAGCGTGCTCTGTGAGCTTCTCAGTCCCCAAGTCGTCTATCATCAGACAGGGATGGTCTACAAGCCTAGATATTGCCTTGCGCTCGGCGTCAGAATCCAGTATGAGGCTTCTAAGCTCCCTAAGGATGTCGTAGGGCTTGAGAAGAAGGCCTTTGGGATGGCGGCGAATTGCAACCACTCCAAGGTGGGTCTTACCAACCCCCCGGTCGCCCCACACATACAGGTTTTCGTGTGGATAAGCGGACATGAGCGACAGGGCTTTCTTGCTGTCATAGTGCCTACTGTCCAACTTCTCTTCTGTGTAGTCTTCATATGGCTTTAGTCCTCCTAGTCGCTTGACGTTGAACCTGTATTCCGCCTCTTTTCTGACGGCCTCTTCCCTGTCCCTGACGCGACACTCCGTACATGACCCGTCAGGGGCCAAGGGGTAGCTACACTTTGGGCACCATCTGGTGCGCTCCAAGAAGGAGTCCAGCTTGCCCTTAAAGTGTTTCTCCAAGTCCCCCATACTTTCCAGAGCCATCAGAACCTCCCTTTACCTCGTCCAGCCACCTGTGCTGGTTTAACCAAGTGGTCGGGTGGGGTATGTATTTGCCGCCCTCTTTTACCCAATCCGCCTGCCCCAACTGCCCCCTAATGGCCTCAACTATGCGCTTCTCGTGACCGCTTGCCACATGCGTCTTCCAAGCCCTCTCTGCCGCCCCTTTTCCCACCTTCCTAGGGTAGAGGGCCCAAAACGCTTCAAAAGACTCAGCAAGGGGCCTTTCCGCTCGTTTTACGGGGGTCACAGCAGGCTCCTGACTGACCATGAGTATCTCTATGGCACTCAGGGAGCCCCTTATCTTGGCCAGATGCCCCCTAATCTCGTCCGAGTTATCCATTGTGCTTCACCGCCGTATAACCCATGGCCTCAGCTATCTTCTTAACCTCACTCTCTGACTTGGAGCAGTCCAGCGTGGCGTAGCGCGTGTTGTGGACCATCTGTAGGGCCCAAGCCCCATTGTCCTGCTTCCAGTAGTAGACTATCCCCACCCTCTCAGGTTTAGCTCTTGTTATTTTCATTTCCACGTATCCTCATTGACGCTATCTCTAGGGCGTCCTTGTTTAGCTCACCTGTTGACCAAGTGAGGGCGGCTATGGTTCCCTGCATGAAGGTCAGGTACCACTCCGCTGTGTTCTGGTCCCCTATCTCCGGCACGGTATCTTTAATGCGCTTTATCAGTGCCCTTACCTCGTTTGGAGACCTCTGTCCCATCCCCATGAAGTGTCCGCATTTGGGGCAGAATCTGTCTATCTTATTCATCGCCGTCTTGCACTTGCAACATTGCATAGTTCGCTTTATATTGTCCATGGCGTTATTGTATCTTTTTATTCCTCCCTTGTCAAGCTTATTCTTCTATCCCGTCGCGCCCAAACACTATCTTTACCTCGACCCTTGCCACCTTTCTCCCGTTTTTGTGGGCCCATGCGAAGGCGTATTTCTTCGCCTCCATTATCGTCATGGAGCCCACGTTAGAAACCTCTATCGTGTCCGACTTTGCCGGAAACTCCAATTTACCCCCCGGACAGTTTACCACTTTAATCACAGCTTTCGACATCTTCTTCCTCCTTAAACGTCAGGTCGCCATAGTCTGCGAATCCAAGCCCCACCGACACCTGCTTGAATACTTCCAGAAGTTCACTTACCGTAATTCCTAGGGGGGTACTGGCCGTTACGGTTATCCCCCCCTGCGTCACCGTGCATTCCGTGCCGTCTTCTTCGTTATTCATGTTTCTTCTCCTCTGACGCCCTTATCGCGTCAATCTCACCGATGTCGTCTCCGTCCTTACAGCCGAAGCCGAGATAGCCCTGTGCCATGCGCTCACTCTCGTGGTTCATAAACGCATTGTATCTTGGGCTGTGATAGTCGCAGAACACAAACCTGTGTTCCCTCCACTCCCTGACTGCCGCCATCTCATTAGGAAAGCGGCAATCCGCACAGGCCACATTCTTGCCCTCTGCAAGCGCCAGCCCCACCTTGTTCATCCACTGGTCCACCCAGTAGTCGGGGTCCCTCTTGCGCATGACCTCGGTGCCTAGCCGCTGGAGCAACACCCTGCCAGTCATGGCGTGCGGGTACTGAGCAAGCACCTCCTTCGTGACCGTATGGGGCGGATACTTTATGCAACCACCATAAGGGCGCAGGTCCGGCACCGTAAGCCCCACGATGTTCTCTTTAAACAGGTCGTAGTTCTCCCTGACGTTGAACCCCACCAAGTCTGAGGCCATGTCCAGCAGGGAATCTTTGAAGTCAATGGAGACATACCCATCACCCATCAGCAATTCCTTGCGATAATCCTTGCCACTTCCAGACACCCCGACGAAAGCAACCACCATATTGTTCCTCCTATATTTTGTCAAACAAGCACCGATACCGTATGTAGCGAGATACCGTCATGTTGCGATTTTTCGCATTCGTCTTGATGGTCTCCGCTTCCTTGATGGTGGCCCTCACCATTATCATCCTCGTCTTCCTCGGTTCCGCGTTTTTGTTTTCTTCCATGTTGTTTTGCATTTATTTCCATGCCCTCCTGTAGTATTCAGATTCAAACTTCACAAGCGCTTTCCACGTTTTAGTGGCTTGTCCAAGAGCGACCTCTTTGTAGTCTAGCACTTTTGGGTCCCACTTGTCAAACCGGACCACCAAGGCCCTGTCGGCGCGTATCCCATAGGTCTCCTCAAGAGCCAGCCTATATCCAGCCACCTGTAGGGCATAGTCGTCGCGTATGGCGTTGGAGGTCTTCCAGTCCATCAGCACCAACTTGTTTCCTATCATGGCCAGCGCGTCCAGCCTGCCCCCGTACTTGAGTTTTAGCGAGACCACCGGCAAGTCGCCGCATATGAACTTGAGCCCCATCTTTGCGACGAACTGCTGGAAGTTCTGGAACGCCACCATCTCGTCTATGCTTGAGGTGAGGTGCTCCCGCTCCCCGGCTATCCACTTGTCTATGATGGCGTGTATCCTAGTCCCCAAGTCTGCGGCGGCGTCCTTTACCTTTTCCGGGCGCTTTCTGCCCTCGGCCAACACGTCAATTACCAGTTCTCTGGTAACTACTAGGTTTTCACTGAGTGCCAACACCAACCTCTTGTCCACGTGTTTTAAGGACTCTTTCACCGCCCACCCCATGAGGGCCCCCGTCTTGGAGCCCCCAATGAGGTCTAGCTTCTTGGTGACTGAGGGAAGGTGGTCCAGAATAAGGTAGTTCTCTGGCTCGCCAAACCCTATCGCCCGATACATGTGCGCCCCCCTGTTCCCCTCATACCCCTCCACCAAGAACTTAGGATTTGGAAGACTTAGCATCTTTGCCGCCTTTCTTGAGGAAGATGTCCTCAAGCACATACACCCTGTCGGCCAACTGGTCCATGGACTTACACAGGAGAAGGTGGGTGTCTCTCGTGGTGGTCGCAAGTGCCAGCAGGTCCCTCCCGAAGTGCCTGCGCGTGTCGTCTATGCGCTTGTGGGCGTCCTTGCCAAGCTCCTGCGCCCTCTCTGCAAGCTCAAACCCCACCCTCCCCAAGGTGTGCGTCTGCTCGACATACCAGTTTCCAGCTATCTCTCCGTGGAGCTTGTTGTGCTTCCGTTTTCTGGCCGCTACGACGAGCTCTCTTGTAACATCGCACACGAAGATAATCGAAACAACGAGCCCTATAACCGCCGCAAACCCAATCGCGTATTCCATTATTTTGTCTCCTTTGCTATCGCTTTCTTCCTCCAGAAGGTCTTTTTGCTCCCGCGCCAGTCAGTCCCTTGGTAGGATTCCGCATATTGCTCTTTCCAGTTCCTCACGAACGAGGGCCTCCACATGTCCAGCCCTATGCTCAGCCGCTTGCACAGCCGCATGAGCGCGTTGCTCTTGCATCCCTCTATCGCGTCGGTGTAGTTAAGGCCACCCGACGTGCGATACTCCTGCCCACCTATTGCGAAGTCCACCAGAAGGCCCTCTACTACTAGGTAGAACCCCCAGATAATCTGGCTGGTTGACTGGTCGTACCGGGGCATACCATTGGGCACCATGCTCCAAGCCGTGCCGAAGGCTTTGTCTAGGCGCGTCTGGTACTCTACCCAAGGGAGGTAGATTAGGCCGTCTGGGCGTATCTCTATCTCCTCTACTGTCAGGGGCTTCTGCAACACGGCCCTCTGCACGTCGTCTATTTTAAGCTGTCCAGCTGTCTTGAGAAGGTCGGTGAGGTCAAATTTTGCGTTGAAGTTCTCGGTGGGTGGAATAGCCACCTTCTCCTGAGCAACAACCGCAACGTCTGTCACCGGACCCGCTTTGGCAATCTTATCATTTTCCATGTTATCTCCTATTTCCACCTGTTTAGGAAGGTCCCCAGAACCTTCAGTCTCGTCGCTCTGGTAGCCCCCAGATTTCCGAGAAACGATTTTATCTCTCTGATACAGTCCCACTTGGATAGCCCGCCTTTGTTCTCCTTGAGCAACTTGAAACCCAAATACTTTCCCCTGTTCTCCAAGTCGTCCTCTGTCATTAACCTATGTAGCTCCATTTCTTTTTTTCCTCCTGTCTTTACATTATACCATATTGTATACACGTTGTCAAGCCTTATTTTAAATCCTTTCTGTCGGTGTGGCTCGACGTGAAACAGCTATTTTCCCAGCTAAATTATTATATCATATTTTGCGCCCCCCGTCAATACCTTTCTGTCGGTGTTTCAGAAATCGCAATCCTTTCTGTCGGCGTGGTATTCTTTAAAAGGGTTTGTGCCCTTATTCTTTCTTGGTTATTTTGAATTCTAGCCATTTCCCGTTTTTTGCCATTATTGGTGTGTTTTCGTTTACGAAGTCTAGGTTTATTATTTTTAGTGAGTTTTCGTAAAAGTGTAGGATTTCCCCTTTCTTTATCCAAGGCCAGTTACATTTTATTTGTGATAGTTGTACCCTTTCCTCTATGTTATCTGGTATTCTTGTTACTTTTCCGATAAGCGGGTTGTTGCGTATTTCATCCTTATCGCCCGGAAGAACTATATATTGGCAGATATCGCCTACTTTGATTTTCATAGTTTCCTTATTGTGCATATCATTTTCTTTTTGTTCTTGGCGGTGAATTTGTAGCAATTTGCTGTGGGTGCGTGTGAAATCAGTGTGAAGCCGTTGTCGTACCATAGGAAATTCGGGTCTCTACCTATATCATTGGATTTTAGGGTTCTCATTTTCATTCGACCATCTGGATATTTTTGGAGTATAATCCCTTCGTTCCAGTGGGTAGGGGAAACGGGACTTTGCCACCTTACCCTGTCTCCTATTTGGAAGCGGTTGAAGTTTTCGTAACGTGGCATTCTATCTCCTTTCCGTTCTTGGCTTTGAATATGAAGTTTGTATTAAAGGGTTCGTTTCCCAAGAATGTCATGCTTTTAAAACAGGAAGCGTCGAAATTTACGTCGTCGCCATGCCAATTGCCCTTCAAGTCTTGTCTTACTTTAGCTTTGTAGGTGTATTCCCATGGTTTTTTAGATATCTTTATTACCGTTGCTCTGAGGTGGTACATGCTGTTATGAAACTCTACAATATCTCCTATGTTTATGCGGTCTATTGGCATTTTATTATCCTTGCGTTCATTTTCTTTCCGTTTCTGGCTTTAAAGTTCATGTTTGTTTTTTGTGGTCTTGGCGTGACCATCTTTAGGCGGTTCGGCGCTGTGGTGAAGCGGAGAGGCATGAAGCGTTCCGGCGGTGGCGTCTGGTGTGTGTACGTAAGCCTCATTATTGATATTCTTGTGTAGGTTTCGCCCCATCTGTTTGAGAGTTTACTTATCCTCAATATTTTAGCCGTGTGGGGGTATAAGCTGTGCGAAAATTGCACTATGTCGCCTGTTTTAAATAACATGTTTTACCTCGCAGGTGATTTCTTTTCCGTTTTTTGCTATGAAAGTGTTGGGGATATCTTCAATCCATGCCATTCTCTCGATTTGCATTAGGTCTACTATGCTTCCCACTTTTCTGTTTATTAGGTGATTGGGTCCGGTTCTTGTGATTTGCTGGAGACCGGTGTCCAAACAGATGATGTCCATGTCGAAGTCTCCGCCAAAGTATTTTATTCTTTGGCCGGGTTTTCTATTTTCGAACTCGCGGTCTGTCATTGGTCTCCTTTAAATTGTTCCCCATCCCCCTACATTATCGGGGGATGGGTACTTTTTGTGGCGTGCAGTCTTCTACCCTACTAATATCGCTATTGCAAGGTAGATTAGGACCGACTTCCACAGCTTGTTAATGTTTCCACCGCCAAGCAGTTATTTTGTTCTTTTCCTTCGTAGTGTCCTCCTTGTTTAGTTTAGCAGAGGGTTGGTTTCTTGTCTTGCATCTTTTCTATTTCTTTTTTGATTGGGGCCCATTCTTTCTTGTCTGGGTCCCATGCGATTGCCGGTGCTTTGTCTTCTTTGTTTAGTGCCCCGGTGTTACCCCCGCCTGGGTAGAATGCCCCTTCGAACCAGTATCCGGTTTCTGTGTTGCATTTTCCGTAGCCATATCCCCATTTAGACTTTGTCTTTTCCCAGTTTTTGTTGCTGTACAGTATGTCCTTTTCAATTTCCCATCCTGCGCCCAGAATGGTGATTTTCTTGTCTTTTTTGAAGACTGCTATTTTTTGGCCTGACAGCATTTTCAGCATATTGGGCCCTATCGCTCCGCTCAGGTATGCCATTGCCCTTGAGTCTGACCAGTCTCCGTCCGGGCAGTCCCGCCCTGTGTTTATACTGTGGTTCAATACCGCCTCGTTCCAGTCCGACCAGTGTCCGTTGTGCATGAGCAGGGCTTCAGCCTGTCCCTCCATTTTTAGTTCGCTTTCTTTTGTTACTTCGTATGGGTGGGTTAGCAGTTTATTTATTCCTACGGTGGTTATGCGGAAGTGGAATGCGTATGGGAAAGGTAGCGTTTTGTTGAGTTCGATTACTTCCTTTATTGTGAGTCCTTTTTGGTATGTTGGCATTCCTTTTGAGTCGTACCAGATGGCTCCGGTGCCGTCCGGGTTATCAATGGCCATTTGCTCTAGGTTTGCTTGTTTCTCTCGCTTGTTTTTGCAGATTGTTATTACGCACATATTTCTTCTCCTATCTTTTTATTTTGGATTTCTATGACGTCACATACTACGTCAAAGCTGTGTTTTACGGTGGTGAGTTTTGCATTTTTCAGGTAATCTTCTACAAAGCACAGGTATTGTGTCAGTAGGAAAAATGCCGTTTGCGCATTTTTGCAACCGGGAAACATTCTGTTTTCCAGAGTCTTGTGGTCGTTGTAGCAATAGTTCAGCTGTGTATACCTGTCGGCGTTGCCCTTCACTTGTTCGTTTGGGATGAACTTGTTTAGGCAGAAGGTGTTTGCCCCATGTACTCTTTCCATGAATGTTGCCGGGAGTCTTTTACTGAATTTTTTTCCTATTCTTTCTGCCCAGATTATGAATTTATCATAGAAATCTCTTTCCATGAGCATTACATAGTATCCTTCGTCTAGGCTTATGTGAATGTGAAAGCCGCAGGTTCTGTTCGTTTCGTCCGGGTAGTAGTCTTTTATGAATTTCCAGGCTTTTTCCAGCTTGTGAAATACCGGGCTTGCTATTTCTCCGGCCTGTGTTTCGTCTACCTGAACGCTTCCGTCTCCTTTCATTAGGTTGTCTATTCTCCCTCCCTCCCTTTGTATGCGTTCTGTTTGCATTTTCGCGTATCTGGGAGTTTCCCAGCCGCCTTCGAGTTCGAATCCGAAGCCCTTGATGAACTTAAGTTTGTGTTTTATGCTCATTGTGGTGTTTTATTTTTCCGATAGTATCTCGATTTCGTAGCAGGTCGGAGTGGAGTATTCCTTAAACAGGTTCTTCAGTCCCTCGTTGATTGATTGGGCTATTGTAGCTATGTCTGATTCCCTGTAGAGTCCTCTGAACTTAAAGGATTTCCCGTCCTTTATCCCCGCTACGCGCAGGAAGGCCATGTTGAGTGTGTCGTCGTTTCTTACCAGCCAGTTGTTTGACATCTCCCCCATTTCTATTGTGTGGCGCGTGGCGGTGAGGGTGGGGTGCGACATTCCCGATTGGAGCTTATAGAATTTCTCTCCTGTGCCCCATTCGTTGCTTACTGGTTCTGTCGCTCCTCCGTATGCTGATTTAATGAATTCTTCGAGTATTTGTGATTTTATTGTGAGTTCTAGGCCTGTTCTGTCCCTTCCTATGTTGATGGAGGCTATTGAGACCTTCCCCTTTATTGGTTCTTTTACAATCTTTTCTTCGGTGATTTCTATTGGCGGCATTTGTTGTGTTTCTCCTTTGTGTTTGATAGCTTTATTCGATAGATATTTCGAAAGGGGTATTGAATATTTCGTGTTTAGATTCTTCCGTTTGTACGATAGTGCCTTCGGCTTTGGTTATCTTGTCCTCCTTTATCCAGAATGTGATTGCGTCGAGGTCCATTGCAAGCATCTCAAGTATTATTTTGTGTATTTTCATGTGTTATCCTTTGATTGGTTATCCTTTGATTAGCTATCCCTTGATTACCGCTATCGGTGTGAGCTCTTCGATTATTTCTACTAGGTTCTGTTGCTCCTCCATTACCGTGTCTATGTTTTTGTATGCTGACGGTGCTTCGTCGAGGTCTTCCATGCTTCTTATGTCGTGGATAATACCCTTGTCATTCATCATCTTTGTTTCTTCGTCTATATTGAGGCGTCGCATGGCCTCTTTGCGTCCCATGGCCCTTCCCGCCCCGTGACTGCATGACATGAAGCTTAGCGGTTCGCCTAGGCCTCTGGTGATGTATGATTTGGTCCCTTGGCTTCCGGGTATGATTCCGTAGTGGCCTTTGCGGGCAAGTATCGCTCCTTTTCTGTGTATCCAGACGTTTTCGCCGTAGTGGTTTTCTTGTGTTGCGTAGTTGTGCGCTATCTCATAGGGTTTTCTTGTGTTTCCTGCGGTTAGGCACGATAGTATCTTTTGTAGTATTTGGGACCTGTTTCTTTCTGCGAAGTCCATGCAGTATTGCATTTCTCTTATGTAGTATTTTCCCTGTTGTGATTGGACCTGAAGAAACGCTAAGTCCCATTCAGGCTCTATTTTGCTGAAGCTTCTTACAAGGTGGTCTTTGGCTATTGTGTTGTAGTGGTCGGCAACTTTCTTTCCAAGGTTTCTGCTTCCTGTGTGCACCATTACCCAGAGGTTGTCATTTTTGTCTTTTTGTAGCTCTATGAAGTGGTTGCCTCCTCCTAGGGTGCCCATTTGTTTTCTTGCGTTTTCGTATTCTCTTTCTACCACTGGGTGTGATTCGTTTAGTTCGGGCATGAGTGCCGAGATGCATCTTTCTGTGTTTCGTGTGAAGCCAAGCGGTACGAGTTCTCTTATTTTTCCCATGATTGTCTTGAGTTTCTCTTTGCTTTGTTGGCTTGCTTTTAGGGTTGTCTGGGCCGCTGTCATGCCGCAACCTATGTCTACGCCTACTGCGTTAGGTATGATGTAGTCTTTTGTTGCAAGTACGCCTCCTATAGGCATTCCGTAGCCTTGGTGGCAGTCGGGCATGAGTGCTATGTGTTTGAAGGCAAATGGCAGGTTTGCAAGGTTCATAGCTTGCTTTATGCACCCGTCTTCAGGGTTGTTGCACCATAATTTAATCGGTAGTCTTCCTGTGGTTATTGTTTTCATTTTCTATTTCCTTTCTCCCTTACCCTCTTTCCCGGCCTCTACTGACGTGCGGGGGTATCTTTAGTTATCTGCTCCTCCCGTTTCCCGTATTCTTTTATCTTTTCGCACATCTCCTCGTAGGTTGTCTTGCCTGATTTTTTATCCCAATACGCCCCGATAGCGTTTTTGCGGGCAACTGCACACTCCACCAGCAACTTAAACCGGTGTAGCAACTCCAACTCAAATCCGCTACCCGTGGCTATTTGATAATCAACCTGTGCGAGAATATACTCTAGTTCGTCGCTGTCCTTGGGGCGGGGGTGTTTGGATAGAATATCTTTCAATCGTTCCTTTGCTTTTTCAGGACTACGCCACACGTTTGCCTCTGCGTGATGCGCCTCTATTTTAATCATATTTTCTATTTCTTCCCTCAACCCATCCTCAACAGGCTTAACCGTGGAGGGGGTTGAGGGGTATTCGGAGACGATGAACGCTATATTCTCTGCCAACTCATGCTCGTTTAATTCACTCTCTGTGTGTAGCATTAATTGGGTTTTTATTTTCCAAATCAATCCATCCTCTACGGGCTTAACCGTGGCGGGTGGTAATATAACTTCGATGTCTTCATGGTTGTTTTCGCTTCTGTATTGCCAGTTACCTTTAGTGATTATTATAGATTTCATATTCCTTTGTCCTCGTCAGGCACGTATTCAACGTGCTACAACCCGTCTTCCCCATAAGAAGACGGGGGTTTCGGACTAGCTCTTGAACGTCAGCCCGGTGAGCGTCACGTTCTTGGCCAGTGCCGTGCCGTGGGGCAGTTCGCTGAGCGGCTTGCTGTCTATCATGCAGTTCTTCACCCTGAAGACCGACGCGCACGAGGTCGTCTCGTAGTTGCACTTGTGCACCTCAGCTATGGGCCTGTTGGCGTCGCTGAGGGTGGCGATGAAGCCGATGGCGAGGAACTTGCTCGTGAACACGGTCAACGGACCCGTGAACAGCCGGGGCTTGGTCATTATCCCCCTCGCGTACTCCACCGAGCCTTTGTCCACTGAGCCGCTGATGAGTTTCCCGTCTATGTTTTTTACGACTTTGTATCCTATTTTTACTTCGTTCATGTGTGTTTCTCCTTGTGTTTTTTTGTATTCTATGCAGTTGCAGATTTCATGTTTGCTTAAACAGTGGTTGTTTGTGCAGTTATCGTGTCTGAACTTGTGTGGTTTATTACAGAGGCAGTCATGGCAGTCTTTTTCTTTTCCTGCGTTTGGGCATATCATTAACATATCTTTAGCCCGTATGTTGCCACTTTGTTTCCGTTGGTGGTTCTGTAGTATCCTTTGTGTATTATTGGGTTGTCTCCTTTGCTGTAGGCTCTGAGCTTTCTGGCTAGAGTCTCCGATGTTATTTCTGCTTTGGCCTCGTACACTATCGCTGAGGGCACGAGGAATGTTCCCGGTGTGTTGAGTAGGAATTTTATACATTTTGCAACTTGTGAGTTTTGTTTGGGGGTCATTGGTTCCTTTTAAAAGAATGTTTTTTCTTTTGAGTCTCTGTAAAACCTGTATTTTTCATCTATTCGGTTTAAATGTTCTTTTTGGTTTTGAAGTGCTTCTTTTGTGAGTGCTAAAGATGTAAGCTTTTCTATTATTTCTCCTTGGGATATTGTGATGCTTTCTAGCGCGTAGACTTTTTTCCCCAGTGTGTTGTTTATCATTTGTTCTTTTGTGTATTTATAGGTTTTCATGCTTTAGCTATCCTCCATGCTAAGTAGCCGTATATGGCTAGTATGGTGCACATTATGAGGATTTCTCCCCATTCTGGAATGAGTATGTTGGAGCCGCACAGTTGTACGATGATTGGGTCGTATGGGTTATACACGTGGCCTCCAGTTCATTACGTTTATGAGCATTGCGTTGCGCTTTAAGCTGGTGTCTTCTTTGAATATCTTGACGTCTTTGGAATGTGACCAGAGCCAAGATTTGGGTGGCAACTTGTATTCCTTTGTTGGGTTGGGTTTTTCGATGGTTATGGTTGTCATGGTCTCTCCTATTCAAATTGTCCGCAAGTTGTGCATCTGTATCCCGCTACTTTCTTTGTGGCGTTTGCGAGCCTCATACCGGGGCCGTATATCTTGTCTTGGGTTGGGTTAACGCAAGAGTGCCTGATGATTTTGGTTGGGTTCTTTGAGGTGGTATATTTTTTCATGCTTTCTGTCCTTTGTGTAGAGTTGGGGGATATGCAGGACTTGAACCTGCAACTTTGGGCTTGTCGCCTTGCGTCTGATATTCCGCCAATATCCCTTGGCCGGTGATAATCGCCGGTAATGTGAACCCGAGCTTCTCACGGGGCTTTCGCCCATCGCACGTCATAGTAAGTCGTGGTCATTTGAACGTACTCGGTGTGGCAACTGTGTTTAGCGGGCGAACAGTTCGTCCTGAGCCGCTTGCCTGCGCA
>Ga0180732_1001738_pt1 | contig 12733 bp, 12 predicted proteins | sample KR11_01MetaG_FD_148674 | JGI IMG/M metagenome (GOLD analysis project Ga0180732, IMG submission 148674) | Groundwater microbial communities from the Olkiluoto Island deep subsurface site, Finland - KR11_0.1 MetaG | ecosystem: Environmental > Aquatic > Deep subsurface > Groundwater | place...
TACTGACTTCAAGTATTACGGGCCGTACGCCTTTGAGATGCCTTCGTCTCAAGGGCAATGGACGAGTGTAACCACGCCTTCTGGTAAGACTATAGGCAACAAGATTAAAGGGCTTCTCCAACAGTCGTACATGAATCTTTACATAGACATACTAGAGGAAGAGCGGGCAAAAAATAAACGCATTGCCTCTACCGAGAAGTTAGCACAGGGCTTCATCTATCAGGCTAACAGGATAAACACCAAGAGACCAAGTGGAGTAACCCTGCAAGATGCCTTCTCTTTCTATGCCACAATACACGCTGGGACGGCTTGCAGCGTTCTCCTGACTGAAAACGATGACAAGATTACGCCTCACATCCAGTATTTTGACCCCTATGGGTGCCAGTGGATTGAAGATGACGAGGGTATTATTTGGTTCTGTTACCGTGAGAATAAGAAGCGCCTACATCTTGAAAAGAAGTACCAGAAGCAGATAATCGATGGCTTTGAATTAGGTAAGGCAAGTGACAATGGTTTAGTAACGCAGTACACCTTCTTTGATGGTGATGAGTGGAAGGTAGCTATCAACAATGAGTATGTGGATGATGACAAGCATGGATTGGGCTACGTGCCTGTTTTCATTAACCCTGTTGGTGGTGTGCCGTCAGTTATGAGTGAAGAAACAGACATCACTAAATACACATGGCAAAGCGTGTATGTCAACAATCGAGACCTTATTCCTATGGAGTCGGAGTTACTATCTATTGAGATGACCAAAGCAAAGGAAAGTGGCAGGGTGAAGGGTATTGCTTCTTATGATAGCAGTCTCAGTGATGGTCAGGTGCCGGAGGAAGTAGATAAACTAATGCATCAGAGGGATGCTGCACCCCAAAGGGATTCCCTGGTCTTTCTTGACAAGGCAAAAGGGCAGGAGTTTAACGGGTTTGTTGAAGCTCCCGATAACCGCATTGTAGACCAGCTATTGCAAAGAGTAGTTGCATACAGCACGATGGCCAGCATAGACCCTGTGACATTCGGCGCATTTAAGGGTACTGGTTCTGGTGCGTTAGCCAACATTCTCAGGGATGCAGCGTTGGAGTTCATGCACCCGTTTTCCAAGAATATAGAGGACACCTTTGTTTGGATAGCTGAGGAGGCTGTTAGACAGTTCAAGGCAGGTAATTATCCCCAGGTGGAGGTAGTTGGGCGTGACAGGTATCGCCAGCCTTTCACGACCAAGATTAAAACAGGGGAAGTCGAAGAGCATTATTTCTCCTGCGAACTAGTTGCTGATAGGTTGAGGGATGAGGCACTTGAGGTTGGGATGGCGATACAGAAGGTGAAATCAGGGTTGCTCGACAAGCGCAGCGCAATATCAAAGCACAATATCTCCACTGACCCAGACCGCACTCTGGAGATGATAGACCAGGAGAAACACGCTGAGATGGCAGCCAGTGACCCCGTTAATCATCACATGGCAATGTCGAAATGGTATAAAGACAAGGGCAATGAGGAAATGGCTGCCTATCACAAGGTATTATCCGAGGGTGCAGCTCAAATAGCGGTACAAACACTGGTGGCTCAGATTCAGCAGATATTCAGTCCTCAACTGCCTCCAGGGAATGGGGGTGGTGTGCAGGGGCAGCCGAATGTAACGGCGGAAGCTGGGAGGATGGCAGCCGAGCCGATGACTAACGAGGCTAATTCTATCAGAGGGGAGGTAGGATAATATGGATTGGAAAAGACTTTTTAGCGTTATATCACCTGAAAACTTAGAGCAGACATTAAAGGTATGGGTACTGCAAGGAGAAATTAGTCAAGCCCAAGCTGCTGATTATTACGACTTTTTCCTTCCTCTATCTCAGGGCGAACAACCACCACCACTAGAGGAGATATTGCCTATTATATATACTTCAATGAAAGACGTTAGCGAGTTGCAAGTTGTACTTGATATATATTCTTCCAGGAATATATTAAGCCCTCTTCGAGCTCAGTCTTACTATGAGCAGTATGCTCCGATAGTGGACTATACTGGTTATCTTGGCGGTGATGACCTCAAGAAGTATTTATCTGGAGCTGTATCGAAGAATGATTTAGCCGACAAAATAATGGCACTAGAGACTGATGACGATACTAAGAATAAACTCTATCAGTCTGCGGTTACACAGCCTGATTGGGCAATGAGAGGAGCAACAGGGAGGGTTCTTTCTCAGCAGGAAAAGGAGCAGCGGGAAAAGTCGAAATATCAAGAGGAACTCTCTTACAAGTTACAAGATATTTACAACAATCCTCTCATCACTAAAGAGGATTTAGCGACTAAATTTGGGAAACCTGCGGAATCATTGTTGGGGTTGCCTGCAATGGCGAAGGAAAGAGCATTGGGGCAAGAGCAGGCGGGCAGAGCGTACCTGTCAGGCTTGAAAGGGATTACAAGGGATGTGAAAGAAATCCCACGAATGGAGCCTGCCTATGATATTGCGAAGACTTATCTGGAAGGCACAGGGCTTGCACCAGGGACTAGGCTTAGAGGTTTCATAGAATCCCAGATACCAGAGACTTATGAAGAAACAAGGGCAGCTAGAAGTCAATGGTGGCAGCGTATGAATCAGCCGGCACCTGAGACTTATGGAGATGAGGTTGCCAGATTAACAGCAGAGAGGGACAAGTGGGGTCAGATATCTCAAACAGCACCTGGCTCTGAATATACCTCTAGCACATATTGGGGGCCTGGGGGCTTGGCAGGGATAGCATCACAGGCTGTAGAATATGCGAAAAGCAATCTGGCCAGACTCCGACCTGGAGACTTTGAGGCATACCGTGCTCCCAAAGAAGAGGAAGACCCATTTCAGAAGGCTCTAAGGGAAAAGAATTGGAAGGCTGCTTATTATAGACAACCTGGGACAGGATTGGGCGGAAGATTAACACCATCTTTAAGATTCCGCTGACAATAGGTTCTACTAAAGGTTATCGTGAGAGGTTTAGGTAATGCCGGTTAACTGGCCTGATGTTATAGGACGAAAATATAGCGATATTAAGAAGGAGCTTGATGCTCTGAAAGGGAAAGAGCAGGAGGAATCTTCACCCAAGCGAAAGGGCTTGGAATTATTACTTCCTGAGAGAAAACTTGGATTAGACAGCCTTTTTAAGGGTGTTTATAAAACGAATAGACTGGGCAATCCTTTTAGGGATTTAGGTATATCAGATAAAGTAACACCTTCTAATGCCTTTCAGTGGAAGTCACCAGTAGGGGAACTTACACCTAAAATTGAGGGACAACCAACTATAGAAAGGAGGGAAGAACCCCCTACGGCAGCAGAGTCTATGATGTGGCCGTTTGGCAGGACTTCTTGGGGTAGAAAAGCAGGCGAGGCTTTAGTTTCGCCTAAAGGCACACAGATTAGGGAAACACTTGGTGCTATTGGTATGATTGGGGCTATTGCTATGGGGGTGTGGCAAGTAGGGACAACAATACAGTCTTTAACTGCCTTCCGCAGATTACCTCAATATAAAGCAATGCTTGAGTATGCCAAGAGTAATAATATTCCTCGTAACAGCCCTGTAATGAAAAATGCTGAAGCGGCATTAAAAACAGCATTTAACATGCGAAAGGCAGGAGCTAATGAGGCTGCCGATGAGATAATGTCTCGGTTCTACGCTTCTTATTCTAAAGCTATGCCAACAGCAACTCAGCCAGCAGGTGTTCCTCCCAGACTATCTGCTAATCTGCCTACTATTGTTCCCAGAGCTACTCAGACAGGTGCTATGGCTTTTGGTGGGAAGCGGTTTGAAGGCAAGATGCCTGAAGTTCCACCTATTATCCCCAAAGTTACCCCAGAGGTTACAATCCCTAAAGAACTTAATCTATTAGTGGATGAAGCTAAGAAATATAATACTTTTGAAGAATTTGAAAAGGCTGTATTCTCTGAAGGATGGAAGAGAGAACAACAATTTAAGACTGGCTTAATGGGCGATGTCGCAACTATGGGCTTCCCAAAGGCTACAGAAATTGCTACAAGGGGTGAATATATTGTTAGTGGTCGGGAAGGATTAAGGGCATTTTGGGAGACCTCACAAGGGAAAGTAGCAATCCCCAAAGAGGTTACTCCCCCTGTTACTGAGGGGGTAGAGTGGATACCGACTGGCAACAGATTTACCAGTCGTATAAAAGCTGAACATAGTTCCCAATTATTTTTGCCTAAGACATATAATTTAGAAGGACTTTCCCAAAACTATGAAAAACGTATAGTAAGAACATCCGATACTAAAGCATGGACTTATGAGGTTAGAAAAATAGAAACCGCCAAGGTTGCCCCTAGACCTCTTGGCGAAGAAGGTATCACGATGGTGGGAAAGGGCAAAGAGGTAATGCCCACCCAACCCTCCCCAGAAGCCCCACAAGCCATAACAAGGGCTGGTGTAGAGGTTGTGAGTGCTAAGGAGCAAGCAGCACAACTAGCCGAGCAGGTTAAGGCTAAACTGGCAGCACAACCTGTAGTAGAGAAACCTCCCTCACCACAACCTGTAGTGTCTCCTATAGAAAGAAGGGCTGAGATACAGAAGCTACTTGCTGAACCAGCCAAAAACCTGCCAAAAGGCACGACAAAGATAGCACTCCGTAAGGAACTTGCAGGGATAAACAAGTCCCTCATACCGCAGGAGAAGAAGCTCAGACAGCAGATTATGGCGACTGTCAAAGCTAAGTCTCTTGGTGCTACACAGTACAGGGGAATATTCAAGACTACCGGAGGCTCAAGGTATCTCACTAATTTAGAACTCACACAGTTAGAGAAGGTTCTTAAAGCGGTTCAGAAGGCAAGACCTAAGAAGATAGGTGGTAAGACGGTTGTCACTCAGGCAACAGAAAAGGCTATTCAATCTCTCAAGACCGAACTAATTAAACAAGGCAAATATACACAGGAATCCTTTGATAATACTAAGAAATATCTCAGGTTAAAGACAGATAGATTTGAGAGTCCTACCAAGTTTATATCTGAGGTTCAAGCTAAAGAGCTAATCAGGAGAATGAATTACGAAGCTGAGATAGGGCTTATAGAAAATGATAGTCTGATTGCCAAAGCCTTAAAGAATAGACCTGATGTTCAGTCTGCTATTGATAAAGCCAAAGGGCGTATGACTGCATCAAGTGTGAAAAACATCAATGGGAAGCCAGTTAATGTAGCAGCCACTTATGATATGAGGTATTACACGGGATTCCTCCAGGAGCGGACTGGTGGTAGATTTTATGATATATGGGCAAAGGCTAACAAAATCAGGCTTGAGAACAAGCAGGAAGCCCTCAAAGTATTTTCTAAGGTAGAGAAAGTTCCAGGCTATAAAAAGGTAGCTGCTGATAATGATGCCCTCGACCGCATACGCAGGCATATTGCAGCCAAGAATAAATGGGCTGAGGTAGAATCTCCTGAGTTATCCAAAACAGAACTTGCTGTAGCCAATGCTCTTGAAGATGTTTATAAGATGTTCCCCAATATGGTCAGGGAGTTTCGTTTTAAGGTATCTTATGACCGCCACAATGGGAATGTTGATTTAATCTCTAGTGAGATACCAGATGCTCCCAAAGCAGATTTGAGGGAGGCCATCAATATCTACGAGTCTCAAGGTAGGGATGCTTTGAAAACCTATCTCGATACTAAGACTTGGGGTGTGATTGAAAGTGGCTATGAGCCTAGATTGGTGGTTAATCCCAAACTCAGACTCAATAAAATCAAGGACTATGTAGTAGGTAAAGGGAGATTACATGCCAGAGAAGGTTTAGAGTTTCCGACTAATAAAGAAAACATCCTCAAGGATACTAGGGTTTACATTAACCAGATGCTAAACTTGAAACTTGAACCTTATATGAAGGAGTTAGATAGGATTTACTCAGAGAACGCTAGTAAGCTAAAAAATCCTCAGAAAGCAGCTAGAAACCTTGAACTAGCCCTCTTGGAGATGCAGGGCAAGACGATAGATAGGACTCCTTTAACTGATATACTTATGAAAGTATCCGGCTATGGTTATTCAGCGATATTCTTGAGACCTTCACTAGCCTTCAGAAACCTCTTTCAGAATCTTGCATTTCACCCTGATAGGGAATCATTTTTGAACCCTATGAATCGTAAGTTGACTGATGAGGAACTTGCCTATTGGGAAACTTATATCAGGCAGAATAGGGCTTTCAAGAGTGACATTCTATTGCAGGAAGAGATAGGTGCTGGGAGAGTTGCAGAGTTTGTTAAAAGAATATCCTATTATGGGTATTCGGATGATGTAAATAGGCTTGGTTCGTTTTGGGCTTCACTCAATAAGGCAGAGGGTGCTTTACTAAGATACAAAAAAGATGGTGATGTTGGTAAGTTTATTGGAAGTTCTGGCTTGCAGGATTTGACTAACCTCCAGCAAAAGGAGGGGTTGGAACTTCTGGTCACTGACGAGACTGAGGCTATAAGATATATCGCTAGGGAGGTAACTAATAATACTCACTTCCTTTATGATAGGGCACAGAGAGCACCTCTTGAGATGGGTTCTACTGGAAGGATACTAGCATCCCTCTTGACATTTACTAGAAGTTGGGCACAGAGATTATATATTCAGCTAAATACAGGATTAAAGTCTGGGTCAAAAGTATCTGGAGCGTCAAGGGCTAGGGCTTGGAAGAATGTAATTGGTATTATAGTTGTGGGTTTAATTGCAGGAGAGATTTATAAAAAGATAACGGGCAAAGAGAAAAATCCCTATGACCCCAGAAATATACTTAGTTGGACTCCAGGAGGATTACCTATAGGTTTGGCTGGTGATATAGCTTTGGCTTTAACGCATTTGGCTCAGGCCCTCACTGGGGATAAGGAAGCACAATCCAGGTTAACAACTGAGATTCCCGCATTGGGTGATGATTTTATACCTTTCTATAGTCAAATTATTGGTATTGCTGAGTCATTATCAGATACCCAATTTATAGATAGGAAGTTCCTTAGAGACATCAGGGCAAAGTTTGATAAAGACTATCAGCCTAATGAAAGCTACTATAAGAAGGAGAGGGGAATAATACAGAAGATTCAACACGCTTTGTTTGGGAGCGAACCAGAAGTGGCAGAGCCAAAGAAGGGAGGGGGACTTCCTAATCCCTTTAAGAAAGAGGTAACTCCTGGCGGTGGAAGTTCAAGACCAGGGAATCCGTTTAGGTAGAATGATGAAAGAATCTCAATTACAGCTAATTAAAGAGGAAATAGAAAAGATAGAGAAAAGCTCAGGTCATGGTCAGGTAGTAATTAAGATTCAGGATGGTAAGATTCACCTGATACAGCCGACAGTAAATATCCTGATGCTTGACAATTTCGCATTAAAGGTTTAATATATTTATAACAATTTAATATTTACTCCTACAGAGAAACTGAGGGGGACTGTGTAAAAGTGAGTCCCCCTTTTTTATTACATAATAGGAGGTTTAAGTAATGCCAGTACAAACAACGGAGAAAACTACTACTGAGAAACTGGAAGCAGCCATAAGCCAGAGTGATGAGCTTTCAGACCAGCAGGAGGAATCTTCGGAAGAAAAGGCAGAGGGAACTCAAGAAACACTAAAAGACGAGAAGGAAGGCGCAGAGGAGGAAGAATCTACTGAGCCCGAGGCTATCAAGTGGACTGATGAGCAACAGCACGAAATAAACACACTGATTCAGGCGGAGTCGGACAAAAAGTCTAACGCCTATCGAGACCGTCATGAGTCCAATAGTGAGCTAATTAAAAGCCTCCAGGAAGAAAGGACAGAATTAAAACGGCAACTCTCTAGTCGCGCTGGAGAAACTCGCTTGAAAAAGTTGCTTCAGTCTTATGACGAAGAAGGCTTACCAGAAGAGGACAAGAAGTCCTTTGCAGAGGAACTGAAGGAATACAACGCCAAGATTGATGAATACAACCAGAACATAGAGCAGGTTGAAGCAACCAGTAAATTTATTGACGAGATGGCGAAGAATATAGACCCTGCTATTGCCAAGCAGTTTTACCTCAATGACCCTAATCCAAATATTAGGGCAGGTGGAGGGTTAGACCTCGTAACTGAGGCAGTAGCCAACATTAAAGAGTATAAAAATTTCCTGATGGTCGTAGAGCAATTCTTTCCAAAGGGAGACGAAGTTCGCAAACAGTTGGAGGAAGTGATTAAGGGGATGGCGGACTACGAAGGAAACGAGAAGGCGAAGAAGCTTTACCTCTCGTCCCAGGAGAAAGGATTTAGGGCCCGACCAAGGAAGGCACCACCTGCACCTTCGCAAGTTGGCGGAGGGGGGTCTAAACTCAGAGGGCACGAGGCTTTGTTAGCTGGACTCGCTGAGGAACACAAGAAGTTGGGACACTAAAATAAAAAGGAGAAGATAAAATGCTTTCAAAAACAGTTTATGCTTATCTTGGCGCTGACAAGGTAATGCAGGGTGTCTATGATTGGCTGTTTGAAATTGATAATGGCTTAATGGATGCCCTATCTGGGTCAGTGGTAACAGTCGAGGGCAACGGCGTTAAATATAATGTCGAGACTGCTGACCCTGTTGGTTCATGGATTGATGTGGGAGATGATATACCAGAAATCCAGCACAACTTCGAGCAGAGGTCGGCTGCCCTTTACCGCTTCGCTGGAGATGCTTTTGTGGACAAGATGCGGATGGCAATGGTTCCACAGACTGAGGCATCGGAGATAAAGAGTGCTACTAGAGGTCTTTACCGGCAGTGGCTCTACAACGTGATTTATGGGCAGACAACCACGACTTCGTCAACGAAGTCAATTAAGGGTCTGTTCCGATTGGTTCAAGAGATAGAGGCTGAGGCTGCTGTTGACCTGGATGGTGCTGCGGGCCAGAATAGTCAGGTTATAGCTAATAGTGCAACTGAGGGTGCCCTTACGCTATCCAGTCTGAATAGGGTGATGGACCAGGTCAAGCTCGGTTGCAACGCTCTGATAATGAGCGCACAGACAGCTCGTAAGGTTGACTCGTTGACTATCGCTGCTGGGACTCCAGTGGTGCAGACAGCTAACGCCTATAATCACCTCATCAAGAGCTACAACGGAGCAAAGATATACATCGTGGATGCCCTGAAGAACAACCTTCCAGACTGTGCATCGAGTGTTCTGACCGTATCCACCTATGCCACCGCTACTACGTATGCCGATACTGCCAACAATGCTATCATCTTCGCTGCTCACATCGGCGATGACGGTCTGTGCATGATTCAGCCACCTGGTGGGGAGTTCAAGAAAGAGCCACCGTTCACAAGCCAGAAAAAGGATGCCTGGGTACACCGCTTCAAGGTCTATACTGGGCTGGCTTGCTACAACAAATATGGGTTGGCTGCTCTGGTAGGCATCACATCGGATACCGAAACTTAAACCTGAGAGGAAAATATAAAGGAGGACTAAACTAAAATGGGCATAACAGATAATACTACTGGAGGGCGGACAATACTAGAGGGGATTTGCCCTGTGAGGATAACCTTGGCTGATACCTGCGAAGTGGGCGACCTGCTCGGTATCTCAAGTTCTACTTGGGTACGAGCATTAGCAGGGTGGAGTGGTACACGCCCGTTTGGTTGCAGGTCAATCGGGCAAGAGTGCCGATATAATTGTCGCTTACCCATTTGCCGTAGTAGGTGGAGTGACTGGGGGTACTATCGGTGGGGCGGTTTACAATGCTGAAGCTGCTCTTAAAGGAGAGTATACTTCAACCGCTCCCAGTACTACAGGGGATGTAAACGTGCCTATCGGTATAAACCTGACGGCTACGGAAATGTTCATACATCCTGGCTCTACTGTTATCTACCATGACACCGACCACCTAGCTGCCTAAAAGTAACACAGAGTGGAGGGGGTTCAAACCCCCCTCCACCACCAGAAAGGAGTTTTAATGGCTGACACTAAAACCGCCGAGGAGGTAATCGAGACTCTTGGTGCAAGTGGGAAGTATGATTACTCGTATTTCATCCAGTCAGGTAAGTCTATGGAGGATTTGATTATCAACCGTGCCCTCACTGGCAAGTTACGTGAGTATGTCATCAAGACTGTTAAGTCTCCACTTGAAAAAGCTATCATCATGGCAGCTTGGCTGATAGAGAAAAAAGTTGGCAAGATAACCAGAGAGAACACAATCAGAGTTGAGACTCACGGAGTTCTTGATATACGAGATTGGTTCTTTGAGCATTACATACTTGAAGGCAAAAAGAAACTCTTTGAGGCTGTTTTTGTGATATGGGCTTTCGAGGAAGAACACGATAGCCACTATCGGGAAATCGGCAACCTGATAATGGAACAGGTATTCAAGAAAGTTGGAGAAGGCAACTGGCCTTTGAGAGTAAAGCACTTCACTCAAGGGAATTGTTGGAGGGATAATGGCAACACTGATTCCAAATAGACAATTAACGGAAATAAAGAAAATGAAGCCATCGGACTTTCGGACTTTAAGAGCTTGTGAAGTCTATGATGGTGAGATAAGAGATGAAAACTACTTAGGAACATTTATCCCTAAGAATGTTTTTGACTCCGTTGTAGCGGATAACGTTCGAACGAAGGCTGAATATCTTGGAGTATCTACCAACTCCATATATCCAAATTACGAGCAAGAAAAGAAATCCTACATTTGTGATGAATGTGGGGTTGGTTTTGACATTAAGATTGCCCTTGTAGGGCATAAAAGGTCGCATAAAAAAGAACTAGTGGAGGTATAAAATATGACAGCTTTTAAGGAAGTAAGAGTAGCCCAGGTAATTGATGCGTCTTTAGGTGCTTATGCTGCGAAGGATGTTGTTGGTGCAGATGATTGTTGCACTATACTGGCTGTTTCGTGGACTTTTGATGTGGGAGGGATTGAGGGAGGGTATGTCAAAATACATACTGCCAGACTTTTTAATGAAACAGAAAATCAGGCAGTCCAGTATGACCTCCTACTTTTCAATGCTACACCCACTGGGGAGTTAAGGGATAATGCTGCCAATACTAACCCTCTCAAAGCGGATATGGCTAAATATCTTGGCAAGATTACATTCCCATTCAGTATAGCTAATGGAGCAACAGTAGCAACCACAACTCAGGCTACCCCTTCCACATCGGGGAGATTGCCAATGGTGGTTAAATGTGCTGTGGGAACGACTAAGATTTATGGAGTCCTTGTAACTAACACGGCTTATACTCAGACAGCTACCGACGATATTGAGATAATTCTTGAGGTAGAGCAACTAAACTAATGGTAGTCTTAAAGCACGAAATCAACAGTAATAGGAGACAATTTTACATAGATAAAGTAAATGCTCCTCTTTTGAAGGCGGTTACTATTCTGGGTAATCGTTACCCTGAACCTACAGCAGGTAATGTACTTCACCCGAACTCAAAGAGGCTTGTTGAGATACTTGATAAATACATAGCATTTGAGGGAAATAGCAGAGTGAAACAGATAGTATTGGCTGTAGCTAGAATAGTAATTGATAAGCTGGAACATTCTCCTAACTACCGTGACCGCATTAGTTTTTTTGCTGAGGAATTGAGAGGGGGGGATTGGAAACCACGTTCTTACAATCACCCTCAACATGATTGGAACGAACCTAAACCATACGGAGGTAGATAATGGGTTTAGAAGTAGCAAGAAGTCCTCAACTACACAATCCAAGTCCTCATGGGTGTGTGCTTTATTTACCATTCTGGCACAATGAACTGAGTGGCAGTGCTTTAAGTTCCTGTGATGATTTTAGGCATACCTGCTCAGTTACCGGCGCTTTATGGACTCCACAGGGCAGGACTTTTGATGGGACTGATGACAAGATTGTAGGTGCAGCTAATATAGGTTTTAGTGGGACTGGAGCAAGAACTCTTATAGTATGGGCTCGTCCAAATAGTGCTTCACTTGTAAGTGATAAAATAGGAAATATTGTTAGTTTGGGGTGGGTGAATGTTACTACTCAACCTGCCGTTGGCGGTGCCTTCGGTATAGCTACTTTTGGTTATACTACAAAAGCAGGACAATGGGCTATGTTTGGTCTATCCGCCGACGTTGAGTCAAGCGGGTTGTTGACTGCTGATACTTGGTACTGCTTGGGTGCAACTTATAGTGGAACAACAGTCCAGCTATACCAAGATGGAGTGGCTGATAATTCTGAAACCCAGACTCTAGATACGGTTAATGCCCCTATTCGTATTGTGGAAAAGTTATACACTTCTGCCGATAGAATATGGTTCAAAGGTAAAGTTGGAGAAGTCCTTTTCTATAGCCGTGCATTAACTGCAGGAGAAATCTTATACATTTACCAAGCGACTAAGGGGAGGTACAGTTAAATGGCAGGAACAAGAGTGCAAATAGACCTTTTCTTCCAAGATAAGACACCGCAAGAGGTAAATCAAGCCTTTCCACAGTTGTTACCTGCAATCAAGGCAGCTAAGGCTAAGGCTTCTAGGATAAACAAGGGCTTGCCTAACGAGGAAATGACGGTCAAGGCAGGCTGGCATATCTGTAGGCATGACGAAGGGCTCAGTTGTGGTGAAGTACAGGAAATATAAGGAGTGAAATATGGCTAATCGCTTCCAAGACCTCTCACGAGGTTCTATCCGCAGGTCAATCGGTATCAATCTCGGCATAGTAACACTAGGTGTGGCTACTGCTGCTAGCATCGATAAATCTTCATTGGAGGATACAAAAAATCTCTTAGGCCCAGATGATGAGCATAATGGGAAAGAGGTTTTGATTTATGAGACTACTGATGAGGCTGCGCCACAAGATGAGTCCTCTAT
>Ga0180732_1001739_pt1 | contig 12718 bp, 12 predicted proteins | sample KR11_01MetaG_FD_148674 | JGI IMG/M metagenome (GOLD analysis project Ga0180732, IMG submission 148674) | Groundwater microbial communities from the Olkiluoto Island deep subsurface site, Finland - KR11_0.1 MetaG | ecosystem: Environmental > Aquatic > Deep subsurface > Groundwater | place...
TCAATATATTCCAAATTTTGCGCCCTGTTCTTTATAACCTCGTTTAAAATTGTGAATAAATTATTGGCTTCTAACACCGGATCTTGATTTTGATCCAGATAAATTTGCCAACCTTCGTCAGTTATAGCCCGCAGGTCAAAATTTGCCAAAAGCCCGATTTCAAACTCGGCGATTTTAAATTGATTACTATTGGAAATTATTTCATCGTTAAAACGCGTTATAAAATGAAGTTCTTTGTCATTTAAAATTTTATTACCCAGCGCGATTTCTTTTTTTTGAAAATTCTTTATTTTTAGTATCAGGACTCCTTCGGTTTGCGGCGCGTTTTTAAAAATAATTCCTTCTTTATCAAAATAATAACAATTATCAGTTGGCGGCTGTTCGGCTTTTGATTGACACCAAATGCCGATTTGAACTCTTTTTTCAAAATTAACTGTTAAACCGTTAAGCGGTTCTTTTTTGATACTAATACTGGTTATAGCAGGAAAGGCCGCAACTAATTGAAATTTTAATCGTGTTTTTGAAAGAATAAATAAGTTTTCCCCGAGATTTAAAGGTGCGTTGGTTATAATAAGCTTGCGGATATCATCTGTGGTTATTATGTCGTTTTCGGGCAATTTTATTTTTGTTATTTTAAAAAAGGGCGACACAAAAAAAGACCACGCAATAATTAAAAATGCGGCGGCAATGAAAAACCAAAAAAATATAACTTTCCAGTGCTTGGCTCTTTCTTCTTTTTTTATCGTTTTAAATCGCCAGTATTTGCTTGAGGGCATATATATTTTTCCAGAATTTTTGGGATTTTTATAGTGCCGTCTTTTTGCTGATAATTTTCCATTATGGCGATAATCGTTCGGCCCATGGCAAAAGCCGTTCCGTTTAAAGTGTGGACAAATTCGTTTTTGCCGCTTTTTTCGTTTTTATATTTAATATTGAGCCGGCGGGATTGAAAATCGGTGTCGTTTGATGTTGAATGGGTTTCGCGATATTGGTTCTGGCCGGGCAGCCAGACCTCAATATCATATTTATTAGCCGCCTGAACGCCGAGGTCGCCGGTGCATATTTGGAGAACGCGGTAAGGCAGTCCCAGCGCCTTCATCAGTTTTTCTTCCATTGAGAGTAGAAATTCGTGCTCTTTTTTAGAATTTTCCGGCCGGCAAAAACTAAACATCTCAACTTTATCAAATTGGTGAACACGCAAAATACCTTTAGTGTCTTTACCGTAAGAACCGGCCTCGCGGCGAAAACAGGAAGAAAATCCGACATAACGAAGCGGCAGAGATGAGGTATCTAACATTTCATTAATATGCATTGCGCCTATAGCTTGTTCCGAGGTGCCGATTAAATATAAATCGTCTTTTTCTAAATGATAAACTTCGTCTTCGTTGTAATCTAAATACCCCATGCCACGCATTGCTTCTGGTTTCAAAAAAACCGGCGGGATTATGGGAATAAAACCTTCTTTTTTTAATGCGTCAAAAGCAAGACGGACAAGGGCAAATTCCAAATCAACGGCGTCTTGCAATAAATAGCCAAAGCGACTGCCAACAGCTTTTCCGGCCCGCTCTGTGTTTAACCAACCCAAATTTTCGCCCAGTGTCATATAATTTTTAATGGGGAAATCGAATTTTGGCTTATCCCCTACTTCGCGTAAAATTACGTTATCAGTTTCATCTTTTCCAATCGGAACTTCCGGTAAAGGAAGATTCGGGATTTTTCTTGCGATATTGTCTATTTTTTGCGAAAGAATTTTTTCTTCATCCTCCAATTCGCCAAGCTTTATTTTAACTTCTTTTCCTTTTTCAATATGCTTTTTGGCAGCGGCTTCTTTGCGCTCCGAATTCAATTTTTCGATTTGTTTTCTTAAGGCGATTCTTTTTTCTTCTAACTTTAAAAGTGAATCAATATCAACATCAAAACCCTTGGTCTTAATGCCTTTTTCAACCTCTTTTTTATTTTCCCTCATGTATTTTATATCAAGCATAGGTTTTGTCGTGGGGTCGCATTGTTGGAAAAAGAATAATTTCTCTCAAAGTGTGGGAGTCGGTTAGAAGCGCCGCCAAGCGATCAACACCGATGCCAAAACCAGCGCAAGGCGGCATGCCGTATTCTAAGGCCTCCAGAAAGTCCTCATCAAATCGTTGGGCTTCTTCATCGCCTTTTTCTCTTAATTTTTCTTGCTCCTCAAATCTTTTGCGTTGTTCTATTGGATCATTTAATTCTGTAAACGCTTTAACCAGTTCCAAGCCGCCAATGAAAATTTGAAAAGCATCGGCTATCATTGGCTCATTTGTCAGAGTTTTTGAAAGTGGCAAAAGCTCTTTGGGAAAACCGCTTACAAAAGTCGGCTGAATCAATTTTTTTTTGGCAATATCCAAATCGCCGAATTCTTTAATTAAATCATCATATTTTTTTTCTTCGAAAGGTCTGGAAAAATCAATATTATTGTTTTCATAGGTTAAAATTAAACTGTCTTTGTTTATTTTTTTAACCAGAAACCTGAAAAGGCCGGCTAAGAATTCTTTTAGATAAGCCGAATTTTTGTAGGCAATATAGGCCTCAAGCATAGTGAATTCAGGATTATGATGCGCGTCCATGCCTTCGTTTCTGAAACAGCGCCCGATTTCATAGACCTTTTCAAAACCGCCGACAAGAAGCCGCTTAAGGTAAAGTTCCGGCGCGACTCGCAAACACAAATCTAAATCCAAAGCGTTAAGATGGGTCTTGAAGGGTTTGGCGGCGGCGCCGCCCGGAATTGATTGAAGCACGGGCGTTTCAAATTCTACAAATCCATTATTTTCAAAGAAATTGCGCAGTTCCTTTAGGATGCGCGATCGCATTAAAAATTTTTTTCTAACCTCCGGGTTCATCAAAAGGTCAAGATATCTTTTACGGTATCTTTCTTCCACATCTTTGAGGCCATGCCATTTTTCCGGAAGCGGCAAAAGAGTTTTGGCGATTATTTTTAATTCTTTAATTCGGACCGTTTTTTCTCTCTGTTTGGTTTTAAAAACAAGACCTTTTATTTCTACGAAATCGCCGATGTCAAAAGCGGATAAATTTACGGATAAATTTTTAGGATTTAAGAAGCATTGAATTTTTCCGCTGCCGTCTTCTAAGTCAAAAAATGCCACCTGTCCGTGCGATCTTATAGATTTAATTCTGCCGGTTAAATAAAACTCTTTTTTAATCAAATTCCAAAGCCAAAATTTTTCAATAACTGTTTTGATCTGAAAATCTCGTCTTACATCTTCCGGATATGGATTTTTAGAGCCGGTTTTCAAAGTTTCCAGTTTTTGAATTCTGATTTTGCGGAGTTCTTCAAGTGTGGGCATATTTACTTTTCTATTTTGATAATTTTATATTTAATAACGCCGCTGGGAATTTTAATTTCGACTTCATCCCCTGCTTTATGGTCCAAGAAGGCGCGTCCCAAAGGAGATTCATTTGAAATTTTTCCTTCTTGCGGCCTAGCTTCAGCCGAACCGACAATGTTGAAAGTTTCCGTGTTATTGTTTGCTCTAACCTCAATGGTTGAACCAATTTTAACGATATTTTCTTCATTTGGCGCTTCAATCACCAAAGCGTTTTTTAAAAGCCCTTCAAGTTCGGCGATGCGGTTCTCATTGAGCGACTGCGCCTCCTTTGCCTCAAAATATTCTGCGTTTTCGGAAAGATCTCCCAGGTCTTTAGCTTCTTGAAGGCGCTTGGCGATTTCCTGGCGTTTTTTTGTTTTTAATTCCTTGAGTTCTTTTTTAAGTGTTTCAATGCCTTCATGACTTAAATATGTTTGTTGAGCCATAATTTATTATTAAATTTATTAAATTTATTCTATCACATTATATTCTTTATTGTAATACCATTGAAAAATTTCTTTAGCCACAGGAACAGCGGCAGTTGAGCCCTCGCCGGCGCCTTCTATGACTATTGCCAACGCAATATCAGGATTGTCATAAGGCGCGAATCCAGCGAACCAAGCATTAGTTTTTTTAAAAGTGTTTGTTACTTGGGCGGTTCCGGTTTTTCCGGCGACCTTTACGGGCAGATCTTTTAGAAAATATGCCGAACCTTCAGTTACCGCCCCTCTCATTCCTTCGCGAACAATTTGAAGATTGTTTTTGTCCATTATATTGTCCCTGATTATTTTCGGTTTGAATTCCTTCACGGTTTTGCCATCAGAATCTGTGATTTTTGAAACAATTTTTGGTTGCCAAAGCGTCCCGTCATTGGCGATTGCCGCAATGGCGGTCGCCATTTGCAGTGGCGTCACCAGAACATCGCCTTGTCCTATGGAAACGTTATAGGTGTCGCCAGTGTACCAATCCTCGTTTTTATTTGTTTTTTTCCAAGCCGGATCAGGCGTGAGACCTTCTGATTCTCCGGGCAAATCAATTCCAAGAAGCGAACCAAAACCAAAAAGATTTAAATATTTTTTTATACGATCTATGCCAAGACCCTGTATATTTTTATAGCCGCCGCCGATTTCATAAAAATACACATTAGCCGACCAGGCGATGGCTTTGCGTAAATCAACCCAGCCATGCGCTTTCCAATCGCGATAAGTATAAATTATGTCGGGATTATATTGATTAGGAATTTGAATATAGCCAAGCGTATCGTCAATTTTTGTTTCCGGACTGATGATATTTTCTTCAAGAGCCGCGGCGGCAATAAACGGTTTTATCGTTGAACCGGACGGGTAAACGCCGCCAATCGCTCTGTTAAATTCTGACCAGTTTTGATTTTTGACGACACTTTGATAATCTTTATTGCTTAAGTTTGTCGTAAAAATATTATTATCAAAACTTGGCAAGCTTACTAAAGCAAGGATTTCTCCGGAGCGCGCGTCTAAAATCACGGCTGCGGCTCCGGAAGAATTTGTTTCCGTAATTTTATTTTTTAGAACGTCGGTTAATAATTTTTGGAGACCGGAATCAACGCTTATAACCAGATTGTTTCCGCTTTGGGATTCTTTGACAGTAACCGTATTTAGAATTTTATTGTCAGAATCAACCAAAATGGCAATTTTGCCGAGTTGGCCGCGCAAGTCCTCTTCATATTCGGCTTCAATGCCCGATCTTCCAATAAAATCAGTCAATAAATAATTAGTATTATTTTTTAATTCTTCGCTTGAAATCTTGCCGGTATAACCCAAAAATTGGGAAAAGTATATTCCATCTTTATATTGACGCCGCGTTTCTTTGTTAATAAAAAGCGCGGACACTTCCGGCAAATTGGCTTCTATTTCAACTAAAAATGCTTGATTTAAAGAGGGGTCAAATGAAACGGGTTGGGTTGAACTTTTATTCAAGCCGCTAATAAAATCAGATATTTCCGATTCATTTTTTTTGAGAAGTTTTGCGACTTTTTTAATCCATAAATTTAAGGCGTCGCCTTCGGGAAGATCAGCGGGTATGGTCATTAAAGTGAAATTCGGTTCATTAATAGTCAGTATTTCGCCATTGCGGTCGTAAATTATGCCGCGCGGCGCCGGACTGTAATAAAAGCGAACGCTGTTTTTACTCGCTTTCATGGCGTAGTAATCTCCCTGCCAGATTTGAAGCCAAAAAGCTCTGGTTAAAAAAAGAATTAAAATCATTATCGCAATAACAAAAAGAATAAAAATCCCCTCTTTTTTTATAGGAATTTCCAACTTGGCAGCCGTTTCTTTATCCAATAAAATTTCTTCAGGGTCAATTTCAACGCGGCGTTTTTTAAATATTTTTCTAAACATTTCCGATGTTGGTTTTAAATTTAAAGATTATTGACAATAACAGAATGGTTGAGGCCAATTCAATTAAAATTCCGCTATTTAAAAAATAACTTCCCAGATTTTCAAAAGCGCCAGTTTTAAATAGTGTCCAGAAACCGACAAACAACCAATTTAAAAAATGATAGAGCGCGACACCCGCTATGCTGATAAAAAAAATATTTCCCGTTTTGGGAATTAAAAGCGCTGTTTTATAAAAAATAATCAAAACAGCGGCGAGAATCAATAAAACCAAACTGTTTATTCCAGAATTTGAAAAAGAACTTTGGCCGGTTAAAAAACCGCCCAACCAGGCGAAAATCAGAGCTTTGGAATTATTTTTGACAAGCACTAAGTATAAAACCAATATTAAAAAAAGATTTAAATTTAAAAAAGATAAGTTCACAAAAGAAATCTGAAAACCAGCCAAGGCAATCAACAAAAATACAACCCCGGTTAGTAAAAGAAATTTTTTATAATCGTCATTCATTGAGAATTATAAATACACTGTTAAAATCCTGAAGTCCGATCAGCAATTCAATATCCGCTGTGTTAAAAATTTGATTATCTTGGGACTTAACATCTTTGATTTTTCCGATAATAAAACCTCGCGGCCAGATACCGTCGGTTCCAGATGAAACGACCATTTCTCCTATTTCGGGCTGCTTGTCTTTAACAATTAAATCAAAAATAATATCCGAACCCAGCCCGCGGATTAAACCGGAAATTTTACTTGTCGCCGTGATGGCGGCTATTCGGCTTTGAGTGTCCAATATTGTCCGTACTTTGGAAGTATTATAACTTGCGTCAACAATACGACCGACAATTATATTGTCTTTTGAAATTACAATCATGTTAACGGCAATGCCGTCTTTTGCGCCTTTGTTAATTAAAAAAGAACGATTATTTTGAAAGTCGCGCCCGATAACATTGGCTAAACAAGTGTTAATATTTTTTTGAGCCAAACCCATTTTTTCTCTTAAGAGAGAATTCTCTTCCTCAAGTTGAGATAATCTCGCCAGCTTATTATAAAAATCCAGATTTTCCGAAATCAGGCGGGAATTTGATTCCTTTATATTTTTTATATTAAATACGGCGCTTTGCCAAAAAAATAGCCAGTTGCCGGCTTTGCTAAATACAACTTCAAACGGTCTTAAAATTTCGTTTAAATAATGTTTAAATAATAAAATTATTTGGTTTTGACCAAAAAAAATAATAACCAAACTCAATAAAAGTAAAACAAAAAATATTATTAAGTTATTTTTTGCCATAACATTTTTGTTTAGTTATTGCTAACCAGAATTTCTTTTAGGGATTCGACATCTTCAAGGATAAGGCCGCAGCCGCGCACTACGGCGGTCAGCGGATCTTCGGCTAACTTTGTGGGGATTCCTGTGGCTTTTTCGATCATTTCCGGAAGACCTCTTAGTAAACTGCCGCCGCCGGCTAAAGTTATGCCCCTAACCATAAGATCGCTGATAAGTTCCGGCGGCGTTTCTTCAACTACGGAACGAATTTCTGAAACTATGGATTTTACTGACAACGCTATGGCTTCGCTGATTTCCGTGTCGCTTATTAAAATTTCTTTCGGTAAACCGCTCACAAGATCCCGGCCTTTTATTGCCGCGATTAACTTTTCTTTTAGAGGCGAAACGGAACCGATGGAAATTTTTATGTCTTCTGCGGTTTTTTCGCCAATTAATAATTGAAGTTCGTCGCGGGCATACTGAATAATATCTTCATTCATTTTTTCGCCGGCAATTCTTAAATTGCGGGAAATAACGATTCCTCCCAAAGAAATTACCGCTATGTCGGTAGTTCCGCCGCCGATATCAACAATCATATTGCCTACGGCTTCAGAAATTGGCAAGCGGGCTCCAATAGCCGCCGCCATTGGTTCTTCAACCAGATAAACCTCTCTGGCGCCGGCATTGCGTACCGCGTCTTCAACGGCGCGGCGCTCCACTTCAGTCACTTCTGAAGGAATGCCGATAACAACCCTCGGCCTGACTAAAAAACTGTAGGCGCCTTGATGAACTTTGTTAAAAAAATATCTTAGCATTTGTTCGGTAACTTCAAAATCAGAAATAACGCCTTCAATAAGCGGCCGGATGGCAACAATATGGCCCGGCGTGCGGCCTATCATTTTTTTGGCCGCGTCGCCCACGCTTAAAACTTGGTCGGTTTTTTTGTTGATGGCGACAATTGAGGGCTCATTGATGATAATGCCGCGCCCTCTCACATAAACTAACGTATTTGTCGTTCCAAGATCAATGCCGATATCGCGCGAAAAAATTTTAAATAATCGATTCAACATAAAATTTCTGAATATCCAATAGTTTTAATGTTTTTTCATTTCTTTTCTTTAATTCAACCGAATTTTTTTCAAGCGTTTTTTGGCTGATCACCACGCGCCAGGGAATTCCTATTAAATCGGCATCGGCGAATTTTTCGCCAACGGTCTTATCGTCGCGATCATCGTATAATACCTCAATATTTTTATCAACCAGATCTTTATAAATTCTTTCTGCCTGTTTTTTTATGGAAGATTCTTTAGCGGCGGCAATTTCAATAAGATGGATTTTAAAAGGCGCCGCTTCTTTTGGCCAAATTATCCCTCTTTTATCGTGATGGACCTCAACAATCGCCGCCATCAATCGATCCAAACCAATCCCATACGAACCCATAATCGTAAGTTCCTTTTTGCCGTTTTTTGCCGTAAAATAAATATCAAATGGTTTGCTGTATTTTATCCCGAGTTTAAAAGTGTGGCCGAGTTCAATGGCGTTTTTGCCGTTTAATTTATCTTCACCGATTTCGGCCGGCATCATAAATTCGTGGGATTCCTGCCCTCCCATAATTCCCGGATCGGCTTTAACCGGAATCGTTTTAAGATTTAGTCGCTTAAAAATATTTTGATATGCTTTGAAAAATTTATCATAAGTTTTATCAAATTCGGCTTCGCTTCTGTCAAAAGAATAAGCGTCTTGCATGACGAATTCTCTAAGCCGCAGAAGGCCGCCGCGCGGCCGGGCCTCATTTCTTAATTTTATCTGAAATTGGTTTAAAAACAGCGGCAGGTCAGCGTATTTTTGGATATATTTTGAAGCAATTTCCGCCATTGCTTCTTCGTGAGTCATTGAAAGGACTAAATCTTGGCCGCCCTGCGATTTCAACCGCCATAATTCTTTTCCGATTTCATGGTAACGGCCGGTTTTTTTCCAGATTTCCGCCGGATGAATTATTGGCATTATCATTTCCTGGACGCCGATTTTATTGAGCTCTTCGCGGATTACCTGTTCTAATTTTTTTAAAACCATAAAACCCAGAGGTAAAAAGCTAAAAAGACCAGATGATAATTGCCTGATAAATCCCCCGCGAGTTAAATAAATATGGCTTACAGCTTCGGCGTCTTTCGGCGCCTCCCTTAAAGTTTTCCCAAAAAGTTGCGATTGTCTCATGTTGTTATTTTAATTTTAGTATGTCTTTATAGGTTATTAACATGATAAGAGCCAGAAGTAAAACAAGGCCAATTGAGTGGATGGTGTTTTCGATTTTGGGGTTGACCTTGCTGCCTTTAATTTTTTCTATACTCAAGAATAGAAGCCGACCGCCATCAAGGGCCGGAAAAGGAATAAGGTTCAAAACCGCCAAATTGAGAGAGATAATTGCCGTAAGTTGAAGAAGATAAATGAAGCCCAATGCGGCGGCTTGGCTGGTTAAAACAGCGATTCCCACTGGCCCGGAAATATCTTGAGGGACTTTTCCGGAAGTTATAAGATTCTTTAGCAGGCCCCCAAATCCTTTGATTATTTTCCAAGTTATGATAAAAGCCGATTTTACGCCAAGCCAAAAACTTTTATGCCACGGATAAGAAATAATTCCGGTTTTAGCTAATGCGATTCCCAAAGCTCCCTCTCCTTCGGGATGGTTGATTCTTGGCACCGTATTAATTTCAAGTATTTCTTTGCCTCTCTGAATGGTTATTGTTAATTCTTTTCCTTTACTGTTATTAATGTTTTCTTGAAGAATCGAAATTTCATTGATAGCGACGTTTTTATTTTCGCTTTTTACATATTTTATAACATCACCCATTTTTATCCCGGATTTTTCCGCCGGCGAATCATTACTTATCGCAATGATCTGAATTTTTACGTTTTTCGCCAGCGCTTCATTGTTTTTATCAATAATTTGAGGAAGGCCGATATAAAAACCGATTATCAATAACAAAGTTGCCATTACAAAATTCATAAAAACGCCGCTTGCGGCGATTAAACTGCGGCTGCCAACCGATTTTGAGGAAAAACTTTTGGGATTATTTGATTCGCTTCCGTCTTCGCCCAGAATTTTAACAAATCCTCCGAAAGGCAATAGATTGATAGAATAAATAGTTTCACCTTTTTTTATGCCGAAAATTCGGGGCGGAAAGCCAAATCCGAATTCTTCAACGGTTAAACCATTTCTTTTCGCAGCAATAAAATGCCCCAATTCATGAACTAAAATCAAAACTCCCAAAACTAAAATAAAAATAATTAATGTTAGCATTATTCTTTAATCTCCTTTTCTTTTTGTCCGGTTAGATTCTCTAGATTTTTATTCGCCTCGTCGATTAATTCCTGAATTTTTTCTTTCGTTTTGAATTTTTCATCTTCGGTAATTTTTCTGGCGGCAAACAAATCAGCCGTTTCTTTCATTGTTTCGTCGCGCGCAGTCCGGCATTTAACTTTCATTTCTTCAAACTTGGACCATATGATTTTAACAAGAGAATCGCGTCGTTCTTCGGTTAAAGAAGGTATGTTAATCCTGATTAAATTTTTATCCGCAATAGGATTTAAACCAAGGTTGGACGACAATATGGCTTTTTCAATGCTATTAAGGGCATTTTTGTCCCATGGTTCAATTGTCAACAGTCGGGGTTCTGGCGCCGAAATGGAAGCCAGTTGCTTTAAAGGCGTTTTAACGCCATAGTAATCAACAAGAATATTTTCCACAAGCGCTGGCGTGGCTCGGCTGATTCTTAAGGCTGAAAATTCTTTCTTCAGCAGGTCTTCTATATTTTTAAGTCTGTTTTTTAAATTTTCCAGGATTTGCATTGGTTTAGATTTATCAATAATTCATCGTAAGCAAACTTCGGATTAATATTGGTTTCGTTAAGTTTAAAATAAATATTCTGACTTTTGGTTAAAATATTTGTTAAATTTTTTGTCGGGCTTGCTTTAAATTTTGTTCTTAAAAAATGAAGCCAAAATTCAAAAATTTCCAGCGCTTTATGAGAATTGAGTTTTTCAATATGGCTGTATCGGTCTTGAATGTTGTTTTTAAGAAGGGTTTCAAAAATGTCGGCAATATTTTTTTCCAGTGTCGGGGTCTCAAATTGAATTCGCCAAAAAGACAATTTTATTGCTCGCGAAACAATAGTGTTTGAAATTGAATTCAAGGTTTTAACGCAGAGTATAAGAATAGCGTGACTGGGCGCTTCTTCAAAAATTTTAAGAAGAGCGTTTTGAGCATAAACGTTCAATTTTTCAGCCGTTTCTATTATTGCTATTTTGTAATCGTTTGAATACGGCCTTAATGTCAGAAAATTTTTAAGCTGGCGAATTAAATCTATAGATATTTCTTCATTAATGCCCGGTTTGGCGCAAAATAAATCCGGATGAAATTTCTGGCTATCATTTTTTAGGATTTTATTGGCAAACCAGAATGCCGTTTTATGTTTAGAATTCTCGTTTGGGCCATAAAAAATATAAGCATGCGACAACATATTTTTAGAAATAGAGCGATTCAAATAATTAATTGTTTTTTCGTATTTTTCCATTATTTCCTTGCTATAACGCTTCGTTTATAAAACTCCAGGTTTTCTAAAACCAAGCCGGCGCCTTTGACAACGCAAAAAAGCGGGTCTTCGGCAACATATGCCGGAACGCCCGTTGCCTTAACTACCAGTTCATCAAAGTTTCTTAAAAGCGCGGTGCCGCCGGCCAGAATTATTCCTTTGTCCATAATATCGGCGGATAATTCCGGCGGCGTTTGCGATAAAACTAATTTTACCGCTTGGATAATTTCTCTAAGACGTTCGGAAATCGCCTCCACAATTTCATTGGTGCCAACAGTTATATTTCGGGGAAGGCCGGTTAAAATATCGCGACCCCTGGCGCCAATATACAATTCTTCTTTTACTGGCAGCGCCGAGCCAATTTCAATTTTTATTCTTTCAGCCGTTCTTTCACCGATGACAAGGTTGTGTTTGTGTTTGAAATGATCAATGATTGCCTGATCCAGTTTATTGCCCCCCACTCTTCTTGAATGCGAGGTTACAATTCCGCCAAGAGAGATCACCGCCACTTCTGTGGTGCCGCCGCCAACGCTCATTATTAAATTGCCGGAAGGCGAATTAATCGGCACATCGGCGCCAATAGCGGCTAAAACCGGCTCTTTCACGATATAAGCGGCTTTGGCGCCGGCATTAATAGCGGCGTCAATAACCGCCCTTTTTTCAGTTGAACTTGAACCAGACGGCACAGTAACTAAAACATCGGGTTTTATCAGTTGAAATTTTCCCAAACTTTTTTGGATAAAATATCTAAGCATGGCTTCTGTTATTTTGTAGTCGGCGATAACGCCATCTCGCATGGGTTTTTTGGCAATAATATTTTCCGGGGTTCGCCCAATCATGGTTTGAGCTTCAATTCCTACAGCTAAAACAGTGTTGACATCAAGAGAAATCGCCACCACTGTCGGTTCGTTCAGAATAATTCCTCTGCCGGGAACAAAAACCAAAGTATTGACTGTTCCCAGATCTATTCCGATTTTTCTAGTTAGTAAATTCATAATGTTATGTGGTTGTACGTTTAATATCCGCCCCCAATGCTTGCAGCCGCTCATCTATTTTATTATATCCCCTGTCTATTTGATAAATATTATCAATCGTGCTTTGACCTTTAGCTATAAGAGCCGCAATCACCAATG
>Ga0180732_1001740_pt1 | contig 12711 bp, 7 predicted proteins | sample KR11_01MetaG_FD_148674 | JGI IMG/M metagenome (GOLD analysis project Ga0180732, IMG submission 148674) | Groundwater microbial communities from the Olkiluoto Island deep subsurface site, Finland - KR11_0.1 MetaG | ecosystem: Environmental > Aquatic > Deep subsurface > Groundwater | place...
TCAGGAGCCAGGTACTTTGCAATAATTTTAACTCTTTTTAACTCTTCCTCAGCATCTTTTAAGCTCCCAAATTTTGTTCTGAATATCCTTAAAATCTTTAAGGGCTCAGCTCTTGGATACAGCTTAACTCCATCTTTTATTATGCCTTTTGTTTCATTTTCAACATCCCAAGGCTTCAAGACCTCCATGATATGAGAACGCAATCCTTCACGATAATACCTCCTGAAATAATATATTCCAGGAATTCTTATAAAGTTCAGATTAATTATGTCTTTATGATTCAGGTATGCTTTGTCTCTAATATCTTCTTCGGGCATGTAACAAACAGGGTAACAGTTAACAGTTGTCGGTTTACAGTTAACAGTTTTATGTTTTGAAAACACGTAAACTGTGAACCGTGAACGGTTACATATAATTATATAGGGATCTCGTCAACAATTTCAGCAGCTTTATCGATTGCGTCATGTGCGGTATTCCCAGCAACGGGAACTATCGAAACAACCGCGCCCACAAGCCGCATTGGGAAAGAAACAAGTTTGGTAAGAACACATCCACTAAGCATCGTCAGCATTATTAATATTACTAATAGCTTAACAACCTTCATAATAAACCTCCTTTGAAAAAATTCTGACAGGATAACAGGCCTGCTCGTAGACATCTTTGAATTCGTTGGGCGATATGTGCTCTTCATCGCTCTCTAACCCTGAACCCCTGGCCCAGACCTGGCCTCCCTGTCCCACGTCTATCGTAGTATTCAGTGCGATCGCGCCAGGGCAGGCGTGAACTTTTGAACCTTTGAACGCTTACCTATATTTTTATCCAATATCAGGCATGAGTGCCCATTTTATAAGCCAGCCTTTGTCCAGATCTTTATCCATACATAATATACCGCCATTCTGGAACTTGAACACCGGCTTTTCGATGGATCCGGTTATCAGATAGGAAGTCAGTCTTTCCATAAAAGGCAAATGACCAACAAGCATTAAATTATCGCTGATCTCAATTTTATCGGCAAAAACATCCACATCATCCAGAGGTTTAATTCCCTCAATTTCCTGGATGCCTTCGTCCGGTTTCAAGGCTTCTGCAAATATTTCAGCGGTCTGGAGCGCTCTCTTTTTCCCGCTATGCATGATACGGTGAACATTAACGCCATATTTTTTTGCAATCCCCGCAATGCGCTCAACTTCTGAAATTCCTTCTTCAGAAAGGCCCTTGGCAGGATCCTTATCCTTGGGCAAGCTCTTGCCATGCTGGACAAGCAAAAGAGCCATAATATTCTCCTATTGATAATTTATTCGAGCTTGGTTCTAACTTCGGCCAATAACAACTGTGCATGCCGTAGTCAAAATTGAATATTGAAGGTATTCCGTTTTGAATTGAATATTGTCGATTGAATATTGAATATTGAAGGAATTCTGCCAATTTTTTATTTTATTATCCAAAACAGCGGAGCGACCCGCCCGCCTCGCCTGAAGGCGTAGCCGATGGCGGGCAGGAGCGACTTCATTAAATAGTCAATCTTCAATATTCAATATTCAATTACTTTGGTCTTCAATCTTTTGTTTTGTAAGCATTAATCGGCTTTAATCCCCAACTCTCTTTCCTTCTCAGCTACCGCCAGCCTTGTCTTTATAACAGTATCTGGGATCAGACTCATGGAATCAATTCCACACTCTACAAGAAAAGTGGCAAATTCAGGAAAATCACTGGGAGCCTGGCCGCAAATGCCAATCTTTTTGCCGCGACGCTTGGCTACATCAATAACCATTCGAACCATGGTTTTGACTGCTTCGTTTCGTTCATCAAAAATGTGAGCCACAAGATCTGAATCGCGATCAAGGCCCAGAGTCAACTGGGTTAAATCATTAGAACCAATGGAAAAACCGTCAAAAACATCGCTGAAAGCATCGGCTGAAATTACGTTGCTTGGGATCTCGCACATTACATATACTTCAAGCCCGTTTTCGCCCTGGACAAGCCCGAATTCTTTCAGAACCTCTATTACCTTTCGGCCTTCCTCAGGAGTACGGCAGAAAGGAACCATCAATTTGATATTGGTAAGCCCCATATCATTGCGAGCTTTGAGCAAGGCCATGCATTCAAGTTCAAAAGCTGGTTTATATTTTTTATCATAATAACGCGAGGCTCCACGCCAGCCGATCATGGGATTGCTTTCAAGCGGCTCATACAGCGTGCCGCCTACCAGGTTTGCATACTCATTGCTCTTAAAATCTGACAATCGTACAATCACATCCTTGGGATAAAAACCCGCTCCGATACGGCCAACTCCTTCGGCTAATTTATCAATAAAAAACTGCTTCTTGTCATCCGGGTACGCAGTGGTACGTGTTTCAATTTCTTTTATAATTTCTGCGATCTTCTTATCACCTGCATCGGCCTTTGCTTTTAGATCATCGAAATAATAAAGAGCCAGGGGATGAATACCAATATGAGAATTGATAATAAATTCCTCACGGGCAAGCCCCACACCATCGTTGGGGATCTGACACTCACTAAAGGCTCTCTCAGGAATACCGACATTCATCATTATATGGGTTTTTGTGGGAGGCAATGTATCAAGATCCAGTCTGTCTATAACAAACTTCAAAAGCCCCTCATATATGTAAGCTATCTCACCTTCGGCACATGAAACAGTCACCTCGTTTCCGCTTTTTATCACTTTAGAACCATTTCCAGTGCCTATTACGCATGGAATCCCCAGTTCACGTGAAATTATTGCAGCATGGCAGGTTCTTCCGCCACGGTTTGTAACTATGGCACTTGCTATTTTCATGATTGGTTCCCAGTCAGGATCAGTCATGTCGGTAACCAGGACTTCACCTTTCCTGAACTCTTGAATATGGGCTGCATCCTCAATTACACGAACTACCCCCTGACCTATCATAGCCCCAACAGCCTGTCCTGATGCAATTATTTTACCTTTCTCCTTCAGCACGTAAGTTTCAAGGACTCTCTTTGATGAACTTTGTGAATGCACGGTTTCCGGCCTTGCCTGTACAATATAAAGTTTTCCTGTTCCAGTGTTAACGCCGTCACCGTCCTTGGCCCATTCAATGTCCATGGGTTTTTGATAATGATCTTCGATAATACAGGTCCACTTTGCCAGTTGGATAATTTCATCATCGCTTAATATATATCGTCCCCGTTCCTCTGGAGTGGTATCTATATTTCTGACTGTTCTTTCTGCATTGGGATCTGAATTATAAATCATTTTAAGTTCTTTAGTTCCTACCCTTTTGCCGACAATTGGGTGCTTTCCTTGTTTGAGGGTGGGCTTGAAGACGTAATATTCATCGGGATTAACAACACCCAGGACTACGTTTTCACCAAGGCCCCAGGAACCAGTTATAAAAACCGCATCCTTAAATCCGCTTTCAGTATCTATAGAAAATATTACCCCGGATGAAGCTGCATCACTGCGAACCATTTTCTGAACAGCAATGGAAAGGTAAACGTCAAACTGTCCAAATCCCTTGTCATGGCGATAGGAAATTGCGCGGTTGGTAAACAGGCTTGCAAAACATTTCCGGCAGTTTTCAATAAGGGCATCTACACCTCTGATATTAAGAAAAGACTCCTGTTGACCTGCAAAAGAGGCATCCGGCAAATCCTCCGCTGTAGCAGACGATCGGACCGCCACATCCACATCCGGACCATATTCCTCTTCCATTTTTCTATAAGCCTCAACAATGGCCTGCCTCAGGTCATCGGGAAACTCGGCATTTCTGATTATGCCTCTGACCTTCTTGCCGCGCTCCTGAAGATTTTTCATGTCATGAGTATCAAGCCCTGCCATGGCATCTATTACATCATTTTCAATTCCGGCGGTTTTAATTAAATGTCTATAAGCATAAGAAGTGATGGCGAAACCATGAGGAACCGCAACACCTTTAGAACTTAGTTTCTGATACATTTCGCCCAGCGAGGCATTCTTGCCGCCAATCAGAGCAACATCCTCGATTAAAATATCATCAAACCAAAGAATAAATGCCTTGTCATGTTTATCTGCCATCTTTATCTCCCAATCAGCTCTTGCCGGTTAATCTGTTAATATAATACAAAATAATAAATGTGCCCCTGACCAATTACTAACGATTATTTATATATAAACTTATGCTTAAGTGTCAACATTAACCTTAATTACTAATGTTTAAAATCTCCAATTATTTTGTACTATCGCTCACTAACCCCGCAGCAAGCTACGGGGGATGCGCTCGCTATTGCAGTTCAGATAAATTTCTGTGATGAGCAATTGAAGCACTCAAATGCGCACCAAACAGCACGATTAAATTAATAATATAAATCCAGGTCAAAAAAGAGATAAGTGCTCCCAAAGATCCATATACTAAATTATATTTTGACAATCCGCTTCTGAGATACCAGCTAAAAACTGCTGTGGCTGCTCCTTCAGCCATTACAGCAAAAACAGCTCCTACAAGAGCCTCGGACCATCTTACCTTTGTTTTTGGTATCCACCGGTAAAGGGTCATAAGAGTCATACAAACGAATATATAGATAAAAACATTAGAAATAATTTTTTTAAAATATGAAATGTTGATGACGCCCAACAAGTTAGCATCCCAGACGGGAATAAGATTAATTACAGCCTTTGACATCCAAAATAAAGGCAGTAACATTACAAAAAATATTATTATTGAAAAGGCGGTTAACCTGGCCCTGAAAATATTCTGCACTGGTGCATCCGTCCATGCCCTGTTCAGATTATGCACAAGAGTTGTAAAAACACAGGTGGCCGCCCATACCAGTATAATCACACCCACAATTCCAACAGCACCGCGAGCCTGGAGTATTTGCTGCATATTACTACTGATTATCTGGTGGGAAGCGACAGGAAAAAATTTTAGAATTGTTTCCAGTATCTGTTCCTGGACATGTAAACTTTCTAAAATAAAGCTGTTTGCAGCAACAACTATTAAAATAACAGGGAAAAGCGAAAATAATGTGTAAAATGCCATACTTGCAGCGGCTTCTGGCGCATGCTCCTGATCAAATCTCTTTAAAGCATACCTCATCACCTTTAAAAAATTATTAAAACCATATTGAATTGTTTTCAGCTTGTTTTTATCCACAATCTATTCTCACGGGTAAAGCAATGCCCTGCCGGCCTCTCAAAAAATTCCAAAAAAACGTAAAACTTCACCACGGAACGACACGGAGTTTCACTGAAAATTGTAAACAATGAATAAGTCACAATAAGAATATTAAATTTGAACGTAGATTACAAGTCGATCTCTTGCTATAAAACAAGGCCATAAAAAAGATAATAAATCAGAACGAAGCCCAATTGATCAATTATTTCAAAACAACTCGATTGAGAGTAGGTCTATTGATAATTCAGTGTAATTCCGTGAAAATCCGTGGTGAACTATTACCAAAAAACCAATTTAAATCAATGTCTCTAACCGTTTTTTGAGCTCCAGATAATTGGTTTTACCTGTACCTAAGACAGGTATTTCATTCAATTTAATCACATGCCTGATATTGTGAAGCGCACTGAGACCAGCATCGCGAAGGTAGGAATTTACCGATACCCGATCTGTATCCTTAACCGTAAATAATATCAACTCAGGATTCTCCTCACCAGGTGTTGCCTCAACTGCGATTACAGGGCCCTCTTCATCGCCATCTGCAAAATGTGGCGCCAGAACCTCCTCTATAGCAGGCAGGGAGATCATCTCACCTCCCAGCTTAACAAAGCGTTTCAAGCGACCGCAAAAGGTCAAAACTCCATCAGCATCTTCGGATACAAGGTCGCCTGTTCTGTACCATTCTTTACCTCTGTACTCAACAAAGGGCGATTCTCCGTCATAGTTCAGATATCCACTGAATACGCTTGGGCCGCGCACCAGAAGTACTCCGGCCTTGTTCCGGCCAACTTCTTTACCAGTATCGACATCAATAATGACATGCTCAATCGATGGCATTACCCTGCCGATCGTATATGGTTTTGGCGAACTTTCCATGTTGAAAGATACAATTGGCGAACATTCAGTTACTCCATAGCCCTCGAGAAGTTTTATATTCGGGCAGCGTTCATTTATGGACCCGTACACTGCTGCCGGACATTTTTCAGCACCACTGATGACAAAGCGTAAGGTTTGAAGCTGCCTGCTGCTTGATGCTTTCACGATGCCATTTAAAAATGAGGGAGTGCCGACAATCAGCGATACCCTGTATTCCTCTATTAAACGTGCAATAGTCAATGCCTCGGTAGGGTTGGGATTATATATTGTACGAATACCCATACATAATGGAAGTACAATTGTTGCTGTAATGCCAAATGAATGGAACGGAGGCAGAATGCCAATCAAAACATCATTTTCCCTGACAATTGCCATTGAAGGAATATCCCGAATATTTGTCATTATATTACTGTGTGAAAGCGGTACTGCTTTAGGCAGGCCCTCGGAGCCGCTGGTAAACAGGATTACAGCCGTGTCACTCATCTTTGGATGTTTTAATGACGACCATGTTATCCGGCTCCTTAAATAAGCTGATATTTTGGATTTATATGAAATTTTATTGCGAAGACCTTCAAGAAATACAAAACTGTTGTTCAATTTTTCCAGGTTTATTCCCTGCATTGAAAGCCTGTCCACCAGAGCTTTTGCAGTCAACACATTATTTACACCAATAAGATTAAGCGAATGCACCATATTGCGAGAGCCGACCGTCCAGTTAACCATAACCGGTGTCTTGCCTGCAAAAAGGGTAGATAGATAGACTATTGTAGCTCCTACCGATGCCGGCAGCATAATCCCGATATGACTGCCAGGCAACGCTTTGATCAGGGGCTTAAGCACCATAATTGCAGTAATGATATCGCGATATGTTTTTTCGCCGCTTGTTTGATCCGCAATAATAATCCTGGCAGGATTCCGCTTTGCCTGGTTCAAAAAAACCTCAGTTATTGTGTTCCCTTCGGCTACGGTTAACAGAGTATTTGAAGGAGGTTCAGCAAGCCACATCCGGCTGGCCGGTTTCAATGGCGCAGTATCAGATGCCGTTCCTTTGCCCATTGCAGCCAGCATTACATCTCCAACAGTGTTCAATGAATCAGTATCAACCTGAGAAAACCCAAATTCCTTTTCCAGCCATGTAATCACTTCAGCAATGGCAAGGCTGTCCAGCCCAAGGTCATACGCCAGATTATGGTCTTTTCCTATGTCTGCCTGTCCCGTAAACTGCTTTAGAAATTCAATAACCAGTTTCTGTGTGGTTGCAGGTACAGTATATTTTTTCCAATCGATCTTTACATACTCCGGCTCAGGGCGTATTTTAATACCACCCTTTTCATAGAAAAAATATGGGACATAGGTATTGTGCGAAGCATTAGTATTGTAAAAATTCTCCAGAAAACGGTTCATGGTAAGCCGGTCTGCTGTGCGGGGAAAGTTTTCTGGTTCGACAAACTCAATCTGTACCGGCCTGCGAGGCATTAAAAAAAGGCCGTTAATAAAAAGATACTTTATGCCTTGCTTAAGGTTAAACATAAGGTCTGGATTTTTGCCTGAGGCCCAGCTAAAGCTGCTTCCCCATAAGCCATTTTGGCGTACCAGAACCACACGAGCATCTGGAACCTGCTCCAGAATTACTTCGACTGCACTGGTTGCACCTATCTCTTCCAGATAGCGTTTTTTGAGGCGACCGGCAGGATATAGTAAAAGATTTCCGCCGGCTCGAAGATCTTCTATAATTTCTGCAAGAGCTTCTTTAATAAATGTGGAGGCAGCAGGCCCTGTTCTAGGGATATCAGGGATCAACCTTGCTCCAAAGCGTTTGCTTATCCATGCAATCAGGGGATTGGCTATCCGGAATTCAACGGCGAGTGAGCGAGGAGCAAAATCTTTGTGCAGTACAGAAACTATGATGGCAGGATCTATCAATGCCGGATGATTCGGCAAAAACAGAATATTGCTTTTCCCCTTTGATTTTATATCATCCAGCCCTTTTATTTTAATACCATAACGAAGCCTGAGTAGAATTTTAGCTAAAAACCCCAGCAAAGTATTTAATAGGCTATATTTCTTCATTATTCCTTTTTTCATCTACAACCTAAATCCCGCAAGTGTCGAGTTTACCGCAGCCGCAAGGCGCAGGGTGTGAAGCTGTAGTGAACTACCGCGAATGCCCTGCAACACAGCGGATGCGGTGAAATCGGCGCTCCCGAAGAGTAAACAATCTTGAATATTGTATGAAAAAATGCGCTCAGCGTTTTGATGCCTTTGTATTTTGGAACAAATATCATTAAATATATTGAAACTATTAATCATTTAGATTGTTTTCAAAATTGTTTATGCGGGTTTCAGGTACAAAATAGAGTAAAGTACCGCCTGCTATAAAAAAAAGCGAAATAGACATAATGCTGACTCTTGATGAAATATCACTGCTGTACCCCATATGTCTTACCATCAGGCCGATTAATCCCATGAAAACAGGGCCGATGACCGCAGCGAATTTTCCAAGCATATTATAGAAGCCGAAGTACTCGGCCGATTTGTCCACAGGAATTATTTTGGCATAATAAGAACGGCTTAATGCCTGTATGCCGCCCTGCACCATGCCAATGATAATGGCAAGAATATAAAATTCAATTTTATCCCGCATAAAAGCAGCCCATATGGAAACAAAGAGATAAACTGCAATGGCTATAAAGATTGAGCGTTTGGCGCCTATCTTGCCCCCGAGATAACCAAATCCTATGGCGGAAGGAAATCCGACAAATTGCGTGATGAGCAAAGCAACGATCAAATCATTTGATTCAAAGCCGATCGAAATTCCATAATCTACCGCCATGCGTACGATTGTATCCACTCCGTCCATATAAAGCCAGTAGGCCATAAGAAACATGAATATGGGTTTTAAATGGCGGACCTGATGAAAAGTTTCTTTTATTTGGGCAAAACCTGCTTTCACCATATTAACGCCATATACCGCATCTTTACTCACAGGCTCTTTTACAAAAACAAAGAGCGGTATAGAGAAAACCGCCCACCAGGCTCCCACAGAAAGGAACGAAAATCTCACAGCTTCTCCGGCATCAGCGAATCCAAATGTTTCAGGCCTGAGAGTCATCCATACATTTAAGCCAAAAAGAAGACCTCCTCCAAGATATCCCAGCGAAAATCCCAACGCAGAAACAAAATCCATTTTCTTTTTTGAGGCAACACTGGTTATTAACGAGTCGTAGAAAATGTTTCCTCCCGAAAATCCAATGGTTGCAAAGATATATAAAATAACGGCTATTGGCCAGTTGCCCCTTGAAACCATATGCAAGGACAAAGTCATAACTACGCCCATATAGGCAAAAAACATCAGAAACTTTTTTTTTGATGTTCCCCTGTCGGCAATAGCTCCGAGTATGGGTGCAAATAGAGCCACAAAAATACCGGCAATTGAATTTGCCATCCCCAGTCTTGCCGTACTCACCGTAGCATCAACGCCCGCACTCCAGAATTGCTTAAAAAAAATCGGAAAAAAGCCGGCCATAATTGTGGTGGCAAAGGCCGAATTAGCCCAGTCATACATGCTCCATGCGAATATTGCTTTCTTGTCGTCTATCTGCATTTTTAACCGCTGGTAATAGTTTAGCGCTTTTAAATATTATTTTTTGACAGGATATTCAGGATTAGTAACACTTTAGCTCTTTGAAAAACTACGCTTGATAATGCGGAACAGAAATATCTTGCAAGTCTTGAACGCCTGCAGAATCTTCAGAATCAACTGGCTTTGACCGGGCCGTCAAAAGACCGGCTTAAAGCCCAACACGTTAACCATCATTTCTCAAACCCCAAACTTTTCTAGCATATTCAAGGATTGCCCGATCACTGGAAAATTTTCCCATATTTGCAGTATTTAGTATTGTCCGTCTATTCCATTCCGTGACATCACGATATACACTGCTTGCTTCCTCCTGTTTTTGAACATACTGGCGATAGTCAGCAAGCACAAAGTATTTGTCTCCCTTATCAAGAAGAGCTTCTCGAATAGGCCAGAAAAGCCTGGGCTGCTCCGGCGAAAAATACCCATAACTAATCATATCCAGAATCTTTTTCAGCTCCTGATCGTTCAGATAATAATTATAAGGATTATAACCTCCACTCCTCAGCTTTTCAACTTCTTCTTGCTTCAATCCAAAGATGAATATATTTTCCTCGCCCACCTCTTCCATTATTTCCATGTTAGCGCCGTCCAATGTACCAATTATAAGAGCTCCATTAAGGGCAAATTTCATATTCCCGGTACCTGATGCTTCCGTACCTGCTGTAGATATTTGCTCGGACAAATCAGTTGCCGGCACAATTTTTTCTGCTTTGGAAACGCAGTAATTCGGCAAAAAAATTACTTTAAGTTTTTTATTAACATAAGGATCATTGTTTACTATTTCAGCAACAGAATTAATCAACTTAATTATGAGCTTGGCTAAAAAATAACCAGGTGAAGATTTACCGCTAAATATAATCGTCCTGGGAACAACTTTGGATTTAGGTTTTTCTTTTAACCTGTTATAAAGAGTTATAACATGTAAAATGTTTAAAAGCTGGCGTTTGTATTCGTGTATGCGCTTCACATGGACATCGAAAAGGGTGTCAGGATCTATTTTAATGCCGACTTTCTGCATAACATAGTTGGCAAGCCTCTCTTTGTTTTCTTTTTTTACCTTCTGCCAGGCAACACAAAATTCAGGATCATCAGCATAGGGGATAAGTTCTTTTAATCTACACAAGTCTGTTATCCAGCCTGAACCAATTACCGAAGTAATCAGTTGGGATAAGGCAGGGTTAGCCTGAAGAAGCCATCTCCTTGGGGAAATTCCATTGGTTATGTTTTTTATGCGTCCTGGGAATAACTTATCAAACTCCTTAAATAAACCATTTTTTATAATATTAGTATGAATTCTTGAAACACCGTTTACAGAATGGCTTCCCACAATAGCTAAATGAGCCATCCGTACCCTGCGTTCCTCCGCTTCCTGGATAAGCGATAATCTGGACAGTATCTCTTGATTCTCAGGATAACATTCTTTAACTTTTTTCAGAAATCTTTGATTTATTTCATAAATTATTTCCAAATGCCTTGGAAGCATTTTTTCTAAAAGATCTACAGGCCATGTCTCAAGAGCCTCAGGGAGTATGGTGTGATTTGTATAAGCAAAAGTACGATTGCAAATATTCCATGACTCATCCCATCCCAATTCCTCTTCATCCATTAGGATGCGCATTAGTTCGGGAATACTTATAGCTGGATGTGTATCGTTAAGCTGGACTCCCACTTCATCTGGAAATTTATCAAAGCTGGAATTCTTTTTTTTGAACCTGCGAATAATGTCTTGAAATGTAGCGGCAACAAAGAAGTATTGTTGTCTAAGCCTTAGTTCCTTACCATGCTCTCCCTCATCACTTGGATATAGAACCTTTGAGATATTTTCACTCATTACTTTGGCTTCTATTGCCCTGATATAGTCACCCTGATTAAAATATTCCAGGTTGAAATCACGACTGGAAGTAGCAGCCCACAGACGCATGTTATTAACATTGTCATTGCAATATCCGGGAATGAATATATCACAGGCCATTGCCATAACGTTGTCAGTATCTACCCATCTGTATCTGAGCCTTCCGTCTTTTTCTATATAAGGTTCCGAACGTCCGTAGAATTTAATCTCATAGAGGTAACTCCCGCGTTTTATCTCCCATGGATTCCCGTCTCTGACCCAGTTGTCGCATTGTTCAACCTGGAAACCATTGACTATAGTCTGGAAAAAAATACCGTAATCATATCGAATACCGTAACCATATCCAGGCATTTTAAGGGTTGCAATTGAGTCCATAAAACAGGACGCAAGCCTTCCAAGACCTCCGTTACCAAGACCAGCATCCCACTCTTCTTCCTCAAGATCTTCAAGAGTGAATCCGACTTTTTCTAAGGCTTTGTTACATTCGTCTTTAATATCCATATTGATAATATAATTCATTAGAAAGCGGCCTGGAAGGAATTCCAGGGAAAGATAATATATTCTTTTGGTAATTTTATCGTAATAGGAGCGCTGTGTTTTTAGCCATCTCTCTATAAGCCTGTCTCGCACACTGTAGGCAAGGCCCTTATAATATAAAGATTTTTTAGGAGCAAAATAATCATTACCCAAAGTCAGCATTATATGCCTTTTGATATCCTGTTCTAAGGATTTTGGGCTTATAATACTGCCATGAGATTTGCTTTTTTCGCTTATTTGTTTTTTGTCCATAAAGTAGCCTGAGTTAAGATTGATTTTTTAAAGTATTATAAAGCTCAAAAGCCTTTTCCGGCGTTTCATTATCGTGGACTACGGCTCCAACAGCCTGTATCATTGCGACAGGTGACTCGGACTGGAATATATTTCTTCCCATATCCACTCCGCTTGCTCCTTCCTGAACCGCTTTATAAGCCATGGTAAGGGCATCCATCTCGGGAATCTTCTTGCCCCCTGCCATTACAATGGGAACCGGGCAGGAAGATGTGACGGTTTCAAAACCTTTTTCAATATAATATGTCTTAATGTAATGCGCGCCAAGTTCAGCACAAATTCTTGTGGCAAGCCTGAAATAACGGACGTCACGGTTCATATCCCTTCCCACAGCAGTAACCGCAAGAGTTGGAATCCCATAGCGCGTCCCCATATCAACCATG
>Ga0180732_1001741_pt1 | contig 12710 bp, 11 predicted proteins | sample KR11_01MetaG_FD_148674 | JGI IMG/M metagenome (GOLD analysis project Ga0180732, IMG submission 148674) | Groundwater microbial communities from the Olkiluoto Island deep subsurface site, Finland - KR11_0.1 MetaG | ecosystem: Environmental > Aquatic > Deep subsurface > Groundwater | place...
CTGCTACAGCGTCGTTTAGGGCAAAGATTTATTATCAATTTTTATGTGCTTATGCAGCATCTAGTAGAAAAAAATATGTCAAAAAAACGCATAGAAAATCTCATTAAAGAGTATGATTTTTTAAAAAATATCTCATTTACTAAAAATAAATAAAGGGTGAGGCAGTGCAAGAGCTTATATATAAGGACAATATCGCAAGTGTAAGAGATGAAAATGAGCGCTTTACAAGCGGGAGTAAACCATATCTTTCTTTTGAGTTTGAAGAGCTATTCTTTACGGCAAGAGAGGCATTTTATGTTCTCAGGGGTGTGAAGCACTCTCTTGAGCCATGGCAAAAAGAGGAGATAGCAGGCTTTATAGACTCTCTCGTTTGTAAAAAAGAGAATATTCGTCTCACAAAAGCTATTGACTCTTTAGAGGCCTATTTGAAGCAGACGGATAAGAGTGTATTGGTCTTTCTTGAACGGGGTGAAGAGATTCCTGGCAATCTTAAAGAAAGACGAGAAGATGTGCGGGCAAAAATCAAAGAGCTTGGAGCATTCCTATGAAAGAGACAGCTCAGAAGCAAGTAGTAATAGTGGGGGGCGGCAGCGCTGCATGGTCGTGTGCAGCGGCTCTTTCATGTAATAAAAACTTACATATCACACTCGTAGATTCAAGCAAAATAAAGAGCATTGGTGTTGGAGAGAGCAGTCTGCCAATTATTCGTGATTTTCATAAAAAGTTTCGACTTTTTGAAGAGCAGAACTGGATAGAGCGTGTCGGAGGTATTATCAAATACACCCTGGAGTTTGAAGATTTTATGGAAGAAAAGGGCTCAAGATGGGTACATCCTTTGAGTGCGTACAAAGAGTATGAGGAGTTTATGACACTCAAACACCTCAGCACACTTCCTCATTTAGAGCTTACAGAAAGATTCTTTTATACACAAAATCTCTGCAATACAAAGTTTAGTGACAATACAAATGACAACCTTGCATTAGGAGCATACCACTTTGATGCTAAACGCTATGCGCAGGAGTTACAAAAGATAGCATTGAGTCGGGGTGTAGAGCATATTGATGCAAAAATTGTCTCAATAAACCAAGATGAAAATATTACTCAGAGTCTGGTTTTGGAAGATGATCGAGTGGTTGAAGGGGATCTTTTTATAGACTGCAGCGGATTTCAAAATATTCTCTTTAAAAACTTAAAGACAAATTTTCTCTCCTTCGAGGAGAGACTCTTTTGCAACAAGGCGATGGCTATAAAGCTTCCTTATGTAGATATACCAAAACAAAAAAGAAATGCCACACTTGCAAAAGCACTCAAAAATGGTTGGGTTTGGCACACTCCTTTAGAGGATGTTCTTGCCCTTGGGTATGTCTATTCGGGAAAACATACAAATGCGCAGGATGCCAAAGATGAGTTTTTTGCCTATCTGCAGAAAAGTTTTGGGTATAAGGATTTAGATGCAACGCAGCTGCATCATGTAGAGTACAGAAGTGGTGTGCATGAACACTCATGGATAGGCAACAATATTGCCATTGGACTTGCATCTTTTTTCATCGAGCCGCTAGAGTCAACGGGAATCGCTCTTTTTGAGATTCAAATCATGGAGCTTGCAAAGATTCTTGAGACTAACCCTGCGTTTGCACACAATTATATGCACCAATACAATGCCACGGTTTTAGGATATATACTCAGTGTTAAAGATTTTATAGAGATGCACTATATTCTCTCTCAAAGAGAGGATAGCCCTTTTTGGAGAGATGCCTCAACTATAGAGCCAAATGCTTTGCAAAAAAAGCTTGTAGAACTCTATCGTCTAGAAAAATTTGAGGAAATTCTTCGCTTGAGAGTAAGCGGTATCTTTAGTACTTTAAGCTGGTTACATCTTCTGCATGGAAACAAAAAGTAGTCTTATGAATATAGAACACTATCTTAGAAATTCTTCCCAGATTCAAGAAATATTTGGCTCGAATGAGATTGAATTTAAGGAGATTAGCAGCGGGATTAACGAGGTCTATATACTTCAGAGCAAACGCAGTGAAAAAAAAGCACTTCTTAAACGCTACCTGCCTCACTTTAAAAACACACCATCTGAAGTTTTAAACCAGAATAGAGCTCATTTTGAAGCACAAAGTATGCAGATTTTTGCAAAGTATGCCGCGGAGAGTGTAGCAAAAATATATTTTGAAGATAGAAAAAATTCTATTGTAGTGATGGAGTACATTGAACACTTATCCAATTTAAACAGAGCTTTGCAAAGTGCTATAGAACTCTCTTTAGTTGCTCCAAAGATAGCCTTTGCAATGAGCAGTACTGCATTTTACACCTCTCGTTTTAATGCTGATTTTTCAGAGCGACAAAAGTGTCTAGATTTTTTTCTTCAAAATGAGATGAAAACTGTTAGTGTGGTATTTATTTTCGATCCTCTTATTGAGATGTTTGAAGCAGCAAGTCAAGACACAGGCCATGAAACAAATCCAATCTTTCATGAGAGCAGATATAACAAAAAAGAGCTTCTCTTAAAAATAAAGCGGCTGAAAACGAGTTTTTATGAAGATTCAGATGCTTTGATTCATGGAGACTTTAAAGGTGGAGCACTTCTTTTGAATCAAGAAAAGATCTCTATAATAGATTTTGAGTTTTCTTCTTTTGCACCTATGGGGTATGATTTGGGGGCACTTTTTCACTCCTTTGTCGCCATGAGTATCAGCTACTCCGTCACAGAGACAAACCAGCGATACCAAAATCTTCTTTTAGAAAACATTGAGGCACTCTGGCAGAGCTATCAGGAGAATTTTTTAAGGCTTCATAGGGAGCAAAGCTCGTTTGAAGATGAAAGAGCCGTTCAAAAGCACCTTCAAAAAGTACTTCAAGAGAGCGTGGGTTTCTTCGGAGTGCATATGCTCAGTATGAGCATAGCTCTAGTGATTCCGGATGCGGCTGTTGTTGTTAAATCAAAAGAGGAGCTAGAGTATATGTACTATAAAAGAGTCTATGCTATTGCAAAAATAGCCATCTTGAAACATGAAACTTTCACCTCAATAGAACAATTCCTAAAGCTTGTCGCTTCTCATCTTCGCTAGAGGACCTTGCGCATAATTTGTGTAAGATCTTGCATATTTTTAAGCTCTTTAAGATGTTCCAAGATGGCAAAAGCAAGGTTTAAAAGTGTGTCACTAAAGGCTTTTGGCGTATTGTTTTGTATTTTTAAATAGCTTGCGTGTTGTATGATATAGAGTGCCCCAAAACCAAAAATATCAGAGATAAACTCCTCTTTTTTAGAAGTTGTTTTTCGAAGAACTTTCTCGAGAAATTCAGAAGTTGTTGCTAAGATATGGTTGGCATAAACAGCATCTACTCTTGAGTAAAAGAGATAGTCAATCAAAACGCTACTCAAAAATCTTCCCGTATCAAACCCAAGAGGTCCTATGAAAAATGTTTCATAATCAAGTACGAAAATGGAGTTGTTTTTAACTAAAATGGAGCTTTGTTGAAGATTTCCATGTGTAAAAGTCTCTTGTGAAAAAAAGCGCTTTTGTAAAAACGCAACATTTTTTTTAAGATTTTCACTTTGTGCCAATATATGTGGTGCAACAATAAAAAGAGACTCAAAAATATAGTGCTGCATCTCACTCTCTAAAAACTCTTGTGAAATTTTTTTTGTATCTAAGGCAGTTGCGTTTATATTTGCAGCGATAAACTCTGCGAGAGAGGAAAGTGTTTGTTTAAGGTCTGCTTTGGTGTTTATAAGCTCTTTGAAACTTTTGGCATTTTGTATAAACTCCATGATGATGAGCTGATTTTGTTCATCAAGCAGGTAAGGAGTAGGTACATATCTAGGAGTTGCCTCTTTAAAGCTTTGCAAGCCCTTATACTCAAAGAGTTCTCTCTTCTTTGGCATAAAAATCTTGCGTTTTTCTTCTGTTATGAACTCTGGAAAATGTTTGAGGAGCAGTGGAGTTATGTTCTCGTCATCGAGTGTAAGCATATATACATTATTGAGTTTTCCATCATCTATCTTATGTATAGTTGGCATATTATTTTTAAAATGTTCCAAAAGAAACGCAGAGTCTGCAATATATTGTTTTACTTTTTTTATGTTCTTCATCACAGTGGCTCCAAACTATTGCAAATATCACAATCGAAACATTGAAATTTACAGTTTTTGATGGCGTTTCTCCATCGTTCAAACTTACTGAAATCTTTGTCTGCCAGCTTCATAGCGTTTGGAAACGTAGGAACTATGGGTTCTTTTTGGATAAAACTCTCCATAACAGCAAAAGAGTGTTTAAGCATCGTCTTGCCGTCTCTGCCAAACATTTTAAAGATGTCAACATACTCTAAAAGTTCTAAAATATCTTCACGAAAAGGAGAAGCAACAGCTTTTTTGTATGCATAGTGCAGATCTTTTTTCTCCCAATCTCTACAAGTAACTTCTGAGAGTGCCTCTCCAAAATAGTGTTTGCCACTAAAGTTTGTGGCATAGTGCTCTCTGCGCGTCGGACAGTGCCCAATACACTGCTCATTGGGAAGAATCTGCGTTTTTACATACTTTCCGTGTCGCTCAGCAAAAATTGTTTGGGCTTTTTTTATCTCTTTGAGGGTATGAAAATCTCGTAAAAGATTTCTATCTATATTGACCACATCATAGCCAACCATTGCCGCATCCCAAAACTCTCTTGCGTTTGAGACTTCACTTAAAATGGTATTTTTTATCTTTATCTGAGGAAAAACCCTTTTGAGCTCTTTTGTTGCCATCCAATGATATATCGGCATAGTCATACTTTTAATACCCATATTATACAGGGGAGTAAAATTTTTGATAAATAGCTCAAAGTTTTCAAATTTTGGATCGATGGTGATGTTATTGAATGTAGCGCTTATCTCTATACCGGTATCTTTTTGTACTTTGAGAGCCTTTGCTATAAGCTCATCTACATTGAGTTCTCCTCCCATAGCATCGTGCATAAAAGGAGCGATTCTGATAGTTGTGTAGATATCGCTTATGTACTCTTTATTGCGCAAAACAAAAGGGAGATAGAACTGCTGGTACTCTTCGTAAGACAAGTATGGACTCATGGGAATAGAAAATACTTTATTGATATGAGCTCCTTAGAGATTCTATGTTTGGTGATGATTTTACCATAATAAGTCATTTATTGAATTTGTGTATTGAAAAATTAGAAGATAATATTTATCATATTTGTTAGTTGTCGGCTGAAAAATAGTATAAATATACCTCTTCTATCATCTTATAAATATCTTGAAATATAAATGGATTACAATTCCTCAGTCTTCTTTCACCACCACATAAACAAATACTCTGCCTATTTTAACTCCGCAGTTGATATTGGTTAACTCACCTCTTTTTTTAGGCAGAGATGAGTTCGCGTTTTCACTATGATGAACAGCTAATATGCGATATGCCTGCAATTTTAAAGAATTCAGAAGGCTTTTCTCTATAGTATTTTTCCTCTCTCTCGCAAGATTGCTCAGCATATGGATTCGTCATGACTTCTTGCAACTCTTTTATGAGTCTGTAATCTCCTTTGGCGGCCTCTTTATAGGCAGGAACAAGAAACCACTCTCTTAACGTGTATTTTGGATTGATTAGTTTCATCTCTTGAGAGAGCTTCTCTCTCGATTCCAGCGTTGTAACATTGATGAGTGATTTCCACACTTGTAACCACTCAGACCAGCTTTTTAAAATCTTCTCATCATATTTGGAGTCACCGTAAAAGCTTTTGGTGAGTGCAGATATATCATCGGGCACGTTTGATAGTTCACGAAAAAAGAGTGTGTAATCGACAGAGGTTTCTATCATGAGCTTTATCAGTTCATTGAATAAATTTGCATCAAAGGTTTGAAGCCCTAGCTTAGAAGCCCACATCTGCATCATTTTGTCTTGCATAACTTTAGAGAAGCCATCTTTTATCTCACCCAGTAGCGCTAGTTCGTTCTCATGTGAGTGGAGTAAGGGTTGCAGTGCTTTACAAAACATGCCAAAGTTACGCTCGGCAGCTTGAGGTTGATTGAGAAAAGAGAAGTGAACTCCGCCACCCGTCCACGGTTGATATTTAGGATCAAACATATCTATAAATCCAAACGGACCGTAATCGAGGGTAAAACCTCCTGCCGCACAGTTGTCTGCGTTAAAATTTCCTTGAGTGTAGCCGACGCGAATCCAATTTGCTACAAGCGAGGTGAGGCGAGAGCGAAACTCACGAGCCAGTAATACCACTTTTTCTGGGATAGTTAAATTTGTATCAATAACATCACTATATTCACGGTCAATTAAGTGTAACAAAATCATCTCAAGCTCTCGCATCGCGTTTGGATGTTCGTTTTTACGCGCACGGCGACCGAAAAGTTCAAGTTGACCTACCCGAAGAAAAGAGGGTGCGACTCGTGTTGTGATGGCGACATCTTCTTCTATCATCACTTCAGGATCTCTGGAATATGAATCATTTCGAAACCATGGACGTTTGACCTTTTCTGTTTTTGATGTGTAGAGAGTCAAAGAGCGTGACGAGGGAACTCCAAGAGCATGCATATGTTCTTGTGCTAAAAACTCTCGAATACTTGAACGCAGTACCGCACGACCGTCAGCTCCACGACAATATGGCGTTCTGCCACCGCCTTTAAGCTGCATTTCCCAGCGTTTGCCATTTATTACAGCTTCAAGAATGGATATCGCTCGACCATCACCGTAGCCGTTCCCTGTTCCAAAAGGACACTGTTCATAGTACTCTGTGCCGTAGATGGAGAGTGCATATCCTGTTGCCCAACCTACACGACGTAATGGCTCTCTTAACTGCGAAGTGTCACCGCAAAACATTTGCATAAAATCCTCTGATGTTGCTAGAGCTTCAGAGATGCCAAGCTCTTCAAAGAAGCTTTTGCTATGTGCGATGTAAATGGGAGCTTCGATTGGGGTAGGGTTTACCGGAACATAATGTCCGCTAAAAACTTGCCTTGGCGAGTGGTCTATGCCGTTTGCTTTAGCATTTGGATCAGAGTTGAGTGTGTCCATGAGGGAATAGTTTGACAAGAGTGCTAGATCATTGAGGCTGTTTATAGTATGAGTGGTTTGTTTAATGTCTTGCATGTATCTTCCTTATTTTAGAAATATAACATCTTATATCTCAACTATCTTTATAATAAATAAGTTAATTAATAATCCAGTTGTTTTTTAGATTCTAATATTTGGTGGAATTCCACTCTAGTTTATAGGAAGTATTCCATATTCAGCTAATTATAAATAGTATTTGATTTGAGTACAATAAAAAAAAATATAATAAATAATAGCTTTCAGTTTCAGATAGTTTAGTGACAGTATTTGTGTCCGCTAAATTATAAAAAGCTTGAAAGTAAGCTATATAAAGGACTTTAATATGAAAATAAGAGTCAATTACGACTACACTTCTTTTCAACCTGAGGCTTACATGCACAGAGAGTTAGTAGCTTAGTGTTAATTAGAAGCCTTAGTTTTTGAGCTGCTTAGAGTGTTTTAGATTTTTTAATGGAATGGTTTCGGCAGTATATCGACAGCTGTTTTTAAAATTTGTTCCACAACCCCTAAGGCTTTGTGAGAATCTGTAGTTTTAACTTTTGAACACTTTGTGGAACACAATAAACGTACATTTGAAAGCAATGCTCCAAAACCTAGAGGTTATTGAATATATAAATAATGTCTAGTTTACAGGGGTCATTCCAGTTTTGTTGTGTGTTTCATACCAAGCCACAATACAGCATGGCATTTGTTCCTCCTTTAAAACTAAACTCTTTTTCTTTTAACTCTTGTAACTCATTTTTTATTTTCGAGATATGTTTATCCCAATCTTTTGTAGTTTTTGACAATGGGAATATAATAAAAACTACGGCTTTGTTCTTGTAATTTTCATTGTTTCTTAAATCCACAATGTCTTTGATGATACTTGTGACATTTTTTGTAACTGGTCTAGTTTTATTTTCAACATCTTCATAACGATAATTAGTATTTGATGTTTTTAATTCCAACGCCCAATCATCAAATACTATATCTATTCGATCTTTTTCTGGTGTAATATTATTTGTGTGTCTTGATAAAATATCACAAAGCTCCACTTTAAACCAACCTTCAAATTTTGCTCTATTTTTTATAAAGAAATTTAATCCGTCATGTCGGTTTATTTTGTTTGGAACTTCTCGTTCTAAAATATTCCATAGTTCTTCAAATGTCATTTTTTTCCTTACTCATAACGTTTAAATAGGAGCCAATAAGTGACCGCTAGGTAACTTATTGGCTCCACTGATTTGTTATACAATTTCAATTGGTGAAAACTCATCACGTACTGCTTTTTCAAATTTTTGGACTATTTTTATATCTTTATTAGTATTGTACAGATCTTCAAAATAGTTTTCAATACTTTCTACTAATTCCGAATCGGTCATAATATTATTGAATTCATCTATAAAAGGGTGAAATTTTTCATAACTTTGTTGTTGAAATAATTTTTGATACTCATCTATCATTTCACCTTTTGCTTCGTGACCTGTAAAAGGATCGAGAATTTTTGGCATATAAACTATGTTCCAAGGTGCGGTAAAAGCAAATATATTTTTGGTTCTGCCAAAGATATGTGAAACTTGATAATTTCGAATGTCTTTATTCTTTTTTAGCTGAGTTAGAGTTTCAATTAATTTAGTGGGTTTTTGATTATTGGTTGGATCTTTATCGATATTATCATTTTGAAATACTTTTGAATAAAAGTCAAAAAATAAATGTGTTCCAGCAGCATCTCGCCCAAACCCTCTGATAAAGACACTTTGGTTTTCTTTGATTCTTGTTTTTAGAAGCTTCCATTCCTCTTCAACTTTTTCAATAGGAATATAAATAGTTTCATTCAAACCAAAGTTGAAAAAATCTTCTTTTGTCACATATTCTGATAAAAATTTTTCATATGAATCTAGCAATCACTTTCCTTTGTATAACGTTTAAGCTGCGCTGCGCAAATGAAGCGCAGCGTAGTTTGCATCCGAACGAGCGCCTTGTTAGACCTGTTTTTATTTTGCCAGTTATTCATCTGTATTTTCTTTTTCTGCATTTTCTGCTCTAAACCTTTGAACAGCTTCAGCTATAGCTTCATCTGGATTCGGAGGAATGATATTGACTGGTATAACGACCTCACAATCCACTGGCTCAAAATTTTCAATGGCAAGTTCCGCAATACCATTACAAAGAACTTTATAAAAAAAAGTAGCATAAGCACTTACATCAGTTTCGTTAGGCTCGCCATCACCATAAAGTAATCCACCATCTTCAAGATTCGTATGGGCTTTACCGTTCCGGTAATCGAGAAAAAATACAAGTAATATTGTTTTACGATCATTTATTAACACAACTTTTACTACGCCTTCACTGATCATATCTACATGCATTGTCATTTTTTCCAGGCCAGGTATTGGACCATCAGGCCATAAGCCTACAGATACGATTAGGCCTTGTAATTCATTGATTTGTTCTGGAGTGTCTCCACTCTTAAGTGATTCTCGCTTCTCTTGAGGTATTAATGATTCCCATGGCTCCAAACGATTTCTTAATCTATATAGAGCCATCGAATCTGGCACCTTAAGCTCATCACGAATGTAACTGCGAGCTAGCTCTTCGATCACAACCAAATCCGCCGAGAGGCGCTTTCTATCAGCAGGAATGTCAGGGTCAATGATTTCACCCTCTAAAGATGCGTGAGCAACCGCACAACGACCACTGTCAAATAGATGACGATTTACATCAATTCCATCTTCGCGCAATTCTGAAACACGCTTGGCAGCACGATCCGTTAACTTTTCAATGTTTTTGGCAATCCAAGCAACTTTTCTTTTGGAATCAGAAAATTGTGATTCGATTACCTTGTAGTAACTTAAGAATGCATAGCTATCATGGACTTCTGTTAGTCTTTTTGCTTCTCTCCAGAACGCTAGAGCTTTACGAATATTTTTTTCTTCAATAATAGGCATGTGATTACAGTTAAATGACTTTTTACCTGCAATGCCTAAAGATGAATAAACAGTTCGTGGATTGCCATAAAGGGAAGGATGACCGCCCCATATATAACCAGATACATCTACGTATCCACCCATATACCAACTCAGTATTGATGTGAAGCGATATACTTTTGAAATTGCTTGGTCGGCATCACCATCGTTACAAGCAATAGTGATACAAGGAGGAGACGGTTTTTTGTCTCGTTCTGAGCCTCTCAGAAAGTATTCATCGCCATCATATTTAACGCAAACATCTTGAGAAGGCCATGGAATCGAGGAAGCTACACCTGCTGTTAACCACCCACGTCGGCTTCGAAGTTTATTGTCTACCTCTTCTCCAAATATATGAGCAACGTATGGTGTTTTCATTAATATTCCATTTATGAATTTCGTGGCCTAACGGGTGCTCGGTGCTCCCGCGCCCCCCTCGTTATCCGGTTGCGTAGCGAGCGGATAACTAATTATTTAAGGAACATTATAGCGGGAACACATAAATTATTAATGATTAACAGAATTTGGAAATGACCTTTTATTTTGTTGAAATTATTAGATATGGTAAGTTCAACAAAGTGTTCTTTTTTGGAGCATGTTCAAAAATTAAACTCTATTTAGAATATGCTTTCCGTTAGTAAAAACTGCTCCAAAAATAAGAAGTGGTTGAATTTATAAGTGTCTAACTTATTGGAGACATTCATACTCTGTAAATAAGGTATTTAGTGATATAAATTAATCTATAGAATTAGCTCCAGTGTTCGGGAGCAATCCTTCTCATTCTAATTATGATATCCTTAATAAGTTTTGCTTACTAAGAAATTGTTGCCTTATTTTTCTGTCTAAGTTTTCTTCTTCAGGTATAAGTAAATCTTCGTAAGCAAATATATTTTCTTTTGGTCCCGGTTGTTTTTCTAAATTTTTTTTGTAAGATGTAGGCATAACTGTTTTAATAGTAAATGAATGACATGTTTCTTTTCTGATATTCCGTCCTTTTTCCATCGCTATTGGTAAGTACAAATCATTTACAACCTCATATCCTTCGGCTTTTTCTAACTTTACATTATTCTCCCAAATCTCAAGGCATCTTAAAATTATAGTTTCTAGTATTGAATCTAAGTAATTTCTCATTTCATAAGAGTTTTTACACTCAGTTTCAGCACGTTCTAATAGCCTTTCTAGAGCATGTTTTGAGAAAACTAAATAGAAGAATTTATATATTTGATTATTATTCGGTAAATCTACAGTTAGGTCAAAACTAACTTTATCATATTCTAGATATTCAGGGTCATTTGACTTTAAAAGCAAAGACCATTCTCCCCATATTACTTGACATTTTGACGTACTGTTATATCTACTTTCTAAAAAAGATAAATTATTTTGCTTTTTAGTTATCTCAATTAATTTAATTGCTTGTTTTTTTCGTTTCAAGAATACAAGCTCTGAAAACTTTTCTCTTTTAGACTTACTTGGTACATGAAAAAAACTTTTTATCATTTGTTCCGCTTGTTTTTTTATTTTTTTAGGTACATATGTTCCCATATAATTTTCCCTTCAGTATTATATTTATAGATATAAAGCTATATTTAGTACTCGTGTATACTTTAATCATCGTCATCATAGTAATCATTCTCTTCTTCATAATCGTCGTTTTCACAACCACAATCATCAAATGCATCTTGAATAATAATTCCGTCATCTTTGCCATCATCATACATATAAGTTGTTTGAAGACAATATTGGCACTGATAGTGATAATAAGCCATAGCGATCCTTTAAATATAAAATTTAAAAAAATTATACATTCAAAATTATGTATATTATTACCCAATCATAGACAATTTTTTAATACTTCAGGGTCAATTCTTAAAATATAGGAAACATCTGTTAAATATTTATTTTGAAGTTTTAAAATCTCGGTTCCATTGTTTTCTAATGAATTGATTTTTTTTTGAAAGAAATTGATTTTTTCTAAAAAGCCCTCTTTCATTTTACTGGAGATTTTATGTTCTTTTTCTATGTGTAATAGTGATCTAATTAATATTAATTGAATAAAATCTGCTCCTTGTTGTCTACTATATATATTATGTAAAGTTCCTGTAATAGAAAATATATGGGCTAGGTTAGGTAATTTTTTGTTGTTCTTCCACTGGGAAATATATTTCTTAAATGTTGGTTCTTCTATTGTTTCAATGTGAATTGCTATTTGATAGAATCTTTCTTTAAGAGCTTCATGCCTCATGCTCATTTCATTAGCCAGATACTTATCTGCTTTGCATTTTGTTTTCTTTCTACATTCATTCAAGAAAGGTTTTAAAGAATTCTCCTCCATAGAAAGTTTTAGGAGCTTTGTATCTAGGTTCTGTCTTTCTAAGTATTTTATAATATAAGCAAGTTGAAATGCAAACATATTTAGTATATTTTCAGTATTAACTTTATTCCTAAAAAAGCCAATACAGTGTGCATGGATATTAAAAAATTGATCTCGAAAAAACTCATAATCTCTATTATCTTGTATAATGTCTCGAAGAAGTTGTGTGAAGAATAAAATTTCATTAGTTTTAAAATTAAAAATCACATCTGTATCTTTTAGTCTATTATTTAAAAACCTTTCATGACTTTTTTCATCAGTTTTTTTTTCTCTAATATTTTTGTATTTGTTATAAAGCTTTTCAATTTCTTCTTTTTTTAATCGTTTTTGA
>Ga0180732_1001742_pt1 | contig 12701 bp, 14 predicted proteins | sample KR11_01MetaG_FD_148674 | JGI IMG/M metagenome (GOLD analysis project Ga0180732, IMG submission 148674) | Groundwater microbial communities from the Olkiluoto Island deep subsurface site, Finland - KR11_0.1 MetaG | ecosystem: Environmental > Aquatic > Deep subsurface > Groundwater | place...
TATGAAAGACTTTTGCGCTCGGATATAGAATTCAAATATATCAGCTTAGCTTGCCCCAGGCCGTTAGCCAACACCCCTGATCTGCTATAACAACTGCCGGCACCCCGGACTTTTACTTTTAGGCCATACTTGTTAGAATTTACGGGTGTAGCGATAGGGGAGGATATGAATGAAAGCTAAAACTATTGCCGTGTTTGTTCTGGCGGGGCTGGTATTGATTATTCTGCTGCAGAATACGAAGGTCATTTCTTTGCGGTTCTTCTTCTGGGAATTGAGCATGTCGCAGGTTATTTTATTGCCTTTGATCATGTTGGCCGGCTTTCTCGCGGGTTATTTTGTCGCCCGCCTCCGCCGGAATTAAGGCCGGGATAATTAAGAACTACGGGGAACAAGTCACGAAGATTCCGTCCTGATCAACGCTTGGCAGCAATTGGTCCATTCTTCATTGGCTATTTTTTGTGTTTTGTGGTAGCATAATAGAGCAAAGATATACTTACTTGATATGTTTTACTGAACATTGCGTTTTGCATACTTGTTTATTGTTGATTGAATAAAGTGTGTGGGAGGTTTAAGTCAATATGAACACAAATTCTCAAATCAGAACCTGCCCCGTTTTGCATGTGTTGGACCAGGACATGGTGTTGATAAAAGATAGATAATGAATTAAAATATCACCATGCAAGATAACCATGAAAAGCAGATACGTGTAACTCATTACGTTCTCTGGTTTTTACTTAATATATTTCTTGGGATTATACCATTTGTAACACCTTTTTTTTCTCCATTAAGAGATGTGAACCAATTGTTTTCAAGTTTTATAGCTTATGCATTTACTCTAATTATTATTAACGCTTATCTCTTCGATACATTCGTCAGAACATCCAACGAAATTGTTAAATTTGAAAGAATATGGTTTTGGTTTGCTGTTATCATTTCATTTATTCTGATTATTTTTTTTGTGTTGTTTAACGTTCTTATGCTTGTATGGAATTTCCCGCAGGCACTGGTGTTATGGGCGTCTTTCTTTCTATTTGTGTTTACGATTGGATATACATTTCTTTTAAATAAGCCATTGATTCAAAGGGATATAAAAAATGAAATTAATAAATCCATAATAAAGGAAGTTGAAGATATAAACAATAACATGTCTGCAATGAAGAAAAAAATAATGGAAAAAGGAACTTGGTAAATATAGGTGATACAATGATTGAAGAAATAATTAATAAAAATGGCAAAGAATATTTAAAAGTTGAATTAATACAAATAACTCAAAAAAATAAAAAATTTTATATATCAAAAATATCAGCAAAAAGATTTCTAAAGATATATACTGTCGAACCAGCCGAGTATGATATTGAAAGACAAGCAAATTTTGCATCTAGTTTTGAAGATGATAGAGAATATTATGAGCATTTAATGAATAATGACAAAGAAAGAATTAATAAAAAATCATTCCAAAGACCTTCAAATGATACAAGAGTTTCAGAAATCAAAAATTTTTTAAATACTAATGAAATAGGACTTTTTCCTAATTCAATAATAGTAACTTGTGATTTACTCAACGATAAAATAGGTGAATGTAATATTGCATTTAATGAAGTAGATTCTTTTGAAAACAGGCCAAAATCCGCATACCTTGAGGAAATTGATAATAATATATTTTTATATATTCCATATCAAAAAGACTCGGTGCTAGTTATAGACGGGCAACATAGATTGTTAGGTCTAAAAGCTGCAAGCAAAGAGGTAACAGAAGATTATGAGCTGATTATTACTTTTATTATCGGTTTCGATAGATCAATAGTAGCGAATTTATTTTATACAATAAACTACACACAAAAAAGTGTCAATAAATCAGTTTTATATCATCTAATGGGTGAGTTTTCAAGAGAAATAGACAAAATGGCATTTATGCACGGCACAATAAAAATATTGAACGAAATAGAAGAATCGGCCTTATACAAAAGAATAAAAATGTTAGGTAATGTGCCAAAATCTTTATCCAACGAAGTGCGAAAACAAATGACAATTTCGCAAGCATTTTTAATAGATTATTTAATTGGATACATATCAAAAGAAGCTAAAAACAGTATTCATCAACCTATTTTCTATTACTATTATAAAAGTGAGAATATGAGAATAGAAATTATACAATTTTTATTGAAATATTTTGATAGCATAAGAGAGGCATTACCAGAACAATGGGATAATGTGGATGAATATATTTTAACAAAAACCGTAGGCCTTGGCGCATGTATAAAATTACTTCCGTTTTTGTATGTAAAAATGTTTATTGACGAATATCAGATGGATCCAAAAAAAATAGTACAAATCAATGTAAATACACTGAAGAATCATTTAAAAGGAATTGAAACTATCAATTTTTCAAAATCAGGCGAATATGGAAGTGTGGGAAGTGCCGGGAGTTTAAACAAGTTAAAAAAGCAACTTATTGAAAATATAGATTTCTTTCAGGCGGATAATTATGAGGATTTTTTGAGAGTATTTAAAGAGAACTATCTTAGTAAATACAAAAAGTGGCTAACTAAATATCTATAGGAAAAATGGGAACGTATTGGATATTAACTGGCCGAGGGCAAATTTTAGATTTGTTATAGTCCTGTTTTTTTTAGTGGTCGAGATTTACAAAATAGAATTTCGACAACTAAGCAATATCTCAGTTTTTTTTATTGGAATGTAACTTATATATATTGTTGATCTTATTTCAAGAGGGTTGATTATCGAATGGAGAATTATTATGGATGGTGTGAAACTAAATCAGAATGAAAAGCATGAATTGCTAAGATTAATTAACAGTTATGCTGACAAAGTATCGGAAGATGATATAAAAGAAATAGAGAAAAAAATAAATCAAAAGATTAAAATAATAAAAAAGAACAAAAGATATCCATCGTATGTAAAGCAAATGATACGTCAGGTGAAATGCTTATATGCCTTATTAAAATCACCCGATATATCCAAAGAAAGATTAAATAGAGTCATATCTGCATTACATTATTTTGTTTTGGCAGAAGATATGATACCAGATTATATACAAGTTCGGGGTTATCTAGATGATGCATTTGTAATAGATGTTGTATACCAAGAAATGAAAAAAGATATAAGAGAATTAGAAGGATGTGATTAGAAATTGATAACTTATAGGAGGGGATATGGAAATTAAATTGATATCTGTCGATGAAATTGAATTAGACAAAACCAATCCAAGGATTGCTAAATATCTTGAAATGTATGGGAAAGATATAACAGCAGAACAAATATCGCTAGCATTAGGTGTGGGAGATAGTCAGGTAGCTGAGAATGGAACCACATTTCAGTCATTAAAAGCATCAATAAAAACAAATGGTGGTATAATACATCCAATAATTGTCAATAAAAGATCAGATGGGATTTATAGAGTAGTTGAGGGTAATACAAGGTTAGCTATATATAAAGAATTTAGCAAAGATGAACGCACACATGGCACTTGGAATGAAATACTCACGGTAGTGCATGACGATTTATCTAATGAACAAATTGATGCCATCAGACTTCAGGCACATTTAGTAGGACCCCGACCATGGGACCCTTATTCAAAGGCAAAGTACTTGGATTATCTCTATAACTCTGAAAATTTACCAATGAGTCAAATAGTTGATTATTGCGGTGGTAGAAAAAATGAGGTGATATCTTATATTGAAGCCTATAAAATGATGTAATCGCACTATCGGCCTCAATTATCAAGTGATGATGAATTTGATACAACAAGGTTTTCTGCTTTCGTGGAGTATCAACACCCTAGAATTAAAGAAGCAATTGTAAGAGCTGGTTTCAATGAAGATGATTTTTCTCAATGGGTGAATGATCATAAAATTCATCCTTTATGGACAGTTCGCAGAATACCAAACATATTAGAAAATCCTCGCAGTAAAGAGGTGTTTCTCACTCATGGTAGAGGTTCAGCAAGAGAAGCATTAAAATTATTAGATAAGCCTTCTGGAGATAAAGTTCTTAAAGACACATCTATGATACAATTAGCTCGGGAATTATTGGAAAGAATTTTGGCTTTGCCATATGGGGAAGTTCAACGTTTAAAATCAGATTCATCAAGTGATGAAGTTTTTACATTTTTAGAAGTGCGAGACCAATTAATTGAATTATGCAGGGATATTCGTAATGAAGAATAGGGTATGAGAGAAACAAAAATTCATTCGCAACTGGTTGCATTTACAAAACAATGGATAGAAAAGGAGTATGTAAGTAAGAGAGTGGAGATCATTGGAGTAGATTCAGTTACAGAAAATTTTCAAGTATTACCAAATATAAATGGTTTTATCCCGGATATTTTCGCTAAATGCTTGGTTAATAATTTACAAATAATTGGCGAGGCAGAATCTTCTAAGGGACTAAATTCCCAACATACAGAACAACAACTTAAAGCATTTATCAGATATTGTTTTCTAAACAATGCACATTTAATAGTAGGTGTGCCTTGGGATTTAGTGCCTTATGCTAGGAAATTAATAAAGTTTTATATTAGTGAGTGTAAGGCTGAAGGCGTGATTGTGATTATCCCTGACAATATGGCAGTAGGATAAAATGAAAATATTCTTAAAACAGGAACCAAATTATTTACCTAAATATAGTTCTTTTTCTTATCAAGAAGAAGCTGTTAAAGCTATTCAAGATTTAGAATATGCCGCAATATTCCATGAGCAGGGACTCGGGAAAACTAAAATAGCTATAGATTTAATTTTATATTGGTTCGAGAAGAAGGAAGTAGATACCGTTTTAATTGTAGCGAAGAAAAGTTTAATTAATAACTGGATCAATGAGTTGGGTGTTCACACGCACATTAAGCCACGAGTGCTAACGCAGAACAAGAAAGCTAATTATTATGTTTTTAATAGCCCTGCAAAAATAATGTTAATAAATTATGAAGTTATGAAATCTGAGAATACGAGGATGGAGCTTTTTTTAAAGACTCGAGATGTTGCTGTGATATTGGATGAATCAACGAAAATAAAAAATCCAGAATCAGATTTAACACAGGAATATTTAAGATTATCAAAATTTTTTAAAAAAAGAATCATTATGACCGGCACACCAGTTGCAAATAGGCCGTATGACATATGGTCACAAATATGGTTTCTTGATCAAGGCAAAAGCTTAGGTAATGATTTCAATAATTTTAAAAAAGACTTTGACTTAGCAAACACTTTATACAAGGATACTGATTTAAGAGAGAACTTTGAATCACAAATTTCTTTAATTGAAGATAAAATATCAAAATTTACTGTAAGAGAAACAAAAGCTAGTGGGGTATTAGATTTGCCTGAAAAAATTATTAAAATTATAAAAACAAAATGGGAGATACATCAACGGGAATTATACAACCAAATCAAAGATGAAGAAAAGGCCTTCGTAATTAAAAATGGAATTCCCACTGAAGATGATTCCAAAATTATTGTAAAACGACTCTTGCGTTTAGTGCAAGTGGCATCTAATCCAAAATTAGTAGATGACAGTTATAAGCAGTCTCCCGGAAAGCTGAATTCATTGATTACTATATTAGATGATATAAAAAGGAATGATGAAAAGTGTATCATCTGGACATCTTTTACAGCTAACGCAGATTGGCTTAAAACGAAGCTTGTAGAATATGGGACGTGTAAGGTACATGGTAAAATACCCATAGATATTAGGAACAGAACAATTAACAATTTTTTGACAGATAAAAAATATAGAGTTTTAATAGCCACGCCAGGGGCAGCGAAGGAGGGATTAACCTTAACAGTTGCAAATCATGTAATATTCTATGATAGAAGTTTTAGTTTAGATGATTACTTACAAGCGCAAGATAGAATTCATAGATATTCACAAAAACGGAAATGTTATGTATATAATTTAATCATGGAAGACTCCATTGACGAACTACTTGAAATTATGTTATCCAGTAAACATCTTGCTGCACAATTAACACAAGGGGATATTTCATTAGATTTTTATAAGAGTAAGATTTCTTACAAATATGGAGAAATAATAAAAGAAATTTTGGGAATTAAGGAGGATGATTATGACAGAGGATGATTGGGTAAAAGATACTATTACTCTTCGTGGCGAAGAAATCCCGGTTAGAGTAGGATATTTAACACAGGCAGAATTAAAATTTTATCCTGAAAATCCTCGGGTTTATACAATATTATCAGCAGGCACAAAAGAGCCGACACAACAAGAAATAGAAATCCAATTATTGGCAAGAGATAACGTAAAGCAATTGGTGCAATCGATTAAAGCAAATGGGGGATTAACAGACCCCGTTTTTGTATTAGATGGCTCAAATATTGTGATAGAAGGCAATAGCCGTTTAGCTGCTTATAGAGCTTTAGCCAGGTCAAATCCAATTCAATGGGGAAAAATTAAATGTAAAGTGTTACCCAAAGAGATAGATGAGGATAAGATATTTTCATTGTTAGGGGAATATCATATTATAGGCAAGCAAGATTGGATTCCTTACGAACAAGCAGGTTATTTATACAGGCGCTGTATATTTCATAAAGTTAAGCCAGAATTAATAGCAAAAGATTTAGGACTAACTGAGTCAAAGGTCAATCACCTAATAGGCGTGTATACTTTCATGGTAGCAAATGAAGATAATGCACCAGATAGATGGAGTTATTATGACGAGTATATGAAGTCAAGCAAAATAAAGAAAATAAGAAAGAAATATCCGGAATTTGATGAGATAGTAGTGCAGAAAATAAAATCGCAAGAAATTCCTAAAGCTATCGACGTAAGGGAAGGTTTGAAAAAAATTGCAAATTCAAATGACAAAATAGTTAAGTCTTTTATAAACGGGAAAGCTGATTTTCAAGAATCTATGGAACATGCAATAAGTGGCGGTTCTGATACGAATTGTTATCAAAAAATCCAAAAATTTAGATTGTGGTTTGTCGATCCTAAAACAAGAAAAGAAGTATCGAATATGTCTGAACAAGTAACTAAGAAATGCATATATGAGCTTAAAAAAATAAAACAAGGATTAGAATTTTTACTAAACAGACTGGATGCCTGATTTTATTAGATTATGAGTAAAAAGATATTATTGATTGAGCCTTCATATAAAAATAAGTACCCACCATTGGGCTTAATGAAGATTGCTACATATCATAAAAGCAAAGGGCACGAGGTGGTTTTTTTTAAGGGATGTTCTCCAAATTTAAAATTGCAGGTATGGGATAGAATATATATTTCAACACTTTTTACATTTTATTGGGCTAAAACAATTGAAACAATTGAATATTACAGCAATAGCGTAAAAAAAAGTTCTAATATTTATGTTGGAGGAGTGATGGCTACATTAATGAAAGATGAAATTAAAAAGCATAGTAATGTAACCGTTATATCAGGTTTATTGAATCAGAATGGTAAATTAGGGTATAAAGATGATGGAACAATAGACTACTTAACGCCAGATTATTCTATAATTGATCAAGAACATAACCCATTACTAGATTATGTCTATCCTCAGGGAGATTCATATATTGGATATGCGACTAGAGGATGTATTAGGAAATGTAAATTTTGTGCAGTACCAATCATTGAGCCGGAATTTATGAATGGGCTTTCAATAAAAAAACAAATAAATTCTATTAAAAAACATTTTGGCGAAAAACGCAATTTACTTTTATTAGATAATAACATTTTGGCATCAGATAGGTTCGAAGAAATAATAGAAGAGATTAAAAACCTTGGGTTTGAAAAAAATGCACAATATTCGACAATTAGGAATAATAGAACCGTGTATTTAAAAAGATACGTAGATTTTAATCAAGGCATAGATGCTAGATTATTGACTAATTCAAAAGTTCAAAAATTGAGTGAAATTGCAATTCAGCCTATCAGAATAGCTTTTGACGACATTAAATTTAAAGATATTTATGTTCAAAAGGTTAGACTAGTGGCAGAATATGGAATAAAAGCATTATCAAATTATATACTTTTCAATTTTAATGATACGCCAGAAGATTTTTATGAGAGATTAAGAATTAACGTAGAATTAAATTGCGAATTTGAAAACAAAGGATATGCAAGTAGGATATGGTCATTCCCAATGAAATATTCCCCCATTTTTGGCCCCGAGGCTAAAAATAGAAAGCATGTAGGGAAATATTGGAACAAGGAATATTTACGAGGAGTACAGTGTATACTATTAGCAACACATGGTTTAGTTGGTCCCAAAATGAAATATTTTGATACCGCCTTTGGTCGCAATTTTGCAGAATTCAAAAAAATTATTACAACACGGCCTGAAGAAAAAATTTTATATAGAACTAAAGAATGGCTCAATAGACCTTTTATTCCAAGGCGTCTATTCATAAAAGAGAAGGAAGTGTAAAACTCGCCTCGGACATTTACTTAATATACTGATTGAATAGAAAAATTGTAAAGTGCCGGGACTGGGCGGAAAATTGATGTTGATGTGCGTATGTGAATATGGAGGGAGAAAATGAATAAATTGGAAATGTTTTGTAGGAGAGGGTTTTTTATTGCAATTTTATTTTTATGCAGTTGCGCTATGATAATGCAACAGCCCAGAACGGCATATGAATTAAAAATAAATGCGCAATCAAAAGCAGAACTTGAAAAACATGGTTTAACGGTGGCTGTTCAGCCGATAATTTTAGAAAATTGTAGTTCGTTTCCGGAAATTTATGCAAAAACAACATATAAAACCAGCGAAGGCGAAGTTAGAAATATAGAATTTTCAGTAATAGATATTCCGGCGTTTGCAATTTCAATTACCAATAAGACGGGTGATGTGGTTAAGTTTGATAAATGTAATATGAATTTGGAAGATGATTTGGGAAAAAGTTATCAGTCGCAGGACGAACAGGAATTAAATCAAGAAATTGATCAGTTTTTTGCCGATTTTAATGTCAAGGGATCTATTTTGAATAAGGGGCCTATCGAATCAAAAATTGAGGCATTAAAACTTATGGATAAAAAGTTGATTATATTGCCGAATAAGACAGAGGATGTGTTTTTAGCGTTTAATGTTATATCGGCAAATATAGAATCTTATATGGAGTTTTTATCAGGGAAAAAATATTTAAAAGTTTCGCTAAACAATATTGCAATAAAATCGGATAAGCATATTGGGAGCAATGAAACTGTGAATTTTGAATTTATCTTTGATGTAAATCAATTGTGAGGCCGCCTAAGTTTCATTTCCCATTTTAGTACAATATTTGGAATAGAGTTTGTAGAATGATAAAAGATGTTGGAAAGTGTCTCATGTTTTTAGGCGCAAAGCGTCCAATTGTTTTTGAAGACATACAATGAGGTGAAAATTATCGGAGAGCTTGTTAAAGTTCTTACTGTAAATTAGAAAATAGGAGGCAAAATGCCGAGAAAAACATCTAAACGTTCCAATGATCCTGAATTCCATCGGAAAAATTTGCGGGAATATTTAGCACAGCAAAAAAAAGAAAATTATGAGGCTGGTGTGAATTTAGAAATGTTCATTGAAAAATTGTTAACACTTTTTTCAGATACTCCTCCCATAACTTGGCGGTTTCGATTAACAACTTATAAAAATCCGGTGTTTCGTATATATAATCAATCAACACGGAGATCAGGAGATTTTCTACTCATAACAAACCGCGGATTAACTATTATGCACAAATATTTTGATAAGAGATTCAGAAATCTTTTTCCTAAAAAGAAGACTTTTTATGGTAATGGGGACACTGCTCGAATAGATTATTCTGTGTTTGATCAAGTAACAAGAAAAAAATATTATGATGCTATAAAATCAATGGTGACAACTAATAAGGACTGGGGAATTAACTTCCCGGGTGTTATGGTAGATAGTTTAAGCGAGCAGGATAGTAAACCATATAACGATTTACCCACTACGTATGACAATGGCGCTAAAGATGATAGTGATTTTTATCAGATTCTAAGATCAAAAATAAGAAAATGGGCCGCGTCAAAAAAAGGTAAGAATAATAAGTGGGTAGAATTTATACTTTTGGCTCCAGATTTATTTCATTTATTATGCAAGTTAGTTATAGATGATGACGTTTCATTAGAGGATAAAGTTAAACTCGCACTGGTAATAGTGTATTTTGTATCCCCGTTAGACTTGATCCCCGAGGGGATACTGGGCCCTATGGCTTATGTTGACGATATCGCTCTGTCGGTGTATGTTTTGAATCGGATTCTTAACAATACTAGCCCCGAAGTTCTTAGAAGGCATTGGGTTGGGGAAGAGGATATTTTGACTGTTATAAAACAGATACTTAAAGTTGCTGATCAAATGGTCGGCTCTGGACTGTGGTCGAAGTTGAAAGGAATGATTAGGTAAATTTTAATACGGTGATACTGTGGCAGGTATTTTAAATGAGGAAAGTTAGACGGTTCCCAGTTTTATCGTTATAAAAAGGAGGTGTAAGGTATGGCTGTTCAAAGGTGTGAGTGCTGTCACGAACAGATAGCGCCTTATGCAAAATACTGCAATTGGTGCGGGTATGGACCAAGGAAAAGAAAGCCAAAAGCAGGAGAATATTATTGTAAGCAGTGTCATGAGATGGTGGGGAAAGAGTTCTCATACTGCCCATGGTGCGGAGAAGACTTTAAGGACGATTACGCCTGGGAACCAGATGATGGGGAGCTTACACCCGCGGTGAAAAGATTTAACTTTGATATTAAATGTCCACAATGTAAATACGGTTGTTGTGCTACCATGGATTACTGTCCTTGGTGCGGTACAAAGCTTTCCGATTACAAATTTATTGGTTTTAGTAATTGCGTCGTGTGTGGTAATTCTGGCCTTGGAAATTGGCAGCATTGTGTTTTTTGCGGAGCATTCTTACAACAAGTCGTACGGCTTTCAGAAAAGAAACGTGTGAGCTTGTCTAAAGAAGCACTTTTTTTTCTTACAAGCGCTACAGTGGAAAGGCTAAAGGAAGTGAGGCCTGGGAAATGGTTCTGGAACTCTGACTTGAAGGGTTTTGAGACTCTCGGATTCCTATTTGGGGAAAAAACTGCCACAGCATATAAGGTTACACACATCTTTCCGATGGCTTCAGCTGAATCTAAGCAGGATAGTGTTGGTTGGAATCCGGACGCTTTAAAAGGATTAGTAAACCATATGCAGTTGGAATTGCCTCGAGGTTTAAATCTGATTGGGGACTTTCATAGCCATCCAGATGATAAGAATCCTTCTCCGAGCATTGTCGATTACAAAGGCACCTTGGGTGATATGGTCTCTATCATTGTAGCGCTCCATAAAACTACAAAAAAGTCTTTCCGCTGGAAGTTTAATAAGAAAATTGGCATGCTTGAGGGAGTTAAGGGTGGTGTGTATTTTCGCATATGTGCTTATCATAGAAATAAGAAAGGTGTTGCCGAATTGTTGAATATCGTCGGGGCGTGATTTAAAGTTCTCAGCAGAGACGCAGAGGGACGGTGCTTTACAATATGACAACAAAAAATATGAGTAGCTCGCAAAAGTTTCAATAATTATGAGTGATGAAAAAAACACGAAGTTGCCGGAGACGGTGGATGAGGCAGTATCTCAGATCCTCGACGGAATGAGCGCGGATGATAAAAAATCGCTAAAGAACACCCAAAAAAAGGATTTAATAAAGTTTCATTTCGGATGGGGAATGGGAATAAGGAACGGTTTCGGCCTATGGAACCCGGATTCTCCTCTCTTGAAATCTATGGGGGAAGTACATCCGGATGATGCTTCAGGTGTAATAATTGAAGCGGTCTGGAAGAAACTTCAAGAAAAGTAAAATAATTGGCGCCGGTACTTTACACTAAGACAGAAACTTGCAAAAATCAAAATGGACTGGAGAATTAATGATAAAAATAAAGACGGTGAAAGCGGGCGTATGAGAATAGAGATAATACAGGCGGATATAACGCGGCTTAAGGTTGATGCCATCGTCAATGCGGCAAATAAGACTTTGTGCGGGGGCGGCGGAGTGGACGGCGCGATTCACAGAGCCGCCGGAGCCCGGCTGCTGGCGGAGTGCAGGGCCTTAAACGGCTGTGAAACAGGACATGTGAAAATAACAAAGGGATATGATCTGCCGGCAAAGTGTGTGATCCACGCTGTCGGGCCCGTGTGGAACGGCGGCAACAGGGATGAAGAAGCTCTGCTGGCCTCCTGTTACAGGGAAAGCATTCTGCTGGCGGATGAGCACAAGCTGAGATCTATTGCTTTTCCGGCGATCAGCTGCGGTGTTTACAGGTTCCCGATAGAGAAGGCGGCTGACATCGCAATAAGGTCAACATTGGAGACAGCGGAAAACACTTCGATCGAACACATCATCTTTGCCTGTTTTGAGGACAGGATCGAGAAAGCTCTCAAGGACAGTTTGTATAATGCGGGACATGAGGAGATATAAATGGGAAACTGGTCAAAATTCATAGGGGCGGGATTAGGTTGGGCTCTTGGAGGGCCTATCGGCGCTGTAGCGGGGTATTTTATCGCCGGAGCAATGGATCCGGACGCCGGCGCTGAACTTCATAACCCTGCCAATCGCGGACACATAGTCTTTACAAATCTCATCGCCTTTATGGCCCTGATTGTTAAGGCGGATAATAAGATCAAAGAGTCGGAAAAGAAAAGCGCTATGGATATACTGTCCCAAATGTTTAAGCTGGATCATCAGGATCAGGCG
>Ga0180732_1001743_pt1 | contig 12695 bp, 7 predicted proteins | sample KR11_01MetaG_FD_148674 | JGI IMG/M metagenome (GOLD analysis project Ga0180732, IMG submission 148674) | Groundwater microbial communities from the Olkiluoto Island deep subsurface site, Finland - KR11_0.1 MetaG | ecosystem: Environmental > Aquatic > Deep subsurface > Groundwater | place...
TTCCTGCTAAAGTAGCCAAAGTTCCAGTTGTTGGAAGAGTTACATTAGTAGCAGCACTTGTAGTCAAGGTAACACTATCATCACCAACAGTGATAACATCACCAGAAAAAGTGATATTACCTTTGAGGTTGACAACTCGGTTGCCATCATTAGGTTGATATGTCAATGTTTTATTCCCTGTCATATTCTCATTAACGAGAATCTGAAGAGTTTGCGCATTATCATTATCACCTAAATATAACAATCCGTATTGGACTGTTTGAGCAGCACTGATTGTTTGTGCTTTGTTGATGAAAGCAAATGTTCCAGCGGCTCCAGCCATATCTGGTATGGTAAGAGTAGATGCTCCAACTGTTAAAGTTGTGAAAGCAATTGTGTAATCATTTGCTCCTGCCTCCGCAGTAACGCTTTGAGCTAAATTACTTGCGATACCAGCACTAACCGCTGTCCAAGCAGGAGTTGTTCCTCCTTCTAGGTAGAGGTCAGATGCTACCGGCTTTGCTAAACGAATCCAATTGGTTCCATTAAAGTAAAGAATATCACCAGCAACTTCACTTGCGATAGTCAAATCAGTTACAGTTGCGACACCGGCATTTGTTAAAGCAACATCGCCAGAAACAGCTACTGAAGTAATGGTTGTCCCATTACCTACTAAAATTTGACCATCAGTTTTGGCAACTAATTCAGCACCAACACTTAGAGCTCCAACTAGAATACTTCCAGTTGTTAATGCTAATTTTCCAGCAGCAACGCTACCTGCTAAATCAGCATTCAAAACCGCACCTGTAAGGTTCAATTTTGAATAAGCAATAGCGGCAGAAGCATTAATGTCAACATTAACAAGCCCACCTGCTGTAATATCAATACTATCCGCACTAACAGTAATTTTACCATCAGTGTTAATAACATTAATAGTAGCAGAACCATCTGTAGCTCCACCTGTCATACCAGCACCAGCTACAACGGCAGTAATATCACCACCACCAGAAGCACCAAGAGTAGAAAAGGCACCTGCCTCATATATTCTTAATCCAACACCAGTTTGATGATAAATACGACCATCAGCTAAATCAGCGTCTGAAGGATCACTTGCTCTTTCTTCTAATTGAATTTGTTTAACATACTCGATTCCGTTATTGACACTCACTTCTAAGTGAGGCAAAACTTCCCAAGCTTTTACTAAACTCATATATTTTGAAGAATTAAAATTTATTATTTATTGGAATCTGCCGACCTCCAAATTCCGTCAATTAGTATTTAAAAATTTATAGATTTCTGCTAGATCGACTGTTTTCATATGGTTACAAATACAATCAGCATCTACAAAAATCTTATAACCCTCTTTTTGTGCTCTTTCAAAAAACTTGAAATCTTCTCCAGTTTGAGCAATTCCATCTTCATCATAAACGACCTCAAAAGGTCTTTTAATTTTTTCTAAAACTTCTCTCTTAATTATTAAAGCTCCTGCTCCAGTCCTATCAACTTCTATTATACCCTTTCCAGTCGCTATATTAAACGGCTTATCTCCCTTATCTTGAAAAATTCCTTTCTTCTCAAACTTAAACATAAATGGAGTAAGATATTTTTTATGAGTCCACCCGAAATATAGTCCACTTATAATATCTTTACCTACCTCTATTAAATTAAGCCAATTCTTATTAGGAATCACATCTGAATCTAACATTGCCAAATACTCACAATCAGTTTCTAAAAAGTATTTAACAATTTGATTCCTGTTGCTTTGAACAGGAGTTGAAAAAAATTGTTGAACCTGTATATCATATTTACCTTCTTGAATACGATTGACCAGCCATCTAGCCGTTTCAAATCGTATGTTTCCAGTTGTTAATACTGCTAAATAAACTTTTTTCATAAAATTGAAGGGGGATTTTGGATTATAAGGATAATCCCCCGAACCTTAATCACTAGCTTGTTAGGGCTGTGTGAATCGCAAATGCCTCAACAGCATTTCTAAACTCGGCTGTGTATTCACCAGAAACCATTGCTTCGATTAATCTTCCAGTTTTAGCAAGGTCTTCTAAACCTACGCCTTCGCCTGAAAGAGGCCCGACTTTAACCCTGTTCAAGTCACCAATAATACAAGTATCATTAGGAACCCAAGGGTCAACAATAATTTCTAATTCAAAACCAAGATCAGTTAGGAACCTTTCTACAACATATCCTGCTTTCTTTGAATCAAAATCCATTCTTCGATATGCTTGATCAAAAGCGGAAATCTTCCTCTTTTGAACACCTCCAACCAACATAAACAATTTACCTCCGGCTAACATTCCACCATCGTCCCAAATATCTTCAACCATTGCGTTAACAACAGAAGGAGTAATAGCTTCACTGGTTGTAGTTGTGTTTCCTCCTGCTTGAGAAGCAAACTCAATAAGACCACCCATTGAAGAGTAATCCGTAGAACTACCTTCACTCGCTGAACGGATAGAGTTAATAACAGAGCTGTCAAGTTCTCGCATAATTTCTTTCAAACGATATGCGGCTTGATGAGCAAATTCTGATGCTACTCCAGCGTGAAGAACGGCTTGTCTTCGTCTAGTAATAGCAATTCCTCTTCCGAGCAAACTCAAGAAGTTGTAAGGACCTGTTCTCTCTTGAGTCCAGTCCTCTTGAGTTGGTTTCCAGTCTTCCTGCTTAGTATGACTAATAATCATAATAGGGAAGTTCTGGGCGTGAGCTTCAGCAGAAGTTGATCCGTGTCCTCTTTCAAGTGTCAATGTGTCAGTAGAAACAGCAGTAACTCTCATTACCTCTGTTTTACCAGCAGTATTGTCCTTGATTAGGGTTCCAATCTTGAATCTTGTTCCTTCATCAGCAACAACATTTAAAGATGTATCAGCACCACTTGCTCCAAGTGTTCCATCTGCACTGTCAACAGAATCAGCAGTATTAGGATTTAGTTTATCCTCAGTCCAAATATGTTTTAACTGAGTGGCAACTAATCCACCAACTCCAACTCTATTAAGAAAAGAAGTATTGTCAGTTCTGATTATTTCAGCTAACTCTTCAGAAAGATCTAACTTTTTAACAGCAGCAGCAATACTATAAGCAGCAGCTCCAGTCGATACGGCTAAAGCACAACCTAAAGGCATTCTACTAATAGCTCTAGTAATTCCAACTAATCCTTGCCAAGTTTTTTGTAAAAACTTGTCCATAGAATTAAAAAAATTTAAATACTAATTATCGAAAAAGATGCGACCATCGTTAGACAACCCTCATTCGGTTCTGGATTGACTGCTCAATTGCAGCGTCAGAACCAGCTTCAGGTTTGTTTTCTTCTTTGGCAGGAGTTCCTGACTCACCCGGTTGAGCGGGGCCAGCTTCGAACTCTTTGCCTTTTTCTTCTCCGGTTTCTCCCTCTGGTTGAGTTTTCACGGACTTGGAAGAAACTAATTTGTCCAATTTTTCCTTTATCTGTTCAACAGCATCGTCTGAATCAAGATAGTCGCCTATAAGAGCAAGTGGGTTATTCTTAATAACTTCTTTAAGAGTCAAATTATCTTTAATGAGTTCCTGATAATCAGGATTCTCAATAATAAGATTCTGAATCTTAATTCTTGCTGTTTGACGAGTTTCTTTCTCGGTAGAAGTTTCATCTAATGGAATTTCCTCATCTGCGGATATTTCCCCAGAGCGGATTTTCTTTAGAATTTCCTCTACCTTCTTTCTTTCAATCGCCTCTATTCTTTCTTTGCGTTGAGCTGTCTTAGTAATCGTAGATTGCTTTTCTAACTCATTTGTAAGGGCTTCAACCTTACCCTCCAACTCGGTTACTTTTTTGTTTGTTTCCTCTGATGAGGCAGGAGGAGTCGGATCTCCTTTTCTTTCATCAGCAGGTGTGTCTGTTCCCCCCGGAGTAGTAACCTTCTCCGGTTCTTTTGGGGTAGGTGTGTCTGCTTTAAGCATACTTTTTATGTTAACCTTTTTATTCGGTTAACATATGTTATTTAATTTTCAATTATCTTTTGAATGGGTTTCGTAAAAATCCTTTAATAAGAGTCTTCATAAAACTACCATAATTAGATGTTCTCAATTTGGCAACTGCGGCCTCTCCTTTAGTCTGAGATTTCGTTCTTGGATTTTCACTCAAAACTTCGCCACGGTTCTTTAATTTAGAAATCTGCGACTGATTATATTGGAGTTGTTTTTTTCTTCGTCTTAATTGTGATTTTGTGTATGTCTTGCTCATATTATTTATTAATAACAAATAGATTACTATCTGTCAAATTAAACTTTTTAATTAAAATGCCCAGTAAGCGAGAAAATAAAGGAATAAACAAAATATGATCATCGGTATAATTCCTAAAATAAAATCTTTAATCATTTCTTTTTTTCTTTAGATCTATTATATTTTTTAAGAGCATTTCTTTCTTTTTCAGCATCAATTCTATTCCATCTCTTTTGACTTTGTTCGTTGTAGGTATAAGAACTTAATCCTAAAGCCATATCTAAAATTTTAAGAACCTTAGGAGTGTCATCTTTATTCAATTTTCTCCAATATCCAGTAATCCTCATATTGTTTAATAGCTCTTGTTTAACCATCTCCTTTAACTTAACCATTTCGGGCAAACTGGAATCGACCATTTCCCTTCCATAAAAAATGTTATAATTTGAAGCCATCTCGATTAATGCTTTTACATCCGGTCGCATAGTAGAAACCCATTCTCTTAAAGTAGAAAGAGGCTTTCCAGTAAAATTTAATTTAGCTAAATCGTTAAAGGCAAAATCAAAATTAAGATAAATTGGTTTATCTTTGCTTTCCCAAGGAGTCCTCACAAATAATTCCTTTTCTCTTACCCAATCTGGTAAAAACTCTTCATTTGGTTCTGGGGATAAACTTTCTATTTCTTCTTTGACTTTATTTATCTGAGCAAATTTCCCCGGTTGTTGCATCATCTGTTCAATTTCAAGAGGGACATTCTTTCTTAACCAAGTATAAAACGGAACTACTCTTTTCATAACCTTTTTCTCAAATTGAGTTAATTCTCCGTAGTCAAATAGAAATTTCTTTGTATGTGCTGAAGCTGAATTAATATCAAAACCTTTATCAATCTGATCTAGGAATAAAGCAAACCTAGCGTTATTTTCCACAGCTGTTCCAACTCTTCTTGATTTTTCGATTCCTGCCCTTGGTAATCCTAACAATTTTTCCTTTGCAGTCAATGATTTTTTAGTTCCGAGCTTTCTGGCTATTTCTTCTTCAAAACTTCCGCCGATTTCGGCTCCGAACCAACCCCTGTTTAATACTCCAGTTTCTCTTCCTTGCTTAACTAATTGTGATGCCTTATAGCTTTTTCCATTAAGTTTAACAATAAAATCATCAACTTTCTTTCCCTTATCAATTAGATAACTATATCTCTGAATTTCCGTAGCATCTTTATATCTCATAGGATTCTTTAATCCACCAAGATAAGCAAGCCAAACATTGGACATAGCATTTCTACTATGAAAGCCCGGCCAAATTGTAGTTACGGAAGTTTTCCACACATTCATTACGCTGTCTGAAAGTGCTAAAAATCCTTTTATAGATTTTTCTCTTGTTAAATAAGGAGATGCCTTATTCATCATATCAGCAATATCTTTCGGCAATAGATAGACAGGAATATCATCTGAAACCTTAAATGCCGCCTGAACAGGAGTTAATCTTAAATCTTTCAATAATTCACCACCAAAGAATCCACCAGTGCCTTCTCTCTTAAATAATTCTTCCATAGCACCAGCTACCTTGACTTGAGTTGCTTTTGATTTTGTAGAATGCTGTAATGGAGAAAATCTTGCTCCCCCTCTTGGGATATATAATCCCATTCCTTCCGGAACTCTTTTATTCGCTAACATAGTTTTCCATTCATCTGTATTTTTGAAAACAGGAATGCCAACATTACTTAACATATTCTGGACATAATCGTCAATAGCAAGAATTGTTTTAGAATAAGAATTTCTTAATCCTACAGAAACAGTGTAATCTTCAATTGGTTGCCATCCCTTATCAACAGCTTCACTCATAGTTTCAAAAATCCTAACTTGGCCATTCTTATTTCTAGCCACTATTGGATGAGGAACATCAACCCCGAAAAATCCTTGTAATCTTTTTTTATAATAATGAGGAATATATCCATTCTTAAATCCAGTAATTAAACCTCTCTGAGCTTCTGGATTAGTTATCTCTTTAAATATAGTTTGATCAACCTCTCTCGCTTTTTCAACAAGATGTTCTGGAAGTAAAGTAGCCAAATTATCTTTCTTAACCTTTCCCGTTGCTTTTTCATAAAATTGTCTAAATTCATTAGCACTCTCAATACTTATTCCTCCCTCAATCGCCGACTTATCAACAAGACCCTTTTTATTCGCATAAAGTTCTTTCATTTTTTCTTTTAATTTCAAAAAATCATCATAAGAACTTCTAGCAGTTTCTGAATCTGCAAAACCAAGAGTACGAACCAAATCGTCACCTTTTTTAGCAAATAAACTAACTCCCTTTCCAGTTACCTCTGGTAATTCTCCTTTAATTGCGTATTTATGAAGAGAAGCGGCCGGATGATTTTTAATAACTTCAGAAAGTACTGCAATATCAGCATTTAATAATTCTTTTTGACCAGAAATTTTAACACCACCTTTTCCTCCAAACTTTTTCATTATATATTTATCCCCAAGACCTGCTATCGCATCTTCAACAGTATTATATTTTCTTACCTTTCTAACAAGAGATTTAAGGCCCTTAGGAAAATCCTTAACAGGAACCTTTCTTTTTCTTAACAATTCAATCGCATTAGCAATTAATTCTCTATCTTTGATATTGGGAACCTGCTCAGCCATCTGTATAGATTTTTCCATAGCAAGAGCACTTCCACGAAGAATCTTCGTTTTAGTTTGTTGACGACTAAGTTCTAATATATTCTTTTGAACCTTTGACAAATCCTTTGCGTGTTTTATAATATATTTCTCCCCGATAAAACTCTCACCAAGCCACATCATCGGTTTTGTCCTAGAAAATTTTTCTACATATGGAGCAATCTTTTTTCCAGTCATTTGATATAAATCATTAGCAACAGGTATTTTCTTTCCAAAAATTTTAAGAGCTTTTTCAGCAACATACTTCTGCGGTTCTTTAAGAGCTATTTTTAAGACAGCAGTTTCAACTGTTTCTCTCGCTAACTGTTCAGCTACTTCTTCAGCCATTCCTTTGGCTAAATTCATTTTAATCATTTTAGGCATCTGCTTATTCAATGTTCTAGTTAAAAATGTTTTACCAGTTTTATTAAGAGTTGTCAATCCTAACCTTGCTCCAGCTCCAGTTCCGAAAGATAAATAAGTGACTGGGTCTAAAGCAACATCTAAAGCAAAACCAGCAACTGCTTTTACATACTTATTTTTTACTCCTGCACTCGCAAGGACATCACTATAAAATGTTCTTTCCTTGCCAGTCAATCCACGATAAGCAGACTTGAATGCTTCTTCTGATCCTTTTCCCTGAACTATGGCATTAGCAAAACCAGCAGAAGCATACAACGGCTTTGTAATAAAATCAAGAGTTTTCATTAAAGAACCTTTCGGCTCTAATCTCTGTGTATTCGCAGTTGATTCATATAATGGTTTTGAGCTTAATGTTCTTTCTCTTGACCTCTGTAATAGTTTATCTCTTTCATCTTGACTAAAAGACATTTTACTTAAATATATTTAGTGATTGAATAAATTTACCGGCCTCTTCAGTTAATGAGGTTTTTTGAGCCCCTTCTGTTGTTGGGAAATTTGGTTTATATGGACCTGTCTTTTTTTCCTTTGGTTCAGTCCAAGCTTTTTTGAAGGCTTGTTTAGTAACATCTATAAAACCACCTATCCCCTTTCTAATTCCTGCCTCAATTCCACTAGCAAACTCTGGAATTTTTTTAGCCAACCCTCCCGTAGCCATTGCTGATGTGAAATCTCCAAAACCACCAGCTCCACTTTGACTGTAATCTTGAGCTTCCGACCTATACCTTTCCATTACAGGGGACATTAAAATATCTACAGCTCCTCTTAATGTATTAATTTCATCGTTAGGACTTAGATTATAAACCTTTTCTTCAGAGTATCCAAGCTCTTGTTTCCATTGATCTTTAACTGGAGAGAATGTTTTATCACGATTTACAAAATATAATTTATTATCACTACTTTTAACAAAATTTCCCGGAGGGATAGAATGTAGCGGTGCGTGTTTAATTGTAGTAAAATCAAATCCTTCCACATTATCAGACTCCCATTGATCGTTATCATAAGTAAATTGACTATTTCCAAAATTGTATTTCTCATTATACCCCGGATTAGACCTTACAAAATATATCGGTATTCCTCCAGCATCCGAAGCACTTGTTCTTAACCCACCTTTATCGTCAAAGTTAAATGCCATATTTGTAGGTTGGGTGTATTCAGGAGCTGCTTCAGATCTACTGATAATTTTCATACTCTTAACCTTCCCTGCGTGCGGAGTATAAACAACAGCGTATTCTCCAAGACGAGTCATATCTCTATTATCATAAGCATTAAGAAGATCGGAATACTTACTAGCTTGTCCCTGATACTCATCAAGTAAACTTTCTAATTGAGTTGTATTTATATGATTACTAGCAAGAGTATTAATTGTATCAAGCAGTCCTTCCTTTTCAGAAGTTCCATAAATCATATCCTGATATTTCATTAAAGCTCCTTCGGAATAAGCAATAGGATCGTTAGGGACTGTAAATTCAAGTTCTCTTAAATCCTGCTCCATCATCTGTTCAATACTTGCACTGTTTAATTCTTTCTTTTGATCAAGACCAGTTTTCAACTGATCGACTTCTAATCCTCTCATTTTCTTTTCGGCAGTTCTTCTTTGATCATCGGTTAAGCTCATATCATTAGACATATCCCTATATTGATTTATTAATTCATCGTAACTAGATGGATTATAAATATCACCACCTTCACTTAAAGCAATCTCTTTCTCACGAATATCTAAAAAATCAGTTAGCATATTAAAAATATCGCTATCTTTTTTTTGTGGGTGTAAAATTGGAACCATATTGTATGTAGGCATATTATGTAGCGACCTTAAATCCTAATTTAATATAATTTGCTTCGACCTCTGGATCAGTAGGAGTCATTTTAGCTCCGGAAGCTGTGATGTAAGTTTTACCAGAAACTCCAGCTCCAGTTATTTTTTCTGGAACTTGAGTAGTTTGTTTCTTTCCTTCGGATAAAATCGTTTCTCCTTGTTTTAATAATTCATTAGCTTTCTTTTCCATCTCAGGAGAAACTGTTTTTGTAGAAGTTGTTACTTTAGCTTTTGCTACCTCTTGAGAAACTTTACCTTTAACCTCAAACCATTTTCCAACTGTTCCAGCATTCGGATCCCAAACGATTTCACCAGATGCTTTTCTCTGTTGATATATTTCCATCTCTGATGAGTTCTTTGGAAATGGAAGCTCCTTTCTTTCAGTGTCAGTAACTTCTGGGGTTTTCTTTCCTTTTGCTTCATCAATTTTTGCTTGAGTTTCTTTAATCTTGGTTTCAGTTTCTTCTTTTTTAACTGCTAATGCTTCAACATCTTTTGATTCTTGAGCAACATCTGTTGCCGCTTCTAAAGGAGTTTTGTCTTTGAAAACTGCTGGATCAACCTCTATCGCAGAGATTATCCCATACTTTCTAATAGCTTCTTCAAGAGTGATTCCTTCTTCTTCAGCTCTTTCAGCAGCAGTCTTTAAAATGTCACCAGTCATTTGAGCTTTCTTGGAAACTATTTGAGCTTCTAATTGTGTAATCGCAGGAGATAATGAATAATCATCTCCAAATTTAACTTTTAAGTTTTCTAACTCTAATTTAGCATCGTTATAATTTTTAAGAGTAGCTAAATCTGGTTGGCCTAAATAATACTTAGCCGTTATATCCTTTGCTTTATAATCAAGAGCAGAAGCAATTGATCCCTGAATTGCTGAAGTTATAACATCTTGGAAATTTGCTAAATTTTTATTTGTCTTTAAGGCATTATTATTAGCCGTTAAATTATCTAAATATGAATTTGACATTATCCCGTATTTGTTCCAAGTTAAACCTGCTTGTTTTTCATTCTCAGCAATATACTCTCCAGCAAACTGATTCTGAATATAATCATTAAGAGTTGTTTGCCAGTATTCCGATTCTGAATCATACCTAACTCCGCCGATATTAACCGGAGTATTAACTCCACCGGTATTAATAAAGTTAGAGAATGTATTTATTTTATATAATGAAGAGTTAGTTCTATCTTGAGAAATCAAATTAATTATTACTCCATTCATTTTATCCTCTATGCTGATTTCTAATTTATCTTTATTCAATGCTGATAATTGTAATTCGTAAGAATTCTTAAGAGAAGCATCTTTTATAATATCTGGTTTAGTCAATTGTAATTGAACCGCATCAATCGCTGTTTGGATTGATATGTTCGTTTTATCCTTTGTGTTAAACTCTATCTGGGAATCAATAATAGTTCTATCCTTTATTCTTTTTTCAGCCGTTGCTTCTAAAAGTTTTCCATTCAATTCATCTTTAATATCAATATCAGTAGTTGTTTCAATAGCACTTTCAAGAAAACTAATATGATCTTCAAGGGATTTTTTACCGGAAGCTAATTCTTGTAAGAAAGAGAAATACTCATCACGGAACTTTCTATTTCTAGTCATCTTTTTTAAGTATGATACAGAAGAAGTTAATTCATCTATATTTGTTTGATCTGGGAAAATTTCAGCTTTTGCGATAGCAAGTTGTTCTTTTCGATAATTCAATTGAGCTTCATAAGCCAAGTCATTATCAACAATACTTCTTTGAAAATTTGCCTCTTCCCTAGCTCTAATCCCAGTTCTAATAGTATTAAAAGCATCAACTCGTGTTTCCACAGCTTCAGCTAAATCGATTGAAAATTGTTTGATTCTTTCAACTGCCATAATTTTATGTTCCTCTTGATGCTTTTTGATCAATTGCTCCATCTTCCGAAATTGGTGCTTGTTGTGGAGCGTTAGGTGTTGACGATGGTAATGCTTCGTCGGCAGTATTGCCTGCTCCGCCATCACCCTCTGTTAAGGTTGGCCCTTGGGCTGGACCGGCTTGTCCACGAGAAGCAACCATTTGTTGCATCATCTTCTGAATCTCCATTCTTAATTGTGGACTTCTTGAAATTTCTAACATTAAACTTGTGTCCTCCCATTCTTTCTTCATAATCTTAGATTCTTCTTTCGGAGAAGGAATACCAAGATTCTTCATTGTCGTATATTGCGACTGAAGTTTCATATTAAACTTGTTGATTTCTTCGGTAATGTTTCTAATAAGAACCGATGGGAAAAAGACATCTGTTTTATAATATCCCTGAATTAACATTTTTGCCTTAGGTTCATATATTTCAACTAAGCGCAAAATGTTTGCGTTCAATCTTTTTATAGCAACTTTCCAGTATTGTTGTTTGCTCTTTACTTTATTATTAACACCCTGCATAAGAACTGACAATGCTCGACCGGTTGCTTTTGCAGTCATTGCACCTCCATAGAAAATTTCTGAAATCATTGAAAGGTTATGAATATCGCCTTTTCTTTCTGCTAAGTATTCACTAAATGGAGCAATTGATTGTCCCATTGGATCTGGCCACACCCTATCATCTGGTCCTAATTTAATCATTTGAGCTTGACCGGCTTCATATTCTGCTGGTTCACTTTCACCAGAATAGAAAATATGAGGAACTGATACTTGGTTAATTTTTCCTCTAGTAGCAGAAGCGGTTTCATTATATTCTACTTGAGCATCAAGCATATCTTCAATATCTGAAACTCCCCAAGGACCAGTTGGGTGAGCCATATTCTTAATAAGGATTCCGGGTAAAAATCCCCAATTATGTTCAACGAAATCAATAATTCTATCATCAACTCTTGCGAGCATATAATTTTCATCCCAATAAATTTTAACAGTAACCATTGGATTAGCGGTAGCGGTTTGATACCTCATTGCTTGAGTAGCAGATAAACTTGAAATGCCCCTTTCTTTCATTTGTTTTCTATAAATCTTTTCTGCTTTATTAACTGAAACTCGATAATGAAAAATGAATCCTTCCATTTCGGTATAATCTTCATCAGACCATAAAATACGAACATTCTCTACTCTTTTTATATTTTTAAATCTAATTCTCGGAACTTTTTTATCATCAAAATTCCCCCATTCAATATAAGGTCCAAAAATAAAGCAGTCCCCCAGTAAACTCTGGTTTTGGACTGCTTCTGAAAAGGCAATTGGATAATCATTATCTTCTTTAATGTCAGTCAACAAACGCTCAACTTCTTCAGCTCGAGCGATTTCAATATCATCAGTATTATCTCTCGGAGGAATATCATCTTCAGGAGGTTCACTAGCCAAAAAAGAAGTATAGTTAAAAACAGTAGTTCGACAATAATTATAAGAACGGATTGGAGTTCCGTCAGCTTTTATATAAGACCAGTGATCACCATCATAAAACTTTCTTAAATTATCATAACCAGCCATTTTTAATCCCAGTCCTAATTGATCAGGAATCCCACCAACTCTTTCAGTGTAATCTTGGTCTAATTGAGCATCTCTAGAAATAACATAATCCCTTAACTGCTCTTCAGTTATTTTAATGTCTTGAATTAGTGGATTTATTTCAGTCATTTTTCATATAG
>Ga0180732_1001744_pt1 | contig 12686 bp, 15 predicted proteins | sample KR11_01MetaG_FD_148674 | JGI IMG/M metagenome (GOLD analysis project Ga0180732, IMG submission 148674) | Groundwater microbial communities from the Olkiluoto Island deep subsurface site, Finland - KR11_0.1 MetaG | ecosystem: Environmental > Aquatic > Deep subsurface > Groundwater | place...
TGCGTATCGCCTTTTTGAAAGCAGCCCAGCGTTCGGTGATCGAAAGAGTGGATGACTGGGTCATCGTAACTTCACAGGTAAGCTCGTTCGGAGGCGCAGCAGCCTCAAATCTTATTTCAATAGGCGCCGATGTGGCTTTTGTTGCTTCAAAGGAGGGCGACCAGGTCAAGATGAGCGCGCGCGCCAGGAAATGCGCCATAAATGCAGGCGTTAATCTTGCGAGGCTGATGGAAGAAATTAGTGTAAAGTATAATGGTACGGGCGGGGGGCATGAGGGTGCAGCAGGTATGGATGTCCAGGGTGACGCCGACCAGATACTTGCAAGCTGCACTGACTATATCAAGAAATCCCTTATGAAACCGTCGTGCCAGAATTAACGATCATCTCGCAAGATGCTGGTTTATCGCAGCGACAAGCGCCTCAACTGAAGCCATCACAATATCTTCATTTGTGGAACGCGCCGAAATCACTCTTCCTTTTTCATCTTCTACACCGATGATGACTTCGGCAAGGGCATCCGAGCCGCCAGATATGGCCTCTATCCTGAAATCGCGCAGTTTGAATTTATAGTCCCCAAGGATACCAGTTACTGCCTTCAGCGCGGCGTCGACTGGACCCACACCAACATTTGCGCCAAGGCGTTCCTTGCCGTTGACAATTGCTTTCACGGTAGCTGTCGGGGTAATGATGTTCCCTGTCATCACAGATACTTCTTTCAACACGATGACTGCTTCGCCCCTTGATGTCGTGCCGATAATTGACTCTGCAATTGCATAAAGGTCGGCATCAGTAACGCGCTTGCCCTTATCGCCTATGTCTTTTATCCGCTTCATTATCTCGTTTAGCTGCTCGTCAGTGGTATGAATGCCCGCGCACTCAAGTGACTGCTTTACCGCATGTTTGCCTGCATGCTTACCCAGTACGATGCGCCTCCTGTGACCAACCATCTCAGGGGTCATCACTCCTGGCTCGAAGGTGTCAGACCTGACAAGCACGCCATGGGTATGAATACCGGATTCGTGTGCAAAAGCGTTCTCGCCAACGATCGGCATGGTTGGAGGCATGCGAACTTCGGTCAATCTTTCTACAAGGCGTGAGGTTTCAACGATGTACTGCGTTTTAATATTTGTTTTAGCGCCGTAAAGCGAGTGCAGGCTCATCACGGTCTCTGCAAGATCCGCGTTCCCTGCGCGCTCACCCAGGCCGTTTATAGTTACCTGCACCTGGCTTGCTCCCGCCTCCACTGATGCAAGGCTGTTTGCGACCGCAAGACCGAAGTCGTTGTGGCAGTGAACGTCTATGGGGATCTTCACATTTTTTGCTATTTCCTCTATCAGTTTATACATAGCAGAAGGCACTATCACGCCAACGGTGTCAGGGACATTGATGATATCGCAGTGAGCTTCCTCAACACCTTTATAAATATTGATAAGATAATCCACATCAGTTCTAGTAGCGTCCATTGCTGAGAACATGCATTTTACGCCGTGGTCTTTAATGTATTCGACCGCATCCACAGCCATTTTATGCACTTCGTCCCTTGTCTTCTTGATGGTCGATATCCTCTGGACATCAGAGGTTGAAACAAATGTATGGATCATGTCCACGCCGCAGTCAAGGCATTTGTCAATGTCGGTTTTTATAACCCTTGAAAGCCCGCATACCTGTAAGCTCAACCCGGCATCAGCTATTCTTTTCACAGATGCTTTCTCCCCGTCAGATGACATGGGAAAGCCTGCTTCGATGATATCCACGCCAAGTTTATCAAGCTGCTGTGCGATGAGGAGTTTTTCATCCGCTGTGAGTGAGACCCCTGGGGTCTGTTCTCCATCGCGAAGCGTGGTATCAAAAATGCTTATTTTCTTGTCCCTGAGCGATTCAATAACGTAAAAGACGATCCCTCGCGTTTATCATATTTATCGTCTCTGAATTCGTTTTAAGGTATAAAGGCTTTTTCTTATACTTTGTTGTGGCACTTTTTGAAATAAGTGCAGGAAACGAAGTTACATATTCTGACTTTGCTCTGGAGCAGATCGCAGTAGATACCATTCCGGGGTACTCGCTCGAACATGTTCCAGTCTATGCCTTCACTTTCGTACACTTCCTGGTCTGGCATGTTTTTCTCATCGAGAAGGTTTATGGAATTGTTATTCATAAACTGTCTGTCAAAGAAGCCCAACATCAGGGAGATATTTGGATGAAGCGAGCTATTCATACGATTATAATACAACCCGTCCCCATATATATACACCGAGAGTTTTATCAGTTTATTTGAGTTTTCAATGAATTTTATGGCATAAATGTGAATGCCAGGGGGAATGGGTGCGGATTTTTCTGGACAGAAGCGGTCTTGGTGCCCTGAGCGATGAATGGACATTTACCATACTTATTAAACTGCCTTTTTTACCTGTATCCATACTCCCGTTTCGCTTTCATTAAATCCCCTATCTTGGTGGAGGTCAGGAGTTCAAAGATGATCAGCAGCAAGAACAATATTAAAAGATTGAACGCCACAGCATTAGCGCCTTTATTGACTGCGATGATAGCGGCTATAAGCGGCGCTGCAACAGTCCCGAGGACACCAGACAGGTGCATGAGCGCCCGCTGTTTGCCCGAAGCCTTCAGATATGAGATATGGTCTATCCGAAGGGTAGGCTCAACCTTCGCAGGCCCGTCGAGGTAATAATGCGTGAACCTGATGCCTGTAAAGGCGCCAGTTAAATAATGCGAAAGAGGGTGCAGGGTGGCCATCAGTACAAGGGCGCTAATGTAGAGCATCCATTCTGAGTCGATAAGGAAAACCATTACAAGGATCGCGATCGTGGCAGCGCCCTCAAGCATATTGCCAAGTGGCACGCCCAGAGTGAACCGCACCCTTTTACTGAACCTTTTTCGGCTGAGTTCTTCCAGATCTTTCAGCATCATGTCATCGTTAATCCTTTCCCTCTTGATGATTTCCACAACTTCACGAAAAACCTTAACGCTGTAATTTGTTTTGAGAGCGTTGATCTTATCTTTTAACTCTTCATGCCTCATTTACCACCATGCTCCAATAACCATTAATGCTCCATTAACCCATATCATGCTCCATTAACTCCCCACAGTTATTACAACATCCCTGCTCTCAAGCACCTTCCCATCGTATATCACCTGGGCGCGGGTCTGGTATTTCATCTCCTTCCCTGCTGCCAGATATGCTTTGAAATCCACTATCCTGAAACCTGAATCTTCTCCAGGCCGCAGCACACCCATATCGTAACTCCCGCTTTCGTTGCTGAACTTTACGTATTGCTTATCAGATGCGTTAATGTTGAAGCGGACAAATGGATGAATGACGGAGTTGCCGCTATTGGAAACTCGTACCATTATCTGTGAGTTCTCCCCGCTTTTTACTGTTACGTCCTGCGGTTTAATATCAAAGGCGGAACTGGCTGCCGGAATATTGTCTTTGGCTAAACATCCCGAAAAAAGGAGAGATACTATTAGGAGCAGAACAACTGCTATTTTAGCTGCCATGTGCCCTCCTTAAGTGTTCACAGTTCCCTGCTACTATCTTCTCAAGTTTTCCGTCACTCGTCTCAAGGATCAGCGCGCCTTCACTATCCACTCCGATGGCTTCGCCGTACATGCTTCGCGCCTGTGTCGTGATCTTTACCCACTCGCCAATAGTTGCAGACATTATTCTCCATTCTTCCATTATTGACGAAAAACCCTCTTTCTGGAATTTCAGGTAAAGAACTTCAAGCTCTAAAAGCAGCCTCTGCACGAACTCAACGCGGTTAATGTCATTCCCAAGTTCATTCTTAAGTGATGTGGAACTGTCCCTGATATCCCCTGGGAATGTTTCCATATCCACGTTGGCATCTATGCCCATGCCAACCACAACATATTGTATCGCGTCAAGTTCAGCCCCGATCTCAGTGAGTATCCCGCAAACCTTTTTACCGTTTATGAGCACATCGTTGGGCCATTTTATTTTTGCGGGAAGTCCATAGCTGCGTATGGTCTTTGCCACGGCCACGCCTGCAAGTAGCGTTAATCTCGGAGCGTGCAGCGGCTGCATCCTGGGTTTGAGCACAACAGAGAGCCAGATTCCCCCTTCAGGAGACAGCCATTTCCGCCCCAACCGTCCGCGCCCTCCGGTCTGTGCTTCAGCTATGACCACAGCCCCTTCTTCTACAGAGCCTGCCATCTCTCGGGCCACTATGTTCGTGCTTTCAGTTTCCTTGAAATAGTGGATGTTCTTTCCTATTAAACTTGTCTTGAGTCCTGCTTTTATTTCTGCCGGAGTAAGTACATCTGGCGACCCTGCAAGCATGTACCCCTCCTTTGTTGATGATTCTATCATATATCCTTCAATATAAGTATCTCAAGTATCTTATCTTTTATTGTACCTTTTTTTCCCCTGACACTCATTTCCTCTCACCGGCGCGAATATAAGTCCCGACTGCAGCGGTTATCGCTGCAACCTTCTTATCTTCCATGCCAAGAGCGGAAGCCAGGGTGACTCCTTTCTCTTTTTCAGATTCGATCACCTTTTCCACATCTGCGATTATGTTGTGATCTTCTATGAAATGCGTGGTCAACTCGCCCCGCTTGAAATATTCGTTGTTCATCACAGCCTTGTGGAAAGGTATGTTTGTAGTCACGCCGACGATGATATATTCGTATAAAGCCCGCTTCATGCGAGGGATAGTCTCGTTCCTGTCCCTTCCCCACACCGTGAGCTTTGAAATAAGTGAATCGTAATAAGGAGTTATGGTATATCCTGTATGCACACCGCTGTCCACCCTGACGCCAGGACCTCCAGGAGAACGGTATCTCCTGATCTTTCCGGGTGATGGCGTAAAGTTGTTCAAAGGGTCTTCTGCATTGATACGGCATTCGATCGCCCAACCTCGCTGCTGGATATCTTCCTGTCTATCGCTCAATTCTTCACCTGACGCCACGGTCAATTGCTCTTTAACAATGGAGATACCTGTCACTACTTCAGTTATCGGATGCTCGACCTGGAGCCTTGTGTTCATCTCAAGAAAATAATAGTCCCCTTTTGAATAAAGGAACTCTATCGTCCCTGCGTTAGTATAATCAATAGCTTTGGCGGCTTTTACTGCATCAGCGCCCATCCTTTCTCTCAATTCAGGCGTCATCACAGGAGAAGGGGATTCTTCTATCAATTTCTGGTGCCTTCTCTGGATAGAGCATTCGCGTTCGCACAAATGGATCGTATTGCCGAACGAATCTGCAAGTATCTGGAATTCGATATGACGCGGCTCTTCCAGATATTTTTCTATAAATACCGTAGCATCCCCGAATGATGATTTGGCAACTCTCCGGGTTGATTCGATGGTCTGGGCAAGCTCCTCTTTTTTCCGTACCACCTTCATGCCGATACCACCCCCGCCTGACGAAGCTTTCACTATTACCGGATAACCGATCGATTCTGCAATATCAAGCGCCTTATCAAGATCGGAAATTCCCCCACCGCTACCAGGGATGACCGGAAGACCGGCTGCTTTCATGGTCTTTTTTGATTCGATCTTGCTCCCCATGCTCCTGATGGCATCGCCTGTGGGACCTATGAACGTTATTCCTTCCTTATTGCACCTGTCAGCAAAATCAGGGTTCTCGGCAAGGAAACCATACCCTGGATGGATGCCTTCTGAGCCGGTTTTATGTGCAATATCAAGGATCTTGTCCATGTTCAGATAACTCTGGCTGGCTGGCGCAGGACCGATATGGTATGCTTCATCTGCATATTTTGCAAAAAGAGCGTGCTTATCAACATCTGAATATACAGCAACTGTTTTGATGTCAAGCTCCCTGCATGCACGCATTATTCTAATCGCGATCTCGCCGCGGTTTGCGATCAATACTTTCTTGAACATATTTTACCCTATGATAAGCAGCGCATCCCCTGCGGCCACAGTGCTCCCTTCTTTTACGAATATGTCCTTTACTGTGCCGCCATTGGGTGCATGGATGTTGTTCTCCATTTTCATCGCTTCAAGCACCATTACAACATCGCCTTTGGCAACGTTGTCGCCCTTTTTGACCTTTATCTTGAGTACCATGCCCTGCATGCTTGCAGTAATTGAGCCCTCAACATTCCTGGGACGTTCCTGTCCGGATGCAGCACTGACAGTCATACCGCCGCCTGCGGAAAGGATCTTCACATAGAACTCGTCCCCGTCCACTTCTACCCTGAACTCTGTTGGCATCGGGGAAGCCTTTCCATTGCCTGTTCTCGGGGCTTCAAGCGCTTCCTCCTTTGCTTCACCCCGCAAGAATTTTGGGGCTATCGCAGGATACAGCGCATAAGTGAGAATATCTTCAGGTTTCTTTACGATACCAAGATCTTGCGCCTCTTTCGTGACCCTTTCAAGCTCTGGCGGCAACAGGTCTGCCGGGCGTACTGTTATAGGTGTTTCCTCACCAAGTATTTTCTTGATAATCTCATTGCTGATAGGAGCTGGTGTGCGCCCGTACAGTCCTTTGACATAATCCTTTACTTCTTTCGGGACGACCTTGTAGCGCTCACCCATCAATACGTTAAGAACTGCCTGTGTGCCCACTATCTGGCTCGTTGGCGTCACAAGCGGGGGATAGCCAAGTTCTTCTCTCACTTTTGGCATCTCAGCCAGCACGGCTTCATATTTATCTAGCGCGTTCTGCTCTTTTAATTGTGATACGAGATTTGAGAGCATACCTCCTGGGATCTGGTATTTCAATACATTGGTGTCGATGCGTTCGGATATGGGGTCAAGGATGCCCCGGTATTTTTCCTTGATGTCCTCAAAGTATTTTTTTATCTCCGTGAGAAGGACAAGATCAAGACCGGTTTCATAAGGAGTTCCTTTGAGAGCTGCCACCATGGTCTCGGTGGGAGGTTGAGATGTACCCCAGGCAAAGGGTGAAAATGCAGTATCCAGGATATCAACTCCAGCCTCGCATGCAAAAAGATAACTCATTGGAGCCATTCCGCTCGTACAGTGAGAGTGAAGGTCGACAGGTATAGATATCTCTTCTTTCAGGGCCTTGACAAGGTCAAAGGCGTTCTTTGGCGAGATGAGACCCGCCATGTCCTTAATGCACAGGGAGTCGCATCCCATTTCCTCAAGCTCCTTTGCCATTTTGACATATAGGGGGATGGTATGGACGGGACTAATGGTATAGCATACAGTCCCCTGAACATGGGCGCCAACTCGCTTTGCTGTTTTTATGGATACTTCCATGTTCCTTACATCGTTAACAGCATCGAATATCCTGAAGATGTCAATACCGCTTTCTGCGGCGTGCTCCACGAATTTCACGACGATATCATCTGAATAATGCCTGTAGCCAACCAGGTTCTGGCCGCGAAGAAGCATCTGGAGCGGGGTTTTCTTGATGGTCTTTTTGAGAGCGCGAAGCCTGTCCCAGGGGTCTTCGTTCAGGTAGCGTATTGAGGAATCGAATGTGGCGCCGCCCCATACTTCAAGTGAGAAGAAACCAACTTCGTCCATCTTCTCTACTATAGGTAACATATCCCTCGTTCGCATGCGGGTTGCAATGAGGGACTGGTGGGCGTCGCGAAGGGTTGTGTCTGTGAGTTTTACTTTAGGCATGGTTTCAGGGCTTAATTGGTTGCAGTGTTATTTAATTTATGGTATTTTCATCCCAGATACTCCCCCTGTATCCCTACGACCTCTGTACTGTCCTTAGCCGTTGAATACCTCTCCAGGGGCTCGGCATTAAGCTCAAGGAAGGTATGCCCCCATTTGAACTTATTAAGAATTAGTGCAGCCTGCTCCTTTTCCCCCAGTATATATAGAGCAGCCGCAAAAGCCTCAACTGTGCTGAGCTTGAAGGGCTTTCCGAAATTCACGGCATTGCCAGCTACAAGAAATGGCAGGGCGCGGTGCGTAAGTCTTCGCCTTTGCAGCACAGGGAACACCAGTTCCACATGCTCCCACGAACAGTCAAGCACAACAAGCCCCCTGCTGGCATCATCAGCGGGCGAAAGCGCCTGCTCTGCAAAAGGGTCAAGAAAGAGTCCTTCGCGCGGAAGAGTCCGTATGCGGTCATGCATCGTTGCAAGCCTGAACCTGGCAAGCTTCTTTCCAGAGCACTTCTTAGGGTCGCACTGGTCTGCATGATAAAAGTGCAGGGGTATCATGCGTTCTAATTGATACTGCGGATTAATATGATTTTGGGAGTGCCGGGAAATAATAACTCTGTGCCTCAGCGTCTCTGTGGCTATATCATTATTGTTTTTGACAGGATCGACAGGATTTACAGGATTTACAGGATTTGCAACAAAAATCGTATCCTGTCGATCCTGTAAATCCTGTCAAAGGTCACGATTTGTTGGACACCAATAGTGTCTTATCAAGTCAACTTTTATTCAACAACACAAATTGAAACGATCACCATAAAATCGAAAACTATAAACCCCCCGTCGCTCAATCTCTATTATTCTATATTTAAACGGCGGGTGATCAAATGGAACAGGATAAATGGTTATATCATAATTCACTGAAATGGAAAGGAGAGAAAAAAGCAGACCTCAGGTTCATTGAAAGCAGCCAGGAAATAGAGGTCGCTACCCCTCCAGAGTTCGGCGGGCATGATGGCATAATAAGCCCTGAAGACCTTTTCGTCTCATCTGCCAACGTTTGCTACATGACCACGCTTCTTGGAACGATAAAGAACATGGGAGTGGAACTCATCTCGTATGGATCAGATGCAGAAGGGATACTTGAGACTGTTGATAAGATGAAGGTATTCACAAAAATCATCATACGACCCAGGATAAAAGCCCGCGAGACCGAAGAAAAAATAAGGATGATCCTTGGTCATGCAGAAAAGCGGTGCCTTGTTGCCAACTCCATGAAGACCCTTGTCATCATCGAGCCTGAGATAGAGGCTTTGTAGGGCCCTTATATAACTGAATGTTTTGAACTAGTCTTTGTAAAGTTCCATATTTTTAACCCACCCACAAGCTTTAATACTCTTTACGTCAATTGTAAACTCATGGTTAAACTGGATCAGATAAACATTTCGAACGACGGCCTCACCAAGTTCTTCAGCCCTATAGAAGCGGCTATACTGAGGACCTTATGGGTCGAAGGAGAGATGATGACATCAGAATTGACCGAAAAGACAAAAATACCTCTTACAAGTATAGCTGGCACTCTTGACCGACTTGTCAAGGCTGGCTATACAGCCAGAAGGGTGGATACCGTGAACGGAAGGGTGCGCTATGTGTATGCTCCGGTCCATACAGAGGAAGAGGTTGCAAGTGAAATAACAACAAAGATCATGGACAGCCTTGTGGATACTTTCGGTCGCGTGGCGATCGAGAACTTCTCAAAATACAGTGATAAAAAATGAATATCCTCGGTGAAATAAACTGTTTTGGTCTTTGCCTGAAGGTATCTGAGCTTGCACCATTAGTGGCGCTGCTCATAGTGATATCGATAGGTCTTCTTGCAGCAAGTTTCATGATCAGAATGCCAAAACACAGGCTTTTGACGTTCGTATCTGCTCAAGTTGCGGCGTTTATCGCCATTATTTCTACATTTTACCTGATGAAATGCGAAGGTATGCTGACTATCTATCTTTATTCCGGATATGCAGTCATTTCTACAGCCGTTATCTTTGGTTCGCTCAGGTTTTACGACAGGCTCATGATAAGGCGCCTCAATGCAAAACCCATCGGTAATGTGATCGGCTGGATGCAGGAATTCACTGGCAGGCTGGCAAACGCAACTGTATATTATTATGATTCTGCTGTCCCAAAGGCTTTTGCGGCAGGAAAATCAATATTTGTGTCGCTCGGGCTTCTTGAATTGTTAAACGATGATGAATTAAAGGCAGTGCTTGCGCACGAAGCCTGGCACATCAGGAATAACGGACGGACACCATTCCTGAAGCAACTTGCGATCATGACGTTCTCTTCACCAGGGAGAGGGGAACTTGAAAAGATGGCTGATCGCTTCGCTGAAGAGATAGCAGGGAGTGAGGCTCTCACATCAGCTCGCAGCAAGGTCGATAAAGTATTTATCTGAGATGTTTATTAAGAATGAAAAAGAAAATAATAAAGGTGATAAAAAATGTGGCTTAGATTAAGATTGATCCTGGTAATGACTTTACTGTTCGGTATACTATATGCTCTTTTCGCAATTGCAGGGAACATGCTCGGCATGGGTGGAACCTTTTACTTTTACGCCATCCTTGCATCTGTGATGATGTTCATCCAGTACATGATAGGGCCGAAAATGGTAGAATGGTCAATGCATGTGAAATATGTGACCGAGGCGCAGGCTCCAGCGCTGCATAAGATGGTAACTGAACTTGCCAGAAATGCAAAGATACCCAAACCAAGGATCGGCATCGCGGCAATCAACATCCCAAATGCTTTCGCGTTTGGCAGATGGGCAAGTGATGGACGTGTTTGCGTCACAGAAGGGATAATGAACCTGCTTGACGAAAAAGAACTCAGGGCAGTTATGGCGCATGAGATATCCCACCTGAAGCACAGGGATGTGGTCGTGATAACGATGATCAGCGTTATTCCGATGATATGCTGGTACATAGCATGGAGTTTCATGTTCTCAGGCGGAAGGGATAGGGGTAACACTGTCCTTATCGGGATCGCGGCTATGGTGATATATTTCATATCAAACCTTCTGGTTCTGTACGTTTCAAGGATACGGGAATATTATGCGGATGAGGGCGCGGTCAATCTTGGGAGCTCCCCGCACCACATGGCATCTGCCCTGTACAAGCTCGTGTACGGGAGCGCGCGGTTCTCAAAGGATTCACTTAAGCAGGTTGAAGGCATGAAAGCTTTCTTCGCAAGCGACCCATCCCGCGCAAGTTATGAGATACGGGAACTCTCGCAGCTGGACATGGACAAAAGCGGAACGATCGACCAGAATGAACTGATGGCGCTTCGCTCAAGACCTATCAAGGTCAGCGGGACAGACAAGTTCATGGAAATGTTCAGCACCCATCCTAACATGCTAAGACGGATCCAGCGGCTTTCCTCACTAAAAGAGGGAGTCGCTCGTTAATTTTTTCCGAGAAAAGCCCCCCGGGCAATTTAATATTTAATAATGTTCAAAAAATTACATATTTTTTTCACTAGATTTTGGTTCGTGGTTATAATAATTGTTAGATTTCTTGGCTTTTGTTTCGATGCAAATGCATTGAAAACCAAGAAAACCATCGTAAATCATGAAAACTGAAACAAACACTAAAAACTATGGGTTTGTTTATATTAGTTGTTGGGTATATAAAAAATTAATGATATTAAGTACAATGATAAAATCATCATTATTCAACCTGAGATTAAAGGAGAGGAGAGGTTGATGCTAAAATCATCTGAAGAAAGAGTTAGATTATTAAAGAATGGTGTGGAAATGAAAACAATCGAAGAGCTTTATATTCGATTTAACAGATTGAAAGTTATCAAGCGTCCAATTCTTTTTGATTTCATTGAAACTCCTTTGCAAGGTTGTAATAATTCTACAGACACCCCTATGATCGAATTAAAGCATGCAGGTCAAGGAACAGGTGGAGATGGAAATTCCATGAGTTCAATAGCTGATGCTTTTTAATCCATCATGGAGTTATTTTACCACAACGTTTAAATCCCATCTGAAGCAAACTAATCTCGGAAATAAATGGACGTTTCAGAAGTTATCCGGAAAAGGTGTAGTATCAGGCAATTCAGGGACAGAGTTATTCCTGACGATGTTATTCACAGGATACTTGAGGCAGCAAGATGGGCCCCCAGCCCTTTTAACACGCAGCCATGGGAATTTATAATAATCAAAAACAAAGAGACACTAAAGGCAATATCAAAATATGCGAGGTATTCGGGTTACCTCTCTGAAGCCCCTCTTGCTATCGCAGTTATCGTTCCACCAATAAATCCTAAATTCTCCTGGGTGGAAAGCATAGGCGAGCCCAGGTTCGCAGCAGCGATGGCTGTGCAGAACATGATGCTTGCAGCCTGGGAGATAGGCATCGGGACGTGCTGGGTGAGCATAGAGAGGGACAGGGTGGCGGAAATACTCGAGGTCCCAAAGACCCATTTCGTCCTCACTGTCATGCCGATCGGATATCCTGAAGTGACGCCTTCGGCACATGATGAGAATCTCAGGAAAAAGATCGATGATGCGATATACAATGAAAAGTATGAGGTAAAGGTAGAAAAATGAATGATAAAGAAGGCGCAAAACCCGACAGGGTCCTTGACTGCATCGGACTCTTCTGCCCGATACCCATTTTCAACACCACACAGGAGATGGAAAATATAGAGGTCGGGCAAGTTCTTGAGATGCTCACGGACGACCCTGCTGCTGTGCAGGATATTCCAAGATGGGCAAAGAGGGCGGGGCACCAGTTCCTGAAGCTCTGGAAAGAAGGCGAACATTACCATTTCCTGATACGGAAAGGGAACGGTTAGAGCTGCACAATAATAAAATAATAACAAAATAACAGGAAAATAAAAAATAAAAAAAAATTTAAAATAGAAAAAAGATTAGAAGGGTATTTTATTAAAATAGCCTTATCTTGATTTCTTTGCCTTGGTTACTTTTTTGGTTTTCTTTGCTTTTACTTCTTTTTTTGCCATTTAATTCACCTCAGTATTTAATTAATATAAATAGTCATAATATATATACATTTGTGTA
>Ga0180732_1001745_pt1 | contig 12674 bp, 15 predicted proteins | sample KR11_01MetaG_FD_148674 | JGI IMG/M metagenome (GOLD analysis project Ga0180732, IMG submission 148674) | Groundwater microbial communities from the Olkiluoto Island deep subsurface site, Finland - KR11_0.1 MetaG | ecosystem: Environmental > Aquatic > Deep subsurface > Groundwater | place...
TGCTTGTTTTTTGTTCCTGTGCATACAAGTTTTCCGTTACTAAACAAAAGAAATGTTGCATTTGGCTCTATTAATTTATAAACCAACCCTGGAAATTGTTCTGGTTCATATTCTGTATTTTGCATTTCAAGGGCTAAAAAATTCAAATTAAGTTTTAAATCAATTGTTCCTGAGGCAACTATGTTCTGAACTGTAATAACTGGTTTTATTGTGATATTCACATTTATTTTTTTTAATTGTTTTATCACAGCATCGATAACCTGCCTTACCTGCGCCACTGATTTTGTTCCTGTGCATACAAGTTTTCCAGAAGAAAAAACAAGGACAGCTGATTTAGGTTCTTTGATTCTTAAAACAAGTCCTGGAAATGTTTCTGGATTATACTCTGTGTTGGGCTGGGTTCTTGCTAATTTTGTTAAAGGAACAGGTTTTTCAAGAGAAGTTGTAGCAACTATATTTTGAATTTTATAATTATTTTTTGATTTAACCATTTTAACTTATTATGAAAATTCCTTTATAAATTTATTGAAGAGGTTTGTAATAAGGACGAATTGTTTTTTTAGGAAAAACTCCTGATTCATTGGACTGAGTTTTTAATATTTTAAGAATCATCATAAGAACTATTAAAATTAAAAAAATTAATATAGCCATGATAACATAAACTAACCAAGTATAATCATCTTCAAATGTACATAATTTTACTTCAGGTGGTTTGTTTTTTGTAGTTTCACAATTATTTGCATCTGTGCATATTTTTGTTTGACGACTATTTTCAGGGCATATTTCAGGATCCCATTCAGTGCACTGCCAGTTTGGAGTGCATTGAAAACATGACTGGTTTTCAACAGGTTTTGCAGAATCATTTCCACAATTATTAGAATCAATGCAACTTCTTATTTGAATCTCACCAACACAAGCACTCCAAATAGTGCACTGCCAGTTTTGAGTACAATTATTTTCTGCAGCACAAACAACATTAAGGCAAACTAACAAAAACAATATAATTATAAAAATAAAAAATATCTTTTTTTTCATTTAATTAAATTTACCTCTTTTATTAAAAGAAAAAACAATTATTTAAAGTTATTTACTTATTAGAATTTAACCTATTTTATTTAAAATTTTTTGAACCCAATGATTAACAAAAATATATTCGCGAAATATGCTAACAATAAATGTATTTTTTTTATTTTAACTTAATCTTTTCATTAATAATTCTGAGTTTATTATTAATTGATATTTATCTTGGGGAATTTGAAAACCTTGTTTTTTATAAATTTCAAAAGGAATTTTCAAAACCTCCCTGGAATCAACACATCCAAATTTATGTCCTATACTTTCTATTCCAATTGTTTGTAAAATTTCCTTAGAAGGAGCATTACAAGTATAATGTATGACAGTTTTATTAGCGACAACTGGCATGTATTCTAAACTATGTGGTTTATGTCCTTTCATATTGAATGCAAATATTGCTTATATAAAAACCTTTCTATTTATAACTACTATAAAGTTACAATATCTTAAAAAATAATTAAACAAAACTTTATAAAAAACAAAATATTTTTATTAACATGGAAAAGAGTGCAAAAACTATAAGTCCTTATCAGAAATCAATGCATCCTATTTTTCAAGCCCCTAAAACAATTGGGCAAAAGGCAGCAGATTTACTTACAAGATGGGCAGGAAGCTGGACATTCATAATTTTATTTTTTATTCTCTTGGGATTATGGATGTCAAGCGGAGGATTATTATTTCTAAAATACACTAAAGGAGATTTGGCAGACCCTTATCCATTTATTTTATTAAACCTGATACTTTCTTGCCTGGCAGCAATTCAGGCTCCAATAATTTTAATGAGTCAGAATCGTGGTGCTCAAAGAGACAGATTAAGAGCAGAATATGACTATGCTGTTAACAGAAAAGCAGAAAGAGAAATACAGGAAATTAAGAAATTGTTAATGGAAAAAAGAAAATAAATTCGCAAAAGGTAATCATTTTTTTAAATTTTCTATTCTTCTATATAACTTCTTTGAAAGATTTTCGCAAACAGCATCATAATCTTTTAAAGTTAGATTTGTATCCCTGAGAATATCAGTATGTTTTTTATTATAAAAGATTTCCATAACTTCGCTAGGATCTGCACTATGTTCAAATAAAACTTTCATATCCTCTCCATGATTAATAATATTAAAAAGAGTGTCGTTTAAATTATTATAAATTGCTGCATTAAATTTTGATAGTTGTTCTAAACCATGATAAATATCAGCTATTTCTTTTATATTTTCTTTTTCTTGATAATTTTTCCAAGCTAAAGTTCCGGATACTCCCCCCATTGCTCCAGCTGAAATTAAAGCACTTGTAGCCCCAATTGCAACTGCTCGTTTATATTTTTTATTAAATGATTTTACTCTTTTTCCAATTATTCTTAAAAATCTATTTTTTGGTTTATTTTCTCTATTTACATGTCTATCTGAAATTGTTTCTAAACATTTACTAGTCATTAAAACATAATCATTATACTTTTTATCCAACCATTCAAAAGCATCTTCTCCTTCAATAACATATCCCCCCCTGCCTTTTTTTTCTTCTAAACTTTCATGACCATTTCCATGCCCTTTTTTATGCCTCAAAACAATTAAAGGATTACTAAGAGCATAATCATGAGTTTGAGTAAAAATAGAAAATAATTTTTCTCCTTCTTTTGTGACTGGAGCATCACAAATATTTTTTTCTAAATTTTTTAAATCCACTTGTTTTTTCTTATAAATTGTTTGCATAAATTTACTTAAATTTTCTGCTAAATTTTTTGCAGTTAATGCAAATTCCGCAGTATATCTATTTGCATCTAATCCTTCATATTTTTTTAATGATCTTTTAGCATTTCTATAGTTATCTTCCAAAATTCTTGCTTCACTGATTATTCCCCCTAAATAAGAAAAAAAATTTTTTCTTTGTTGAATGTTTGCACTAACATTATTTCCAATATCTTCAGCAAGAACTTCAATTTTAGCTAAATGTTTTTCTAAACTCATAGAAAAAGATGCTTAATTTTATTTATAAATCTTTCTATTATAACTACTATTTAGTGATAACCTTCATTCCTCTAGCCTATCATTCAATTCATGGCTAATATTTTTCAACATTTTCTCCTTAACAATTTCCTTATTCTTTACCCATTCATTGTGTCCTAAAACCCACCCAAGTTTAACAAAAGCTGTTTCTGCAAGCATGTCTTGCAAATAAATAATTCCAGTGTTCATTAATTCAATTCCATTAGAATAAACTAAGGGGTCAAGCCGTCCATAAATAGTTTGGCTAGCAGCACAAATGATCAAGCCTTTTTTCTGAACTTCTTTTAATTTTTTTATCCATGATTTTCTTGCTCTTGCAGTCGGAGCATGTCCTAATCCGCACATTTCTAAAACAATGCCTTTGTATTTTTTCTTAACATAATAATCTAAAATATCAGGGTCTTGTCCAGGATAAATTTTAACCAAAGCGACTTTTTCTTCAAATTTTGCATCAAGTTTAACTTTGCCCTTATTTCTCAAATTATAATCAGAAATTCTTTCAATTTTGTTGCCCTGTAATGCAGTGCCAGAGGGTACACTAAGCAGTGCTGGAAAAATTCTGGCAAAAGGTTTTGCATTAACAGCTTTAAAAGCATCTCTTTTTGAAGAATGCATTTTTCTAACTTTAGTTCCTGGAAAAGCATAGCAATAATCATCATTTGAAGAAGCATGCCCTACAAGCATAACTTCTGCAATGTCAGAGATGGCTGCCAAGGCACTACACTGAAGATTTAAATTAGCATCACTGCTTGCCCTATCAATACTTCTCTGGCTATATGTTAAAACAACTGGCTTATTTAAATCTCTAAGAAAAAAACTTAAAGCAGCAGAGGTGTAATGTAAAAAATCAGTTCCATGAGTAATAATCAATCCTTTTATATTTGAATCATTTAATAGTTTTTCAGCAAGTCTTGCAATTTTCTGCCAGTCTTTAAAATCCATATCTTCAGATGCTTTCATAAAAGGGATTTCTAATTTAGCAATATTAACCTTATCAAAAAGTCCAGGATAAATTTTAAAAAAACTTTCAGGAGTATCCAGCCAGTCAACACCTCCTTTTTTAGGATTTAAACGAGCAGCAATTGTCCCTCCAGTGATAATCATTGCTATATTTGGCTTGCCAGAATCTTTTTTCAAACTAAGCTCTTTTTTGCCCCTAACTTCAGTATTTTGGGGTACACCAAGAGGTGCTTCTTCCTTACTGTTTTCAAGAACCTCAATATCTAAGATGTCTTTTTTATTAAATCCAATATTATAACCAGAATCTAATTTAATTAAAATAATCCCTGATTCAGAACTTTCAAGAAAAATTCCTGTATATTCTTGTTTAATAAGCACAACCTTAATTTTATCTCCTGGCTTTGCTTTTAATTTTCCATTCATAAAAACAAGATGATAGAGTAGTATAAAAAAGTTATGAAATATTAGAAATCTTCAATAATTCCTTGATTACAACAGGATTCTCCTCAACATTATCATCTTGAGTGTAATGCCCTTTATTATTTTCTATAATTACCTTTGATGATAATTTTTTTTCAAAAATCTTTTTATTAACTAAAGGGACATAAGGGTCATTATCTGAAAAGATACAAACAAATTTATTGATGTGTTTTTTTATTTTATCCCATAAAATTGGTGTTTCTAACCAGGGTTTTGCAATCTCTACACTTTCTTTCCCATCTTCTTCTTCAATTATCTTTGTGTTGAGGGATATCCAAGGAGCAATAAAAATAGCACCCCCAATTTTAATTTTTGCATCAAGATTTTCTAAGTATCTTAAGATTGCCTGACAACCAATGCTATGTCCAATAAAATATGTATTTTTATCAGGATTTATAACAATTTCTTTTAATTTATCTGTCCATGTTTTAATTTCTGGTTCCTCAGAATTTGGCATTTCAGGAACTATTACTTTAAATCTTTTTTCTTCTAACTCTTTCCTTAACCATTTATGCATTGGTTCTTCTGGACTTCCATCCCACCCATGAATAATAAAAACTCTTTGCATAATAAAGAAATAATAAAATAGTATAAAAACATAATGATAAGATAATTAAATAAGTTACAACTTAATAAGAGTAACAAATAGAAAGATTTATAAATAAGAAAAAATTGGCAATATAATGAATTATACAAATATTAAAACAAAAGATTGGGGAACAAAAAATGAGAAAAATAGAGAAAGAAAAAAAGGTTTGGGAAGTTCTTTATTAAAAATAGCATTGCTTACAGCAGTTAGTATAACTCTTTCTTGGTGTGCAGTAAATGGTTTGGATAATTATTTAAAAGCAAGGGATCAAAAATATCTTGAAAAAAATAATTGTAAGATTGTAAATAAACTAGCTACAGTTGAAGATGCAAGAGACCAATATCAAGGTATTGCAAGAAGACTAATCAGGCAAGGTAAACATATTACTCTTGGTAAAGATGTAGGAATTGAAAGGTTGAGCAAGTATATCTCTGAATCAAATAATAATAGAGTTCTTAAAAAAGGCGAGTATTTTAACACTTATGAATGTGAAGGTTGCAAATAGACAATTTAATAAATCCCCTTTATTTCTTTTCTTTATGGTAAAAATAGGTGTTGAAATCCATGGTTATATTTTAACAAAAGAGAAATTATTTTGCTCTTGTAAATCAGAGCATGGGTTAAAAAATTCAAAACCAAACACAAATATCTGCCCAATTTGCACAGCACAACCAGGGGCAAAACCTTTGCTTCCAAATAAAACAGCTATTGATAAAGTTATTCAAATCGCATTAATTCTTGGATGTAAAATAAATGAAAAATTAGTGTGGCAAAGAAAACATTATGACTGGCCTGATTTGCCAAAAGGATATCAAAATACTATTTCAGGCCCTTATGCAATTCCAGTGGGGATAAATGGAAACTTTTTAGGAATTGGAATTGAAGAAGCTCATCTTGAAGAAGACCCTGCAGCATGGAATCCCAAAACAGGGGAAATAGATTATAATCGTTCTGGAGTTCCTTTAATTGAAATTGTGACAAAACCTGATTTCAAAGATTCAGAGCAAGTAATATTATGGTTAAAACAACTAATAACAACCCTTGGATATATTAAAGCAATTGACAAGAAATTGGGAATAAAAGCAGATATTAATATATCAATTCCAAAAGGAGAAAGAATTGAAATAAAAAATGTAAATAGTTTAAAAAATATAAAAAATGTTATTGAACATGAAATCCAGAGACAAAAAAAAGAACTGCCAAAAATGCAAGAAACGAGAATGTATGATGAAAACAAGGGGATTACTATCAGGATGCGAACAAAAGAACAGGCACAAGATTATAGATTTATTTCAGAGCCGGATTTGCCCATAATTAAAATAGATTCTAAGAGAGTAAAAAAGATTCAATCAAATCTTCCAGAAACCCCGCATGAAAAATTAAATAAAATAATTAAAAAATATAAAATAGAAAAAAAATCTGCAGAGATTTTAACAAAAAAACTTGAGATAGTTGAATTCTTTGAAATAATAATTCAAAAAACAAATCCAAAACTTGCTGTTCGGTGGGTAACTGAGGAATTATTGAGTGTTTTAAATTATAATAAAAAAGAACTAGAAGAGGTTGAAATAAACCCTGAACATTTTATTGAATTGCTAAAACTTATAGAAAATAACACAATCACAGAATTAAAAGCAAAAGATATTTTAAGGAGCTGGAAAGAAAAGTCAAGTTCTCCAAAACAAAAAATAGAAAAACATTCTCAAATTTCAGATACAAAAGAAATAGAAAAATTCGCAGCAAAAGTGATTCAAGAAAACAAAAAAGCAGTTGAAGATTATAAATCAGGGAAAAAAGAATCTTTAAATTTCTTAGTTGGGCAGGTAATGAAACTATCTAATAAAAGAGCTGATTTTGAAATTGTGAGGAAAGTTTTGGAAAAAGTGCTAAGATAATTCTAAAAAATCATTTAAATCTAAAAGATAATCTAAGGGATATTTAAAATCCTGAGGAGAGTTTTTAACAACAACATAATTTTTCAAAACTTCTCCATTTTTTGATTTAACAAAATCATTTATTTCAATCAAAGTTTTTCCAGTTGTAAACACATCATCTATTGCAGCCACTCTTGGGGCATGTTTTAATAAAATAGCTTGCTTTTTAATATCATACCCCTCAAAATCCTGCTCAGTTCCATATTCTTTTTTAGAACTCCTGATTAAACATCTTGGTTTTTTAAATTCCCTTCCTAATGCGCAAGCAAGAGAAATTCCCCCAATTCCTTTGCCTGCAAAACAATCAATTTCATTAATTTCTAGTTCAATTATTTCTTTAAAACCATTAATAATATAATCTTCAATAAATGGAAAATTATTTATGGCTTTTTTTATATTATAATATAATTTTGCATCTTTACCAGAGTATAATTTATAATTCCCTTTTTCAACACAATTATTTTCCTTTAAGGCTCTTACTAAAAAATATTTATTAAATTCCATTACGGGCTTAGGAGGAATCGAACCCCCATCAATTGGGTTTTTCTAAGCTCACTCGTGATATAAGGTAAGACAAGAGTCTTCGCGAATTTACTTTCCGAAACCAATTATTCTATCCGTTAAACTATAAGCCCTATAAATAAAAAAGAAGAAGGGTTTTTATATGTTAAGAATTTAATAATTTCATGGCTCTTAAAAGGCATCACAAAATAGTTATCGGAAGTTTTAGTTCAATTATTATTATTTATATAATTGTCACAAGTATTTTATTAAATGGAATAATTGTAAAACAAACCCTGAATCATAACACTGTGATAAGGGAAATAGAAAATTTACAAGCAGACACGCAAAGCAAATTAAATGAATTAACAATAAATCTTATACAAACAAAAGAAGACATCAGAACATTAAATTCAGAATTAGGTTCAATTGATGAAGAATTTACTTTATTAAAAGCGTCGACAAGTGCTGATTTTTCAGGCATAGTTGAGTATGCAATTAAATCAGTTGTGACTATAAGAACAGATGTCGGGCAAGGAACTGGTTTTATAATTGATGAAAGAGGGTATGTAATCACAAATGCCCATGTTTTAGTCGGAGGAAGCAAAATAAATGCAATAACTTATGACCAAAAATCAATGAATGCCGAATTTATAGGATATAATGGGCCATTAGATATTGTGCTTTTAAAAATTCCTGGAGATTATGAAAAACTAGAATTAGATGATTCAGAAAATGTTCAGGTGGGAGAAAAAGTAATTGCAATAGGAAATCCTCTTGGTTTGCAATTTTCAGTTTCAGAGGGAATTGTTTCAGCAGTTCATAGGCAAGGAATAGTGGAAGAAGGAGAATATATTCAAACAGATGCTGCACTAAATCCTGGAAATTCAGGAGGTCCTTTAATAAACAAAAAAGGATTGGTAATTGGAATAAACAATTTCAAAATAGGCAGCGGGGAAAGCTTAGGTTTTGCACTTGAATCAAATTATATTAGAGAAGCAGTCAATAAAATTTCTCAGGAAGCATTAAACCAAACATTAATGTGAATTATTTTTTAGGTGATTTTAAAAACATATCAACGAAATATTTAAAAACATAAAAATTTAACCAAAATTATGATGGACAGCGAAACTGGTGCTAATGCACGTGATTATTTTCCTTGTGGAATATAAAACTAGTTTAAACTCTAATTCTATAGAAAGTTCTGTTCTTGAAGAAAATTTTTCTTATGCAATTCGTGATTTTTTGGAAGACAGGAAAAATCCTGAAGAATATAAAAAATTAAAAGAAAAATATAATCTGGAATTTTTTTTAATTGAAAAAGTGGGAAATGAATATTCTAAATTAAATAAAAAATATGCCAAAAGATTATTAAAAAAATTATTAAAAAATGATAAATATGATTTTGTGAATGACATTTACCCATACCTAATTCCATTTTATTAAAAAGAGTAATTTTAAATATTAAATAAAACTAAATAAAACATGACAAAGGAATCAAATGAAGGATTAACAGCAAAAAAAGAGGAAAATTTTAGTGAGTGGTATCAGCAATTAATAATTAAATCAGACTTGGCAGATTATACTTCTGTTTCAGGATGCATGGTCTTTAAACCAAAATCTTGGATGATTTGGGAAAAAATAAGGGATGCTTGCGATAAGGAATTTAAAAAACAAGAAATAAAAAATGTTTATTTTCCATTATTTATCCCAGAAAAATTATTAACAAAAGAGGAGGAACATGTTAAAGGTTTTGCTCCAGAAGTTGCGTGGGTAACTCATGCCGGAAATAAAAAATTAAATGAAAGATTAGCAATAAGACCAACATCAGAAGCAATAATATATGACTCATATTCAAAATGGATTAGAAGCCATAATGATTTGCCTTTAAAACTAAATCAATGGAGCAATGTTGTTCGATGGGAGTTTAATAATCCAGTTCCATTTTTTAGAACAAGGGAATTTATTTTTAATGAAGGGCATACAGTTTTTGCAACTGAAAAAGAAGCATTAAAAGAAGCAAACATAATTAAAAAAATTTATGAAAAAGTTGTAGAAAATTTAATGGCTCTTCCAGGAATTTATGGAAGAAAAACACAAAAAGAAAAATTCGCAGGAGCAGTATTTTCTGAAAAAATTCATTACATGACTCCAGGAGGCAAAGTAATTGAGGGTCCTTGCTTCCATCATGACGGGCAAAATTTTGCAAAAGCATATGATATAAAATTTTCAAATAAACTAGGTGAAAAAGAATATGCATGGCAAAACACATGGGCAATATCCACAAGAATGCTGGGAACAATGTTCACAATCCACTCAGATAATAAAGGATTAATAATTCCTCCGAGACTTGCAGAAGAAAAACTAGTAATAGTTCCTATTTTATTTGAAGAGACAAAAAAACAAATATTAAATGAAACTAAAAAAATAAAAAAATTATTAAAAAAATTTAATCCTATTTTAGATTTAAGAGAAGATGTTTCCCCTGGATGGAAATATAATGAATGGGAACTTAAAGGAATTCCGTTAAGAATTGAACTAGGACCAAGAGATTTGGAAACAAAATCAGTCATGGTTATAAAAAGAAATGATAATAAAAAAATCTCAATTAAAATAAAAAATTTACAAAAAGAAATACCAAAGCTTTTAGAACAAATTCAGCTAGAATTATTTGACAAAGCAAAAGAAATATTAACAAGTAGTTATGCAAAAACAGAAGACAAAAAAGAATTGATTAAACTAGTTAAAAATAAAAAAATGGTAATGATTCCCCTATGCAATTCTGAAAAATGTGAGGAAAAATTAAAAACAGAAACAAGTGGAATAAAAACATTATTTATTGATCCAAAAAATAAACCTGTCAAAAACAAAAAATGCTTAATTTGCAACAAACAAGCAGATTACTGGGTTTATGCAGGAAAATCATACTAAATACTTACAAATAAGTAAGCGATTTTCTCTTTTTAATTTACGCTATTCAGATTTTATGAAAGAGTTTAGTTCGTCTTCTAACCTTAATGTCATTTCCATTAACAAACTCAATTCTCTTTCCACGATTTTTTGTTCCATGTTTTCTTTTGATTTCATTTACAAAATTCAATTACATCAAAAATCTCAAGCCTGAATTAATTTTAGAAGACATCCCTTCAATTTAATTCAGGTAAGAAGTTTGAATTAAATTGAAAAAGGTTTAATTGTAGTATAGACTAAGCCAGCAATAGAAAAATTCCAATTTGCAAATCTCAGTCTTACTTCCATGAAATATTTAGGAAAATAATGTTTTTATACTTTTCTATTTTTTTCGGATAAAATTTATAGGCTGATTTTGAGGCATAGTATAATTTTTAAATCAAAGAGATTTATTTAATTCATGGGGAAAGTAATAGGTGTTGTTTCACTTAAAGGAGGTGTTGGCAAAACATCAAGTGTTGTTGCATTAGGCGAGGCTATTTCTCAATTTAATAAAAAAGTTTTATTAATTGATGCTAATTTTTCTGCTCCTAATTTAGGTTTGCATTTGAATATTGTTGAACCAGACATAACTCTTCATCATGTTTTAAATGGCAAAGCCCATATAAAAGATGCTATTTATGCATTCGGGAATATTGATGTAATTCCATGTTCTATTTTTAATAGAAGCATAATTAACCCCTTACTTTTAAAAAATAAAATAAATTCTTTGAAAAAAAGATATGATGTCATTTTAATTGATTCAGCGCCTTCTCTTAATGAAGAAACTTTATCAGTAATTCTAGCTTCTGATGAACTTCTTTTAGTTACAACCCCCGACCATCTAAGCATAAGCACTATTCTCAAAGCTTCAAAACTTGCAAAACAAAGAGGTGCTTTGATAAATGGATTGATATTAAATAAAGTGCATAAAAAGGATTTTGAATTATCATTGGATGAAATTGAAAAAACAACTGAAATTCCAGTAATGGCTGTTATTCCCCATGATCTAAATATTTTAAAATCTCTTTCAAAATTTACTCCTTGTGTTGGGTTTAAACCCAAAGCTGAATCAAGCATAGAGTATAAAAAACTTGCAGCAGTTTTAATCGGTGAAAAATACAAGCCATTTAATTTAAGAAATTTTGTTAGAATAACCCCTAAAAGACAGGAAATTAATAGAGAGGTTTTTTATGAAGGTTTGTTTAAATAAATTTATCTGAAACTTGGTTGCTGAGGATGGTGTTCTCTGTAAAAATCTATTGTTTTTTTAATTTGTAGAGCTTTTTCTTTTGAAATTTCTTGAAGATAAATCGGATTTGTCGGATGTGTAATAATTTTTATTTGACTGTCTTTTAAAACCCTTAAACAAACCATATCTTTTTCTCCTCTTGGAATTCCCCAGATATTGACATTATGATTAGCGCAATAAGAATTATTTGCTCTTTCATCAAAGCTTAATATTTCTGTAAAATCAGATAAATTATTATTTGAATTTACTTTTAAGCAAATTCCAATTTGATCTTTAGGGCCCTCTGATGATTTATACCAATAATATCTTTCCATAATTTTTATTGGTTTTTGTGTTTTTAAAAATTATAGTGATTTAATATACATCCATAAATCTTATAAATCCCGATTAAGTTTTCTATTCATAGCCCCTTAGTACAGTGGTCAAACAATAAATTAATAAAGTTTGATTTTTTTAATTTTTTTATGAGATTGAAATTTTTTAAAGGGAAACAAAAAGAATTAATTAGAAATTTTAAAGAAGAACAAAATTTAACGTGGAAACAATTAGCTAATATTATTGGAATAAAAGAAGGGAGATTAAAAGCATATATTGAAGAAACTTCCTTAATTGATGAAACAATTTACAATTTTTTAGATAAAAAAAAGGATTATCAAAAATTTATTATTGAAAAGAAAACTGATTATTGGGGAAAGGTAAAGGGAGGCTTGAAGTCTAAAGGTAAAACCAAAGAGATTAGAGAACCAGAGAATAGTGAAGAATTGGCAGAGTTTTATGGGGCAATGCTTGGTGATGGAAATTCTCATAGAACGATACTGTCAACTTAAAGGGATAAGTATATAAATCTTAAATGTTTTACCTTGATAAAAGGAGGTGAAAACATATGAAATGCCCAAAATGCAAAAATGAAAACATCTCAAAAAGGGGAAAGAGGTACA
>Ga0180732_1001746_pt1 | contig 12670 bp, 27 predicted proteins | sample KR11_01MetaG_FD_148674 | JGI IMG/M metagenome (GOLD analysis project Ga0180732, IMG submission 148674) | Groundwater microbial communities from the Olkiluoto Island deep subsurface site, Finland - KR11_0.1 MetaG | ecosystem: Environmental > Aquatic > Deep subsurface > Groundwater | place...
CGCTCTTTGTCAGTGCCGTGTTGTTACCTGCTCGTTTTGGAGCCATCCAATCCTTCAAAGGTGTAATCATGACAAGGGCAATTTGGGTGCAATGTCTGCCCCTGCAAGAGTTTCACCTGCCCATCATCCTGGGCTAATCAATTAGGTTTTAGTGTACCCTTTTGGAAATTTATACTTTGCGGTTAATAGGAAAAAGAGGGATTAGGCGACGACTTCTTTAACATTTATAAAGCTAATTTCCAGTTGCATAGCATTATTGCAGCGCAAACCAATTATGTCAGCTTCTAATCTGGGCAAGCTATCTTTAGGATAACCAACAACAAACCATGCTCGATGAACCTTCAAGTATTCGGTTAAATCTTGAGGCCCATAAACAGAAATGATTTTTCCACAAAGACGTTTAGTCCAGAAATGAGTGCAATCGCGGTACTCAATAGTTTTTCTGCCAGATTTGATTTCTTCATATAACTCAACTGTTTTGTCTCCAATTTGCCAAAATTGCTTAAGATTAAAAATAATTCTATCCACAGAAATACCCTTTTGGCACTTAATTGTGTATAAACGCAAAACAAATGGTATGTTAATAATGACCTATTTCAAAACGCAACGTTAAGTTACTATTTGGCATAGCGGTTGTTACTGATACTTCATGTTGCTCATTGACAGCTAATGCAAATTGCTCATCTATAATGAGTGCACCAGTATCTAACCGCGTAACTTTGCAGTATAATGTCCCAGATGCAGAACCATTGTTTTGAACCCCGAATGTTAAAGTCAATGTTGCACCTACAGCGCAGTGTCCTATTTGCCCTTCAGGATAAAGATTGTACCATACGCCAGTGCTGTTATCTTTTTCTCTCACACCATAAATGTAGGCATGTGCAGGCGATGTGGATACAATAGATATTACAGGTGAAGTTACTGCTTCCAGCATTGAGTTACCAGCATACCATACACGGAAGTTGTTAGTGCCAGGTTCGTAAATCCATATACCATTACCGCCCTCGGGTACTAGGTCAACTGTTCCTGAAAAGTAACCGTGATATAAAGTGCCAGTACTTGAGTCAGAACGTGTAACCATACTAAGCATGGTATCATGCCAAGTACCATCACCATATTGAATCTGCAAAATAATTGTTTGACCATCATCAACGGGGTAGTTCGCGGGTAACCCTAGAGGAGTCAAATACCCCTCGATAAAGATAGTCATAGGTAATGTGCCGTTTCCTTGTTTGGGACGTATGTCCCACTTAGTCAAATCCTGCGGCATCAACACCATGTTATTTCTTCTTCCTTACAGCAACCGCTGTAACGCCGATACCAACAGCCGCAAAGCCTATTGCTACAATCCACCATGGAAAAGAATCGGGTGGCGTAGGTACTACGCCATCAACAATAATTGTAATGTCACCGATTGCGTCTTGCATCCACTTTTTCACCAGTATCTAAAGTAACATTAATTATCTGATCTACTACACGCTTACGTTCATCTAAACGGTTAAAGGTGTCCAATTTCTACCCTCAAAGTCAGATTGGATACTGGCATAGTGATTACAAAACTTGATTCATGCCCAATTGTATCTCCAACGTTTTTAGAGAATGAATCATTAATGAGAACTGCCCCCGTATCCACCCTAGTGACTTTGCAATATAAAGTGCCATTAGCACTACCGTCGTTGTAAACTCCTATCCAAAATGACAATGTTGCACCTGCTTTGCAGTGACCTATTTGCCCTTCAGGATAAAGATTATAGTATATGTCAGTGCTAGAGTCTTGTGTTCTAATACCATTTATGTACGCATGGGGGGCGGTATCTGCAATGATTGTTATATCGGTTATTGGGGCATCTAATACCATTTTGATTTCTCCAAGTAATATAATTAGTTTACAGTCTTTTTAAAGTTAACTTTTTTTCAACTGTACATGCCTTTCTTAGCTGGAGCAATATCGTACCTAGCAGATGATGTTGATAGCTGTGGATAAAACATTGTGGGAGAACTTGTAAATGTCATTTGAGAAGCAATTAATGCCTTACCAACTATTGCCGCGAGTGATGCAGCTAATCCACCAGCTCCAAAAAGAACAACCCGATCTTTCTTCATTACTTTTCCAATGGCAATTTCAGCTACAGCAGAACCTACGCCTGCTGCATCAGCGGCGTAAAATGTAACTGGTCCAACTGGATAAGATGCTTGACTTATGTATTTAGAAGTGACATATTCAGCAACCATGTTCACGACTCCACCCAAAGCAACAGCGCTGACATCAATCAAGAGACTTTTAGTTTCAGATTTCATGCTTCATTACTCATATAGAATTGGCACCCTCATGTATAAGAAACTTTTTACTTTTTAGAAAAAAGAGGGTGGCTAAAATAGATTTCCGCAAGTCTCACACTTGAAAAGATTTGATCTAAACCTTTTTTCCTTAACGTTGACGGAGCCACACCGAGGGCATTTTATGGTCTCACAGCTCATAGATTATACCCTTTGCCGTTATGTCCCATTAACAGAAAAAAAGGGGTTAGGTTTTTGTGGGGTCGGGAACAATCGACGCTCTTTTATGTGGATACATCCAACGCCAAGCCTTCTCGAAATTCTCGCAATACCATTTGAAAAGTGCTTCAACATCATAACCGTTTTCTTCCTCATAATCAATAATCGAACCGTTCTTGCCATATCCCCGAATGCTATAATCGCCTGCGGTGTCTATGTATGCTTCCTCTCTACCAAAAAGAGCATCAATAATGTCTTGTTCGCCTGCTCTGTCAACTCTTCTTAAAAAACGGTCAAAGTATATTGTGTTGCAATAATCATCCTTGTGTATCCGAATTTCCTCTAATGCTTCTTTTTTTGTCATCTATAATTTACCCTTTACAGTTATCCTAAATTAACAGAAAATAAGGTGAATTATCCCGTTGCCCTCCGTAGCTGTACACGCATTACGACATCGCGACACGCTTATGGGATAGCGAATAGCGAAAAGGCAATTTCAGGGTTCACCCTTGAGAAAAAAGGAGTTAGGGATTTGGTTTTTTGACTGCAATAAATGAACCGCGCCGAGGAGTTTCCAGCCAACCTTCCGCAACCATCTCACGCACACGGCGACTAATAGTTTCAGCCTTAGCAACACTAGGATGCTTTGTCTGAAATGACTTAATAATCTCATCATATAAAGCAGGTCTGCCCCAGATTTTGTTTATGTCGGCAATTATAGGCCATATCTGGATAAAGAGAGCATCAAATTTTTTGATGTTATCTCGATATGAACGTTCCGCTTCAATTGTCTGACCTGTTAGAGCTGCCTTCAAAGTGTCATTCTCCTCTTGTAATCTCTGATTTTCATCCTCAAGAAAATTGATTCTACGACCTTGTGCCTCTATACGAGCATCACGAGAATCCTGTTCCAACATAACCATAAATGCACCCTAAGAGAAAAAATTAGGAAGTAAGTTCAAGTTTATGACCACATTTAAGCTTTAGGCTGAAGCGCAAACCATCACTATTGTAAGGGTTTGGTTCTATTAGCATTTCTTTAACTATTTGTTCTGCTAGACAATCAGGACAGATAACTTTGGTTTTCATGTGCATCAACCTTCTTTCTTAAGGATTCATGTAAATACCAGCCAACCATGACTCCAAGGAGATAACTGAGCAAAACAAGGCAAATTACCATAAATAATAAATCCGATGTCAATTTTTTTACCCTTACGGTTATATTCCATTAAACGAAAATGTCGGTTTGTAGTCGCTCTGAGTCGAAGCGACTACTCCTTTTTTTCGACGCACAGTGGAGCCGTCTTGCGTTCTGAGTCAGTAGATAGCTCACGCATTTACACTGGAATGATTCCTTGTGGGAATTCAACTTTGCTCAGTAGACTCAGGTTTGGCACCGTACGCTGACTTATAGGTGCACTCAAGTCGTGATAGTGGCTAACCGACAAGCCGTCACTAGGATTTAGAATAACCCTTTATACGGTTATTTCCAATTAAAAGAAAAATGAGATTTATAGAGCAGTCTTTGTTAATCGAATACCTCTTTGGAGGTCAGTTTACACCGAGTCGAACGGTGTATCGACATGCTGTATGTGGTATCCAGCGACGAATACCACTTCTGTCTTTGCTATTCCGATAGTCCGCTGACTTTTTCCGAGGCATTCGTACCCTTTAGCAGTTAATCTTGTATAACAGCAAATCTCCATTACCCTTAGAAAAAATTAGTTGAGGATTGAGCAAACATCGTCTTCGATAGCCATAATTTTCTGCCACTCATCTTCAGTTACCTTACTTCTGCCCTCGCCATAATCAACTCCATAATTGACTACATCCTCAGCTTTTTCTGGAAATTTAAAGCAGACATTGTACGCTTGGATAATAAGTTTTTCAGCAAAAGCATCTAGCAGTTCTATCCCCATATCAAAGCGTTCTGTCCAACAGTCATTATGAAGTTGCTGCATAAACCCAGCTAAACCAATCATGCTTTCTAAGTCGTCTCCTTCGAAATGGTTACAGGTCCACAACAGATCAACATGACCATAGGGCTGTTTGAGAAAAGTGACTTCCACAGAATCAACATCTGTGTGAGCATTGTTAGTAACTTTCTTAAAATAAAGGTACAGCTCTAAGAGGCTGCGGTCACGAATCTCGCGGATTTTGAAGGCTTTAGCTTTTACGCAAGAATAAGACTGTCTCTCAAATTGAATGTGGTTATTTTTTCCAAGCAATTTCTCACCCTTGTGGTTATACATCTATAACAGAAAATAAGGAGGGTTATTTTTGTGATGGAAGCGGCGAGGTATCGGCACTCATTTTAGTCTTTACTGTTTTAACTAAACGCCCCTTGGAGTTAAAGAAAGACACTGAGTTATCCATGAAGCTGAAACTCCAAGTCCAGCCTTTTCGTATCGTGACTTCTTTTTGGAGAACATATGTTTTCCATTTCATCTCTGGAAATGTTACTTCTGTCACTATCATGTTCATTTTATTCATCTCTTTTTTCCAATTTTTACCCTTTTTACTGTTATACCTGCTTAAACGCATGGATAAGGGTTCTGGGGAATATGCCCAAAAGCAATGCTTACTGCTGTGCCTGTTGGCTGGCCATTACCACAAAAAGCACCCTTAGAAAAAAGATTAGTCTTCGTCTTCAGGTTGAATTTTAGCTTTAACGCTTTTTCGATAGTAAGGAGCCTGTTTGCCATGCTTCATAAATTTACCATAATCTTGCCTAGTTGCTTGAATGCCTGCCTTTGGAACAAATAGAGGAGTATACGGAGGTTCAGCTTTTCTATTCGCTAAAGCGTCAATGCCTACGTCTATGCCTTTATCAATTAACTTTTTTGTTGCTAAACCGAAATCTTCTTTGGCTTTTCTATATTCAGTTATAGGATTAGGTTCCTGTTTTTTGAAAAGTCGTTTGAAAAACTCTATAATTCTGCTCAATTTGTTTACCCTTACCGTTAAACTATATTAAACGCAAAAAAGAGAAGAAACTAACGGCGTTTTCTAGGCTTCGCAGATAGCTTTGCAATTTGAGTAAGACTGCAAGGAACTTTATAAGGCTTAATCTTAGTCAATTTGTCTATAGCGTCAAGATAATTCATTTGAGGCACTGTTATGTCATACTGAAATAACAGAGCTGTGTCATGAACCAAAACTTCTCTCACACTTTGATTTCGTTTATAGCTGATAAGACTCACACCAAACGCTTGATCTTTATCGCATTTAAGACGAATGTCGTATTTTGCGCTTTTAGCAGCCATTTTTGGAGCCATAACTTAACCTCTAGTTTTAATTGGTGGTTATGGTTATTAAAAGTATATCTTTTCTTAGTCCCAGCCGTAGCAACCATCATAGAAAGTATTGTCTTTTGCATTATAGAAGGGTATGGTAGTCCATATTTTCTGTAGTTGCTCAAGAGTATATTCGCGTTTACAGTAGCAACAATGAAGTTTCTCAGGAAGAGGTTTCAACGTGAATTTTATTGAATCGCATACAGGGCAAACGTCTTTTCCTTCACCGTTAGTAGCCATGACAATTAAGCCACAATCCGCACACACCTTCACATATTTCTCAGTTTGAGTTTGCATTTTTAGACCCTTTTTATCGCTCAAAAATAACAGTGTTATAGCACAAATATCGTAATTTAGGCTTTAATCGCCAAAATAAACCCGTTTTAGCCACGTAAAAACAAGCTCAAAACAAGCTTGTTTTACCAAATCAACCCTTTTTTTACATCCAGTTGGCACTTTTGCTGTTATCTATAATTAACAGAAAAAGAGGGGTTACTATCTGCATCCGTGGCAACCAGAACATTGTAAGCAGAAATGATTGTCTTTGTTGAACTTTTTGAGAATGTCCAAACCAAACGTCATTTGTTTTTGCAGCTCAAACAGAGGCTTTTCATACTTTGTTTTAACGACAAGAGAGGCTTTGTAGTAATTGGCAACTTCTTTTGCGCGTTCAATTACAACACAATCTGAAGAACAAGGCAGTATAGAGAGAACATCTGTATCCAATGTTGTTACGCAACCGCAAGACCACGTAAACCTTGTATGTCGTTCATCACTAATTTCTTGCTTTTCCAATGTAGGCAAAACCATTTGTTCCTGCATTTGCATCTCCACGCTTAACAAGTATAACTAAACTCAATATTAAAGCGTTATCTTGCAGTTAATATCATAACTGCAAAAAAGAAGAGTTTGTTTGCCCCGCTTGGAGAGAGTCTGTGAGTCACTGCCTCGAATCTAATCTGTATTGGCACGATGCAAGCGTACAGCAACACAGCACTCGACTCTCGGATGACACCATGACAAGTTCACTCTAGTTCTCCAACCGCTTAGGCACAACCTTCTTTTTTCTATTTTAGATAGCCTAATTTTGCTAAGGAATACTTAATCGTGACAAGTAAAGATTCAGCAGCAATCAAATGGTTTTTAGGGTCATCGACATGATCACAAAGAAAATTAGTAATGTAATCATTCAAATTACAAAGTGTTGCTTTGTCTCTTGCGGATAATTTGTCAATTTTGTCAGATACGCCCCTGATATTTACGGTATGGTTTTCACCAATCATTTTTACAAATATTTCAGCTTCCATTATTTTAACCCTTTTGGCAGTTAATGCTACATAAACGCAAAAAAGAGAAGTTAAGAAGATAAGATTCGTGCCATTTTTGATAGTTGTTCATCAGTTAGCCCCGCCTTGGACTTATATGTATCCCGCGCAATCTCATCAATCTGACCTAACCACCGCAATATTCGCTCATACCCGTTTTTTGGTTTATAATTATCATCCGAAACTTTCATTAAATCGCTCTCTGAGCTTTTCATTAAATCACCCTTTTACGCGCAGTTAATTTCTATTAAACGAAAAAGAGTGGGAACGTACCTCAAGTTTCGTATTTGAAGGCAAGCCATTTTTCCTCAGCAGCCCAATATGCAGTGTATGTATTAGATTTTATTTTCAAAGTATTCAACATATGTTTTAGCCCGAATCTGCGCTTACTTTTTTCCATCGAATATGACTTGTCAGTACGTTCAGCAACGGGTTTAATGGCAATCGTCTTGTTTGCTACGTCAATGTAAAATTCAGCGTACAAATCAAAATATGCATCAGCAAAAAAACGAGAAAGCGTTAATTTCCAACCACGCACAGCAATCGCATCATCCCGTAAAGGACTACCACGACCACCATAAACACTTCTATTCCACACTTCAAATTTAGACATTTAATTACCCTTAAAAAAAGCGTATCCAGATTAATCTTTCTGGCAGATCAGATAGTTTATAACATCGTCTAGAGTCACGACGTTTTCACCTTTCTTTTTCAGTTCCGAAAATAAAAGATCAATTTTACTAAGCATATCTCCAGAAAGGTCTATTATCAGCCCTTTTTCCACCTTCAAGCAGTCACCCTTAAAAATGGAACTCTAAGGCTTTTTCTTTTTTCCCCAACAAGGTATCTGTTTAACCGTACCTTTCTTCGGTTTCAGCTCATACCCATACTCGCACCATATGCCTTGGCGAAAACTTTTAGTGGCTCCCGAGGCTCGTATCCAATCTGACCCGCTACCAAGCTCATTTGCAAGTTTAACGATGTCTCTGGTACTCTTGTCTTTTGCCTCTTTTGCAACCTCTCGCAATATTGGTTTCGCATATGTAGGGCTAGAATCAGAACTCATGTAGTAATACTTCGAACCTATCTTCAGGATTCCACGAGTACCCATGGGTATCACAATCTAATAGGTACTTTAACCCTTTAAGCATTTAGATTTTTCGCTGTACCCTTTTAAAAAAAAAGTTAGAAGGTTTTGCTGTCAGGTAGACAATGAGGGCAGGACCCACCTTGCTCAATGCTTTTTGGTAATGCTTGTTTTAATTCTTTATTTAACTGTTGCTTCCAAGCCTCAATTTTTCGCAGCATCATAGGTCGCACTAGCTTCTGGTAACGATCTTGCAAGGCATATTCAAAATTCAATTCTAACTCGATAGGGCAATTGTTGTCTATCGCGCTTATTTTTGCCGCAATCTCTTTGATTTCTTCAACTGAAAACTCTGGCAAATCATACAAGGGATTCGGATTCTTTTCGTTAAACCAGTTTTTCGGTGTCTTGCCCAAGAAGTGCTCAGGATAACACTGATAATCCTCCAACACCATCTCTATAACTTGATTTGCAGCATAAAAATTGAGCGCATTACATTTCTCCATAAAAACTTGGTCTTTCATTTTTGATACCCTTCCGCCCTTAGAAAAAGAGAGCTATAAGAAAAGCCCCATAAGAATTAACGCGAATATCAAAGTTAGCCATGTAAGCGTCCACTCCAAATCTTCTATGTCTCTTATTCTTGTGCCATCTCTAGCGTATTTTAACTTATGCCAAATTTGAAGCACCAGTAAAACCATTCCCGCCGTGATTAACCAAACTATCATTGATTCACCCTTTCGAAATAGACACATAAATTATACCCTTGAAAAAAAGGAATTAGGGGTTGCCTTGATAATCATACTCTGATAAAACAGCGATCCAGATATTAGCAAGAACAAAGATAAGCACGATCAATCCACCGAAAATATATTGGTTTATTCCACTAACAACCTCTAAAGTAAAGTACAACATGATGAACGCGCAACAAGATATCAGAGTATGGGCAATAATTTTTGCTGTTAAAATACGCATTTTAGCACCCTTTCAGTTAAGCTTAACTGCAATGGAGTTTATCTTGCTCTTGCTCAGGTATAGTTTTGTCGCCTAACTTACAGATCAATTATTAGGAGTATGGAAAGATCACAGATTACAGGTATGCAGTTTTCGGCTGCCTGTGCAATCCATACTGGACGATGCCATCTTAGGCAAGGCTCTGTAACCATAAAATATTTGCAGTTAAGGGTTCTTAACAGCACATACCCTTAGAAAAAAGGTATTAGAGGCAATAATCATTTATGCCTCTAGTTCGAGGTTTTGTAGAATTAGATTTTTTTTCTGGCTCCGAAACTGGTTGGGGAAGTGGAACGGTTTCTATGGGAGCAGCTTTTTCTATTTCTGCAACTGCACCCTCAATTTTAGACGTTGATTCAGGCTTGTTTTCTGTTTTAACCACAGTTTTAGGCGTGTTTTCTTGGGGAACAGGCTTCGGTTTTTTAGGAACACGTATCTTAATGCAGCCACAATCATTTTCGTCCACAGCAACAAGTTCCAGAGGCCAGCCGCAATCCGACATGAAACGGTTATATTCTTTGCGTATGCGCTCGGCTAATTGTGGCGTTTGAGTTTTAGCGTAGATTTCTAGTTCTTCCTCGAATTTCTCTGTGTCCCAGCCCATTTTTTCTAATGCTTCTTGGAACTGGAACTTGCCATCTTTGCCTTTTAAGAGATTTTTTAAAGCGTTAACTGTCAAAATTTGCACCCTTTTTCGCTTAAAGTAACATAACTGCAAAGTATGAAAAAAATAGGGGTTATTCTACTCGCCCCACTTGCCCTCGTAAACAATATCTTGTAAATGGGATATACGAGCAGTTAAGTGACTAGAGCAGACCCCAATAGAGAGGTTTGAATTCAGATGCATAAGAGCAACAGCTTCAGGCGGTTCTTCTTTTCGTATTCCATCTGCATCTATGCCTTTTTTGAGAAGATCTGATATTCGTTTCTCTTTCCAAAGAGTACAGATTGCACATTTCATTTATGGCACCCTTACAAAGAAAATAGAGGGGAAGGATTAACTTTTTTACTCACTTGAAACGTCACGCAATCCTCAGAACAGAAAAGACGTTTACACTGCACTTCAGGATTAACATAACAATCATGCATAGAAGATACCCTTACGCATAGTTTTTTAAAGCCCTGCACAAAATAAGTATAGGGAACCAAACATGCCACTGAGCAGAAAATACTATGAGAAAATAGCTGGAGCCTTATGCGAAAGCTACACTGACATGACAGGCAGATCTGAAGATTGCCGTGTAGTATTGGACGATTTAACGGATGAGTTGATGAAACAGTTTAAAGCAGATAACCCAAGATTTGACAGAGCAAGGTTCCTAAAAGCAGTAAACGCTAAGAAATGCAAAATTTAAACCCTTAGAAAAAAGAAAAGAATTATTGAGTTTGTTTTAGGTTAAAAGTTTCCTCGTAATATGCTTTTACCACATCTTTATATTTTCCTGAGAGATGTGGTACTTGCTGTGAGAATTCATGATCGAAGTCAACATAGTCTTTTACGTCTGGCATACTGTGACCTGAGCCACATCTTGCGTCTATGTAGCTAGAGCCGACTGGATAACCACTCCACATCCCAGCGTTGGCGTTTAAACGCAACCATTTTTCGATTAGCTCTTTTTCGTCCATAGAGCCTTTGGCTACAGCCTGGAGTTTGTCAGTTGCAGTTTCGTTGAAGATTTGAGTAAGAATTTTGTCGTTTTCTTCATCGACATCGATGTTTTCATTTTTTTCGTCGTCTTCATCAAGTTTGCTATCCTCAAATTCTTGCTTCATCTCGTCATAGATGCGCTCACATTCAGCGTACACATCATTTCCGAAACTATAAGCTGCCTGAGTGACTATGGCATCTCTCGGTTGCTGACCTTCCCATAAGCCGCTATCTTCTTCGGTGTTATCAGAGTTTTCAACTATGAAAGCGGCATCTTCTAGACTATAGCTTTGATCCACAATTTCACTATGGAATGATGAATCCATGAAATCTAAATTGTAGCTCCAATCTTCGCCGTCTTTTATTGCTTGTTTCACGTCGTCTTCGTGATTTTGTAAGAAACTTTTAGCTTCTTTTTCCACATCATTTTGATAATCAACCAATTTATTGCACCCTTTTTTTGGCTGTTAATTCTATATAAACGCAAAAGCATGGAAAAAAAGAAGGTTATTCGTCTCCGAGATTGACCAACAGAAAATAGTCCAAGGCTTCTTTTCCACCAACATCTTTTATCCATTGTTTAAGTGGCTTACCTTCGACTGTGACTTTATCCTCTGGTAGACGAATATAATCCAAGCGGTGATCTATTGCTCGGATTTTTTCTAGCATATTACTTTTTGCTGGATCAAATTTTGCCATTATTTTCTACCCTTGCAGTTAAGGCGTATTAAACGAAAAAAAGATGGTTGTTATTCAGGTTTCCAAGGTTTGCCTTTGGTTAATGGGTCTTTTCCACAACGCTCACAGCACCATTTACCCATTTGGTCTATGTAGGCATAAGGTTTGTTACAATGTATGCAAATCATCTTTTTATTACCCTTGCACTTAAGACACATTAAACGAAAAAGAAAAAGATTATTTTTTCCATGTGGATTCATGGACGTAGAAAACTTGTGTAACAAAGCCCTCTTTAGCTCTTTCTGGATCGGCGCTCGGTTCCGTTTTGAAGTATGCTTTATGTTTGTTAATTAAGTGTTCTATGTCTTCTATTCGCTCTAAAGGAATTGTTATTTTTCTTCCACAAGTACATTCTTGTTTTATTGACATTTTTAGCACCCTTAAGGGCTAATTGCCCTTTGTGGCGCATGTTACTAGCTCTGCTAGTTGAGCCATGCGTACCCTTTCAAAAAAAGGAAGTTAGTTTGTGAGTGTGTGCAATCTTTGCAGCTCTGCATATATTTGTGGACCGAAAAAGCTATTTTCTATTTCTTCGTATATTGGTTCGACTTGTTTTATGGCTCTTTTTGCGCCTTCTTTTGTTGTTGTGTTTTTCAATGCGGTTAAAATCAATTCAGGATTCAACATGTTTTTACCCTTTTGCGTTTAAAGACGCTTAACTGCTAAAATAGAAAAAGGAAGATTTAGACAACATCAAACTCGTATTCATAGAGAGCAAAAGGAAGCCCATCACACTCAACTAGTTTCTGAGGATAAAGCCCCATGTCATAGCCTCGGTGTTCCGCATCGTCTTTGTAGATTCGCGCCACTTTCCAAGTCCTTTTTCTGTATTTGTCATAGTTTTCGTTGTCAGAGGTTATTCTTATTCTACTGCCTACTCTAACCATTTTTAAAACCCTTAAGTTAATTTTTAGGTTGCAAGTTAGCTAGTACTTCACGGCCTCTCTAATTTCCATTTTTGTCTTATCCCACTCCAAAAAGCTGTGGACGGCGTAAAGAGAACGCTCTCGCATTCTCAGCGTAGAAACAATGTTACGCTCTGGGTTCCGATACGGTTTAAAAACCG
>Ga0180732_1001747_pt1 | contig 12669 bp, 17 predicted proteins | sample KR11_01MetaG_FD_148674 | JGI IMG/M metagenome (GOLD analysis project Ga0180732, IMG submission 148674) | Groundwater microbial communities from the Olkiluoto Island deep subsurface site, Finland - KR11_0.1 MetaG | ecosystem: Environmental > Aquatic > Deep subsurface > Groundwater | place...
TGAGATTTTATTAAATTTTAATTATTCAAATGAGGACATCGATAAAATATCACATTGTATTTCAGCACATCGATATAGGGGTGAAATTAAAGCTGAAACAATAGAAGCTAAAATATTATTTGATGCAGATAAAATTGATGTGCTTGGGGCAATAGGGCTTGCTAGATCATTTACTTCAAACGGTCAGTATGGACAAATAATGTATACGGAACAAAGTGTTGAAGAATATGTTAAGGAAAATTTTGTTGAAGGAAAAATAACAGGAAGAATTAAAGATCCTCATAAACATTCACCGCAAATGGAATATGAAACTAAATTTAAATTTATTTCAAATAAACTTTATACTGAAAAAGGAAAACAAGTTGCAAAAGAAAGATTAGAATATATGTCCGATTTCTTCAAAAGATTAAAACAAGAAATTGCTGGAGAATTTTAGTTATTAATTTCGGTTACTGGTAATTTTGCGTTTAGTTCTTCAATTTTCTTTTTATCTAAAGCAGTTGGCTTTTTAAAAATTTCAACATATTTTACAGATTCCATATCAAGTAAGTTTGTTACATCTTCGGAAATCTTTTTCTTATACATTGAATTTAGAGACACTAAAGGTGGCAAATCTAATTCAACTTCTTTACCAACTATTGTAATTTTAATATCTTTTAATAGTTGTACATCTGGCCCTGTTCTTGGTTTTATAAACCATTCAATAATCATTCTTATCTTGTTTTCAGGACCTTCAATTTTTTCAGTAATTTCTAAATTAAATATTAGAGTTTTTCCAGCTAGAGGATGATTAAGATCAACTTTAACCCTTCCACCTGTAACAGAAAGTATTTTACCAGCCTTATTGTCCATATTCATTATCATTCCTGGAACTGGTTTTTGACCATGTTTTTTAAATTCAGCTAAAGGAATAGTTTTAATCATTTTAACATCTCTTGGGCCATATCCTTGTTCTGGTAATATTTCTATTGTCTTTTTTTCAGAAACTTTCATACTAAGTAAAGCATCATCAATTGGTTTCATTACCCAATTTGCCCCTACAACTAAAGGCATATCTTCTGATTTATCAAATTCTATACTTCCTTCTTTAATTTTTGCATCGTACTTTATTCTAACGAAATCATTCTTTTCCATGGTGTTTATTTGGTTATGTGATATTTAAATGTTTATTGGTTAACATACTTGTTATGGCTTTTGAGGAAAAAATGTTTAATATTAAAGTAACTAAAAAAGATGGAATGTTTGATGCTAAACTGACTAGAAGCGATGGACCTGATATTGAAAAGCTTATTGTAAGAAGATTTGAACTTTTTTATCCAGAAGGAATTGAAGAAAAAGAAGCATATGAAGTAATTGCTGCGTTTATAGGAAAAGAAAAACAACCTGATAAATTAGTTAAAACATTAATAGGTTCAAAAAAACATCCAGCCGAATATATCGCATCTTGTTTAGAAAAGGGGTATCTTACTTTTGAGGAAATTGGTGGAGAAACCACTTATCATGTAAATAAGGACGAATTATATGCTAGTATATAATAACCGATAACATTATAAAGATTATAAGACAATTTATAATTTATGAGTAAACAAGAATTCTGTGATATATTAAAACAAACTGGCGAGTTTGATGACGTAGAAGTTAAAATGATTAGAGCCATGCTTAATTTAGAAAATCGAGATATGGCAAAATTTACAGCAGTAACGATTGCAAATGAATTAGACATGTCAGTTACAAATGCATATAAGTATCTTTATTCTCTTCAACAAAAAGGAGTTGTTGAAAGTATAGCTGGTAAAAATAAAGTATTTTGGTTAGCAAGATCAGCTAATCCGTTTCCAAGATTATTTAGTTATGTTACAAAAAAATACATTGACAAGCGTGGAATGTTTGATAAACTTGAAGAACTGTATAAAGGAATTGTTAGAACAGACGTTGTATGGTTTGGAGAAAAAATGTATGAACAGTATGAAAAGAATTTTGAAGATAGAGCCTCGTTTTTAATTGATGTATCAAAAGAAGAACTATTGATTACAACTCAAAGGTTTTTTGATAATATTTTAATTTTAGATGCATTAAGAAGAGCAGTAAAAAGAGGAGTTAAGATTAAAATAATTTCTAATGAAATTGATTCTGATCGAATGGATGGACTTAAGAAAATAGGAATCGCATTTAGATTGGGGAAAGCCTGGCCTTACATAATGGTTATGGATGAACGTCATGGTATTACAGTTGATAAAGAAGGTAAGGGTCTTTGGTTTTTGAATTGTAATACAGATTATAAAGTTAAGTTTGATGAAATGTGGGATTCGTCTGAAGAATATTAATCTTCTAATTCAGTAATTTTTAATTTTTCAATACCATCTTTGCCAATCTTATATATTGCACCTGGTATATTTTTTTCTTCTTTTGATCTAGGCTTACCAGACCATTCTTCTATATCAGTTAACATAAATTCTTTAGATTTTTTAATTAGAAAATTAGCCATTTCTTTTGCTTTATCATCAGAATCTAATGTAAATTTCCAACCAATTCTTGAGCACTCTGGTTCTTCTATTTCATATTTTTTCATTTCTTCTTTAGTATAATTTTTAGCTAATATTTCGGCCCACGGATTGGATCCGTGTTCAAAACCTATAGTTGTTAGTCTGTCGTCCCATTTATCAGAAGGATGATAATTATATTCATCAGCACCTTCTCCAGTCCCAAAAATAAATTTTGTTAAATCAATATCAATATTACCAGTATATTCTTTATATCTTACTAAATCGATCCATATTTCATATTCCATAAATAGACTTAGACAGAAAAGGATTTAAGTCTATTCAATCAGCAAACTGTTTTTCAATTAAAAATATTTCATTTTCTAAAATAGATATTTTATCATTGATAATTGTCATCCAAATTACAGATGTTATTAGTAGAGTCATACCTATAGCAAAAAATATATCGCTTTTAAACAGTGTTAGAGACCATCCAGCTATAATCCCAGTAATAGCAGAGAATATAGCATAATAGATTGTTCTTCGATTTAAACAATTATTATGTCTTGATCTATAGAAAGCTTCTCCCGAAACTTTATTTTGATTTGGCAATTCCAGCACCTGCTACTGTAAATATGACACCTAACCAGAAAGGTACATTACTAAAATCTTTTTGAAAAGTTTGTATGCTAGCAAGAACTATAAACAAACCAAGAACAGCAAGCATTGTTCCAATAGATTCTGTCATATTCATTTTATCACCAGTTATTATTTTGCTTCTAGACCTTATATATGTTATTTACTTTGGTGACGGTGAATAGCTATTCAATTAGTATTCCAGGTTTCTTTGGTTCAGCAATTTTTGCTTTAGGAGCGTCTGATTTTTCAGCAGAAATAATTTCAATCTTACAGTTGAAGATTTCTTCAAATTCTTTTTTATGTTCTTTTAATGCAGTTGTTTCAACTGTTGTTGTCATTATCATATCATCTAAAGGAATTTTTTTATTTAATTTCATAATATAATTTGTAGCTTGCTTACCATGCTTATTTATTTTTTCATCTTTCATTATGTCTCTAAGATTTTTACCTTCTACAATCATATTGTAGACATCATATTTCCAAGACGGGGTTACAAAGATGCTAATCTTATTTGGATTAACTTTTGACAATTTAATTATTTCTTTAATATCATTCATTACATCATAAATATATTCTTCACCAGCTTCTACTTTTGGATTTATTTTTTTAACATCAACAGTTGGCCATTTTGTAATTGAGATAAAATTCTTTTCTCCTAATTTCTCCCAAACTTCTTCTGCTACTGCTGGAGCAAATGGTGATAATAGTTTCAAAAATATTTTGTAAGCATATTCAGATGGATATCGATTTAATTTATTTGCGAAATCCATTAATTCAATTACAGCATAGTTCTGTTCAAGATCTTCAAGGTGTTTTGTAACTTTTTGTATTTTAGTTTGTGCTACACTATCTATATATTTATTTCCTTTAGCTTCTTTCATTTGATCAAGCATAGTATATGTTTTTTCAATGAATTTAGAAACTGAAACTAATTCAGATTCAGACCATTCAACCTCTTTGCTCGGATTGGCCATAAATAATAAATATGTTCTTAATGCATCGGCACCATACTTTTCAATTGTAATTAGTGGATCAACTACGTTTCCCTTTGATTTACTCATTTTACTTCCACCAAGATTCACCATACCATGGTTTAATAATTTCATAAATGGCTCATCAAAATCTAAATATTTTTTATCTTTTAAAAATTTTGTAATAAACCTAGAATACAATAGGTGTCCAACAGCATGTTCAATACCACCAATATATTGATCAACTGGCATCCAATAGTTAACTAGCTTTTTATTAAATATTTCTTTATCATTAGGAGAACAATATCTAAGATAATACCAAGCAGAATCTACAAACGTAGTCATTGTATCGGTTTCTCTTTTTGCTGAACCTTTACAGACTGGACACTTGGTGTTAATAAACTTTTCATCTGTAGCCAGAGGCGTACTTCCTTTCTTTCCAAATTCAACATTAAGTGGTAATTCAACAGGTAATTCTTTTTCTGGAACAGGAACAATTCCACACTTATCACAGTAAATAATTGGAATTGGTGCACCCCAATATCTTTGTCTTGAAATATTCCAATCTCTTAATTTATAATTAACTGTTTTTTCAGCCCATTTCATTTTAACAAGATAATCAGTAATTTCTTTACTCGCGTTTTTAGAATATGTTCCATTAAATCCTGGAGAGTTAGCCATTACACCTTCATCGACAAAAGCCTCTTTTATTTTATTTGCATCCAGTTCGCTGTCTTTAGGTTGGATAACCATCTTTATTTTTAATTTATTTTGCTTTGCAAACTCAAAATCTCTTTGATCGTGAGCAGGAACAGCAATAACTACACCAGTTCCATAACTTGATACAACATAATTTCCTAGCCATATTGGAATCTCTTCCTTCGTAATTGGATTAATAGCATATTTTTCAGTAAACACACCTTTTTTTTCCTTTAGTAAAGCAGTTCTTTCAAGTTCACTTAATTTTCTAGTTTCTTTAATAAAATTTTCAATCTCTTTTTTATTTGAACTATTTTCAATTAGTTCGTTAACCATTTCATGTTCAGGCGCCATTGCTAAAAATGTAATTCCAAAATATGTATCAGGTCTTGTTGTAAAGGTTTTAATTTCTTTTTTAGAATCTTTAATAGGGAATATTAAATCTACTCCATTACTTTTACCAATCCAATTTTTTTGGGTTGTTTTTAATCGTTCAGACCAGTCTACATTGTCTATATCGTTTAATAAACGATCAGCATAGTTTGTAATTTTAAAGAACCACTGTTGAATATCTTTTTGAATAACTTCAGAATCACATCTCCAGCATTTTCCGGATTTAACATCTTCATTAGCTAAAGTTGTTTGACATCCAGGACACCAGTTGCCTAGTGCATATTTTCTATATGCTAAACCAGATTCAAGTAATTTTAAAAATAACCACTGTGTCCATTTATAATAATTTGGATCTGCGGTGTTTAATTCTTTTGACCAATCATAGCTTAAACTTAATCTTTTTGCTTGCTCTTTCATTACAATAATGTTTTTCTTTATATTTTCATTTGGATGAATACCCTTTTCAATTGCATCGTTTTCAGCTGGTAGTCCAAACGAATCCCACCCCATTGGATAAATTACATTAAATCCTTGCATTCTTCTAAATCGTGCAAAGGAATCACCAATAGAATAGTTTCTTGCATGACCCATGTGAAGACCATAGCCAGAAGGATAGGGGTACATTTCAAGAATATACATTTTTTTACCTTTATCTTTGGTTTCAAATATTTTTGACTCTATCCATTTCTTTTGCCATTTTGCTTCAATCTTTTTAAAATCTGTCATAGTATTACCATTTAGATTTCTTGATATTCCAACTCACTTGTTTTAAAATAATCTTTAATAAATTCTATAGCATCTTCTACTGAGAATCCTTTACAAGTATATATATCAACAGTAAAAAAATTAAATTTGTCCCAAGTATAAACCGATCCTCCAGATTCTGCCCAACCAATAAAACCAGCTATTCCATGGTGTATTGGGTGTTTAAGTTCATTTGGAGTAAATATAATAGGTTCTATTATTTTTTTCATTTTTAAATTTTCAGTTAACTTGATTAAGAAGTTTTTGATAATTTCTTCGTCGATTTTTATCGTATACCTTCCTTCTACGATTAATCGTTTTCTTGTGATTTTTGGTTCTAAGTTTATCATAACTCTAATTCACCCAATATCGAACAGTCTCTCCACATATACATTTATATGATGTTCCCAAATATATACTTAGTGATTATATGAAAAAAATATTAGCAATAATTATGGGAATCTTAGTATTTGCAACACCTGTAGTTGCAGCAAATAGCTTCGGAGTAGATGTAGGAGCACTTCCAACTCATTGGTCTTATGGATTTAAGAAAATGGGAGAAGGTTTAGCACTTGCATTTACATTTAGACAAGAAGCTAAAGCAAAACTACAATATGCTTATGCTCTTAGAAGAATGGCTGAAGTTGAAGAATTAGATGAACTTGGAGAATATCAATATACGAATCAATTGGTTGAAAGATATCAATATAGAATGGAAAAAGTTCAAGAGTATATTGAAAATATAGAAGAAGTTACTGAAACAACAACAGAACTTGGAGCAAAAGTTCAAGAAGCAGCACAGACACAAACACAGGTTTTACAAAGACTTAGATCGAGAGTGCCTGAAGAAGCTCGAGCAGGAATAGATCAAGCAATAGAATCAACATCACAGATTAGAGAAAGAATAAGAGAAAGACTTCAAGAATGTGATGGAGGTTGTACAGGAGTAGAAACATGTCAAGGGGATTGTTTAGAAGGAGAAACATGCGACTGTGCACAAGAAATGAATCAAGAGCAAAATCAGGGAGAAACCCAGAACCAAGAACAGAACACAGAAGGAAACGGATTTGAAGGTAATAGTTCTGGACAGCAGGGTCAATAGACCCATCCTTTTATTCTTTTAAATTCTATTAAATTACTATATTTATTATGCCCCCGTAACTCAGCTTGGATAGAGTGTCTGACTTCTAATCAGAAAGTCGCGGGTTCGAATCCCGTCGAGGGCACCATTATAATTAGAGGTGAAAACATGTTTGAAAAACAAATGAAAAAGTTAAAACTACTTGATTTAGCTTTAGTAAAAATTGCTGTTGTAGCTTTTGTATTATTTGCAATAACAATCTGGCCTACTTTAATGAATTGGGTTAATAGTATCAATCCTTGGTACTTTTTGATCATATCATTGGTTTGTGCAGTAATGGTGCAAATAAGAATTTGGAAAAAATAGTTTAAGTCCACCACACCTTTTAGTAACATTCCTCAGAATCCACATATTTTAAATGTAACACCGTTAAATAATTCTATGAACAGTATGAATAAAATCTTAATTCCAATTTTGATTTTCATTTTACTAGTTACACCTGCGCTAGCAGAGGTTCATGAATTACATTACTTTGGACTAGAAGGGTGTCCTCACTGTGTTAATTTAGAACCATATTTAGAAGATTGGGCTGTCAAATATACTAATTTAACTTTAATAAAACACGATGCATCAGTTGAACAAGAATTGTTTAAACATATGCTAACTGATTATGGAGTTCCAACTAACGAATGGGGTTCAGTTCCTAGAGTCTTTATATCAGATTATACTTGTGTAGGAGATATTCCTTGTATAAACGGACTTGATGTTGAGATAGAAAAAGCAATTGAATTTGGATGTCAAACACCAACATGTATAAACGAGCCTGAAGAAATGCATTTAGGAAAGTTAATGGCACTTGCTGCAGCAGATGCAGTCAGTCCTTGTGAATTAGCAGTTCTTACAATGTTACTTACAGCAATAATGATTAGAAATCCAGATAAAAAGAAAAAGATACTTTGGGCAGGACTTGCTTTTGCATTAGCAGTATTTTCTGTGTATTTTATTTTTGGATCACTTATAGTTTTAGGATTTAAATCATTAAGTGGTTTAGCAAGTTTTAATTCATCAATTCTCTATAAAGTTTTAGCAAGCTTTGCAATCTTATTAGGTCTGATTAATTTGAAAGATTTCTTTACTCCAGATAAGCCTTTAGCAGAAGTGCCTTTAGGTTGGAGACCAAAGATGAGAGCAATAATATCAAAAACAGCATCAGTGCCTGGAGCATTTGTAACAGGTTTAATCGTTTCACTCTTTTTAACTCCTTGTACAATTGGTCCATACTTTGTAGCTGGAGGGATATTATCTGAAATGGTTTGGACAACAGCTTTACCACTTTTATTGGTTTATAATTTGATATTTATTTTACCAATGATCGGACTTGTATTTATGATATATTTTGGAGTTTCGAGTATTGAAAAGACGAGTAAGGTTAGAAAGAACGTTTGGAAGTACACTCATCTTTTAATCGCTTTACTAATGTTCGCACTTGGAATTTCAATGTGGATGGGCTGGATATAAATACCCTTTTCTTCAAATTAGTATTATGGTTAAAACAATGATTATTGAGGATGGCAAGATTATTGAAGGAGAAGTTATTGAAAGAGAGATAGTTTATGAAGACGCAAAGAAAGAAGTTGCGATGTATTTTCAAATGAAGGGAACATCTGATATAGCAGATTTGCATCAGAGTCTTAGAATTCCAGTATGCATGTTAACTGAAATAATAGACGAATATATTCAAGAAGGGAAATTGGAGTAGTATTATAAATAGTTTTTCTACTAATTAGTATTATGGACAAATATCCTTCTCTCAATAAAGTTAAAGAACTTTATGAAAAATATGAAAAACGCGAAATTACATCTAGCGAATTCTGTCAAGAGTATAAAAATATTCCTAGAGAACATATGGGCGGGGTTGAAAAATATATAGATTATTTGATAGAATTGCGTGAAATAGTATTAGATCCAGGTCTTATGGACGAAATTCTTGGTATAGATAGAACCAAATCTTGTATGCCAAGGAGACCAAGAGACAATATGCCAATTCTTACACCAGATGTAAGGAGACGTTGGGAAGAAGCATTAGAGAAACTCGCGTAAATAAGCTTTTTATTCTTTGTTATACCATAATTTACTATGACAAGAGTTATTACTGTGATTTCTCTACTTTCTGAGTAAAAGAACATTTATACCCAACTTTGTTTACAGATAATTAATGATAAAACTAGAAAATTTGATAGGTCTTAATTATTATTTAGAATTAACACAGGGGTTTAGAAATCTTGTTAAATATAGAATTTGTGAGAAATATGGTTCTTTAAGACAGTTTGAAATTCAGACAAAAGTTTTATGCAAATCTTCTTTTGGAGAAATTCTTAAAGAAAATAGATTTATAACATTTGATAAATGGCTTGATGTATGTAAAGTTCTCAAAATTGATATTAAAGTTTTAAAGAATAATATTAAAAAAAATAAGATTAAATAATAAAAATGGTTGTTTTTTTACACTAGACCAGTTTCCAGTAAAACTTTCTAAAGAATTAGCATCATTAGTCGGGCACGCTTTAAGTGATGGTCATATCAATAGTAAATCACACTGTTTTGAGTATACTAATGGTAGTTATGAATTACAAGAAGAAGTTTTAAAATATATAAAACAAATATTTAGATGCGCTCATTACCATGAACATTTCTATAAGGTTATAACAAGAGGCTATAGTAGAATAATAGGCGATACACTTAATTTGGCCGGGGCGATAGTAGGAAACAAGATTACGACAGAATTTGAGATCCCAAAATGGATAAGAAGTGGAAATAGGGAAGTTAGGAAAAGTTTTATTAGAGCACTATTTGACGACGAGTCTACAGTTAAGGTTGGTAGCAAGGAAATTCTTTTCAAACTCTCTAAAAATGAGAATTATATGGATTCGTTTTACAAGTTTATGAACCAACTCAGACAACTGATAGAAGAACTCGGAATAGAGGTTACTTCTATAAGACAAGAAAATATACTAATTGGTAAAAACGGAAGAACAATACAGCTGGTTCTAGGAATTCATGGATATGACAATTTTGTGAAATATAGAGATGTAATTGGATTCACTTCAAAAGACAAAATAAATAGCTTAAATAATTTGTTAAATAGTTATCAGAAATTTAAATTAAAAGATGGTAGAGGGCAGTGGTTAGTTTATGATAAATTAGATAAACCGAAAACCATTTATAGCTTAATGTTCCAATTAGATATGACATATACAGCTGTGTATAAACACTTAACTAAATTTCGAAATAAAGAACTAATCGAAAAAATTGAGTTTAGTAGAACAAAACCAGCTATGTGGAGGAGAAAAAAATGACTAGAGTCCTAAGCATAATTTCGGGAAAGGGCGGTGTCGGAATCCAATAAAATATTGTTTTTTTGGCCGAAAAAACCACTACTGTAACCAACCTGGGATTGTCTCTAATAAAACAAGGAAAAAGAGTAATAATAGTAGATGCAAATGTTACAACACCAAATTTATCACTACATCTTGGAATACCATTTTATCCAGTAACTTTACACGACGTACTTAGAGGAGATGTAGATGCAACAGAAGCAATATATGAACACGAATCAGGATTAAAAATTATTCCAGCTTCTTTAAAGACAGATGATATGGCAGAGACTGGAATTGAAAAACTTTATTCTGTTATGCTTAATCTTTTAGGAAGAGCAGATATTATAATCATAGATGCAGCAGCAGGACTTGGTAAAGAAGCATTAGCTGCAATAAACGTTGCTGATGAAATTATAGTTGTAACAAATCCAGAACTTCCAGCAGTAACAGATGCATTAAAAACTGTTAAAATTGCTGAACAATTTGGAACACCAGTACGAGGAATTGTTATCAATCGATATAGAGGATTAAAACATGAAATGAGTATAGAAAATGTTCAGCACATGTTAGAAAAACCTATTATTTCTATTATTCCAGAAGATATTGCTATTCCAAGATCTATTGCGTGTAAGATACCAGTTGTAAAAAATAGTCCAAGTTCTAAATCATCTAAAGAGTTTAGAAGATTGGCTGCACAAATTTCTGGTTCAGAGTTTGTAGAAAAAGAAGGAAACTGGTTTGAAAGAGTATTTGGATGGATGGTTTAATGCTTTAAATCTTTAACAGCTTTCCAAAAACTTTCATGTTTCTTTTCCATAATAACTATTATCTCATCTAAGAAATAACATGGGAGTATAACTAATATGAAAAATAATAATATCCCAATACTAATTGATGATATGATTAAACCTTCACTTGCAAATTGACTTGTAAGAGGAACTGCTACATTAAATGCTATTGAATAATATTCAGAACTAAATGGATAGAGTAATGCAACTCCTGGTTCAGTAAATACGTCTAACATTACATGGCTTGAAAGGAATATTAATAATAGTATTGAAAAAGCTTTCATGTAAAAATTCTTTTTAAGAGAAAATGCCCACACAATAAACGCGATTGGTAAAAGAACTGTTATAAAAACATTGTGAAACGTTGCTCTTTCTAGTCCAATAAAATGATCAATATCAATTAGAACCGTAAGTGCAGCAACAAGTAAAATATTTCTAATTGGATGTTTAATGTGAACTTTAGCAGCAAGCGCTCCAATTATTGGAAATATGAAATGGAATAAACTATCCATATAATCCCTCTAAGTTAATTTCAAAACTAATTACAGATCTTTCAAGACCCCACTTTTCTAAAACTCTTGGATGTAATTCTCCAAAGAATCCTATACTCTTAGTATTAACAAATATCTCTCCACACCGAGTTGGAATAAATGATGGATGATTTATTGATTTAATATCAAATTTAATTCCAATTTCATTTAATACACCTTCTACTATGGATTTAATTTCTGTCAAATTAGCATTGTCATGAGAAATTGCACCAGCTAAACATCTAACTGTTCTAGTCTTAGTTTCTTTTGAATTATCAAATAATACTATATCACCAACTTCAAATATTTTTTGAGGATACTCATTATGTAAATTGTGTGATAATACTTTTACTAATGAAGGTGTTATCCAAGTTCTACAAACTGAATATTCAGATGAAACAGGATTTACTAATTCAACTGCTTCTCCACCGGTTAACATATTATCAAAATTATTTTCTTTAGAGCTTAAAACAAAATTTAAAAATTCATTAAATCCAAAACCAATCATGGTTTCTCTAACCTTTCTTGTAAACACTTCTTTTTCACTTAAATTACCTATTGTTGCTAATTTAGGAACAGTTGGTACAAACTTATCATAACCATAACCAATTGCAACATCTTCTATTATATCAACTGGATGTAAAATATCAGAACGGTAAGGAGGAATAGAAACTGTTATCCTTCCACCTTTTGCTTTAACAGTGTATAACATTTTTTCTAAATAACTTTTAATTTGTGTTTCATCTAATTCTAAACCTAATAAATTATTTATTTCTTCTTTTGTTATAATGATTGAAGACGGATTAAGTTTTGGAAACTTTTCTTTATTTACTTTAACTGTTTTGATTACTCCTTTTCTTTCTACAATATTAGTTAGTATAATATTTAGACATTGTTCAACAGCTTTTCTATCTGTTCCAGTTACGTCGATAAATAAATTTTTAGTTTTAGATGTAACTTTAGTTCG
>Ga0180732_1001748_pt1 | contig 12668 bp, 11 predicted proteins | sample KR11_01MetaG_FD_148674 | JGI IMG/M metagenome (GOLD analysis project Ga0180732, IMG submission 148674) | Groundwater microbial communities from the Olkiluoto Island deep subsurface site, Finland - KR11_0.1 MetaG | ecosystem: Environmental > Aquatic > Deep subsurface > Groundwater | place...
GTAGTGAAAGAAACCGAAAAAGAAGCGCCATATATTCATAATTTAACAAAGCTGGCGGAGATTGCAAAATGCGATTTACTAAAAGATGAAATGGATTTGCTGGATATTGTGAATAAATTCAATATAAGATCTCGCTATCCGGAATACAAGTTACAATTTTATAAACAATGCAACAAAGAATACACTAAAAATTATCTTGATAAAATTACTGAATTATATCAAAAATTATGTCAAAAGTTGAAGCAAAAAAAATAGTTAGAAACTATGCCAAAAAACTCAGAGAAGAAAATTATCCGTTTTCCGCTATCTATTTGTTCGGCTCTTACGCTAAAGGCAAAGCGCATAAATGGAGCGATATTGATGTAGCGATAGTTTCGAATAAATTAAAAAGAAACAGAGATAAGAATGAAAATTTATTATGGCATATCAGGAGAAAAGTTGATTCTATGATTGAGCCGCATAGTTTTACAGTGAAGGATTTTCAAGACGACAGCGATCCAATGGTTTCCGAAATAAAAAAAACCGGCATTAGAATCGTCTAAAAAGTTTTTATTCTATTGAATCAATAAGGAAATAGTTATTTTAAAAAACAGCATTATGTTGACAATTTCAACTTTTGCTGTTATTTTTTATTTGAGGATTGAGCGAATTGGAGGGGATGCCTTTTTTCTTATAACATTAAGAATTAAGGAAAAACCGATGATGAAGAGTTTGATCTTTGAAAATAAAATAGGAAGGTGAAAGATATGGCGAAACTAAGAGTTAAGAAAGAAGGCGGAGTTAAACTGCCGGGGTACACGCAGCGAGAGCCCCCGCCTCGTCAAAAGAAAACAGAAAAGAAAGACCCAAAATTACTAGAGAAACCTATAAAGCCGGAAACCGGCGGGCATTGCGGCAACGGACCATGCTGCGGCGAGAAAAGCTGCGGCGGATGTGAAAAGCCGCATTTCGTGGCGATAAGATTATGACCGCGATTAAGAAGGTGAGAAATTGGCGGAAAAGGATAAAAAAATCGTGATAGACGAAGAAATATGCAAGAAATGCGAGCTTCCAAAAGGAAAAGGGACGGATGATATTTGCGCTTGTATATTATTAGAGGGATTACCCCCCTTGTGAATTGGATGAGAATATGAATAGAATAGAAAATAAATTAAGGATGTGAAAGAAAATGAATACAAAAATACCGTTAAGTGAAAAATTAGCATTAGAAATTCTAAATGCTAAAGCAGTAGATATTAGAGATATAGACAATGGAGAAAAACCATTCTTATATGCTTCAGGCAACTGGGGGCCAGGTTATGTTTCGGTCAAAAATTTGGTAGGGCGCAACGCAATAATAAAACTTCTTGCCCAAAACTTGGCAATAAAGATATCGAAAGAAGCGCCGAATCTGGATATTATCGCGGGAAATGTGACGGGTGGAGTAATTCCAGCATGGATACTCAGTGAATATTTGGGGTCTATCATGGGAAGAACTGTGCCATTCGTTTATATCAGAGAAACGCGAAAAAAAGGAGGCCAAAAAGAATTGATCACCGGCATAAAAGATAATCCGGAAATATCACCCGGCGCAAATGGAGTTGTGGTAGAAGAACTTGTAAACTTTGCTCAAACAACTTGTAACGGAGCAGAGGCACTTCGCGAGGCGGGCTATGAAGTTACGAATGCCGCATGCATTCTATTTTATAATAACCCCGAAGCAATTAAATCTCTTGCAAAGGAAAAGATCGAAATGGTTTACCTGATTACTTTGCCACAACTGCTTGAGGTTGCCGAGAAGCACAAAACACACTCTGCCAAAGCCATCAATAGCTATCGGGATTTTTTGAAGGATCCATTGGGTTGGCAGGCAAAGAGAGGATTGGAACCGGTTAAGGAAGGTGGAACAAAATGAAGCCCTTTCTTTTTATCGCCTTAGACGATCTCGCTGGCAAAGAAAAGGAAACTTTTGCTATTGCAAAGCAACTTTCTGATATGCCAGGAAATTTCGGTTTCAAGCTTAATCTGGATTATCTCTTAAACCGGGCTAAAAGCTTGGAAACGATAATAAGCAAAGCGCAGACGCTTAAGCGGCCGATTTTTGCGGATATTAAGATGTGGAATGGTACAAGAACAATGAAATCGGTATTTCAGACATTTATTGACCTTGAAGTTGAGTATATAAATGTCTATGCCTTGGCAGGTAACCTTTTGCCAAAAGCAATTGAAATTACAAAAGGTACAAAAACTAAAGTTTTTGGAATTACTGTATTAACCCATTTCGATAATGGTTATTGTCTTGAAAACTTCAGGAGAACATTGCCGGAAGCAGTTCGGTATTTTTCTAAAGTTGCCGTAGAATATGGTTGCCATGGGGTTATACTTCCAGGTACAACACTAAGTGTTGTAAAAGATATTATTACAATTAAAGTTGTACCCGGAGTTAGACCAGAATGGTATAAAGATGATAGGCATGAGGAAGAAGTTACGCCAAAATACGCTGTAGAAAATGGCGCAGACTTTCTAGTTATAGGAAGTCCTATAATGAAATCTGTCGCTCCCGCTTCGGCGCTGGAAAAAATTCTTTCGGAAATGAAATAAGGAGGTAAATAAAAAAATTTCATGAGCGGTGAAGAAACTTCATTCGCTCTATTTTTTTGCCAATTTTATCCGCAGCGTATATTTTTTGACACTTGCAATTTTGTCTAGTATAATATGCCTATTAGACAAAATTGGCGTATTTTATTCATTAACTATGCAAGAATGAACAAAAATGAGCTTATTAAGATATTAAATGACTGGAATTTTTGGCAGAAAGATATTGAAACCGGTGTAGAAAGAGGCTTATATCTCAAGCCTTTGGAACAAATGCTCAAAATCGGGCAAATAATTCTTATAACCGGAGCAAGGCGGAGCGGAAAATCTTTCCTAATGCGGCAGCTGGCAAAAAAGATAACGGAAAGAGGCGCGGAGAAAAATCAAATTTTAATCGTGAATTTTGAAGATCCGCGATTTGTTGATTTAAACACGGATTTGCTGGATCAGATATTTGAAACATACCAAGAGTTTTTGCGCCCGAAAGAAAAGCCATATATTTTTCTTGATGAAGTCCAAGAAATAGACGGATGGGAAAAATGGGCGAGAACTATGCACGAATTGGGTAAAGCCCATATAATTATTTCCGGCTCCAATGCCAAGCTGCTCAGCCGCGAACTGGCGACGGTTTTGACCGGCCGGCATTTGGATTTGACCGTGTTTCCTTTATCGTTTAAAGAATTTTTGAATTTTAAAAACATATCAATTGAAAGCGAATTGGATTTAGCGGGGAAAGATATTGAAATAAAATATTTATTAAAAGAGTATATAGAAAATGGATCGTTTCCGAAGGTAGTAATAGATGGAGAAAAAGAAAAAATTCTTTTGGCTTATTTTGACGATATTCTAAATAAAGACTTAATACGCCGTTTTAGAATCAGAAAGGGAGAAAAAATAAAAAGCTTGATAAAATTTTATTTGAGCAATATTTCATCGCTGACAACTTTTTCGTCAACGAGAAAGTTTTTATCAATTTCAATCAATACCGCGGAAAAATTTTCTTCTTATTTGGAAAGCGCTTATATGATTTTTTTCTTAAAAAGATTTTCTTTCGCCGTAAAAGAGCAGGAAAAAAGTCCGCGAAAAGTTTACGCGATTGATACGGGACTAGCCAATACGGTCGGATTTCGTTTTAGCGGCAACTGGGGAAAACTGGCTGAGAATATTGTTTTTTTGCATCTTAAAAGAAAAACTGCTGTTAATTCGAATTTGGAAATTTATTATTGGAAAGACGCGCGGCATAATGAAGCCGATTTTGTTGTTAAGGAAAAAACGACGATTAAAGAAATTATTCAAGTGTGCTGGAGCATTGACGATTCGAAAACAAAAAAGCGCGAAATTGATTCTCTCATTAAGGCGATGTCCAATCTAAAAATTGAAAACGGGCTGATTATAACGGAAGATTATGAGGGCGAAGAGTTTGTTGGAAATAAAAAAATTAAATTTATCACGCTTAGAAAATGGCTTTTGTTTGAGTAATAGCTAAAAATATGAGGGATAAAAATAAGCGCGTGAAAAAACTTCATCCGCTTTATTTTTTTGTCAATTTTACTTTTATAGCGCGATTTTGATGGTCGTCTGGCTTTATAAAATTTTGGTTTTGTAAACAACTTTTGCGGGAACTGGATTGCAACCAGTTTCTAAATGCTTCTTGTGCAATTAAAGCAAGATGATAATTCAAAACAAAAGGAACGGGCTGCAAACCGCTCTCACATTAAATTTTCAATATCCAATATCCTAATATTTTTCTTTCTTTGACTTTTTTAATATAAACATTGTATAATATAGGCAAAGAGGTTTTTAAGAAACTAAATCTAAAAATATGCCTAACAAAGTCATAAATGAGCGAACGGAGGAGAATATAAAAAATTATTTAGCGGAAGGAGAAGGGGAAAATTCGGAGCAGTTGGGAGCTGTTGATTTTGGGGGAGGGAATAACAAAAATATTTTCAAAAACAAAAAAGTGATTTTAACAGCCGTAATTTTTGTTTTAATAATAGCCTCAACGCTGTTTTATTTTTTCCGCGATCAAGGCAGGCAGTCATTTGACCAGACAAAAGTCAAAATCAACACTAAAGCTCCAAGCGGCATAGCAAGCGGAGAGGATATTGTGTTAGATATAAAATATGAAAATAACGCTAATGTTAATCTGACAAACGCCAGAATCAGTTTTTCAATTCCTAAAGAATTCATATTTATTTCCAGCGATAAAGAAGTTAAAGAAGAAGAGGCGGTACTCACATGGAAATTGGGGAATATTTCCTCCGGGTCTGGCGGGAGCATAAAATTGTTCGGAAAGATTATAGGAGAACTGGACAAGGAATATTATTTTAATTCAAAAATTTCTTATACGCCGGAAAATTTCAACTATGAATTTGAATCAAATAGCGAGAACGAAGCAAAGGTGAAAATCATATCAGTTCCGTTTGAGCTGTCTGTCCAGTCTCCAGCGCAGATAATAAACGGAGACGCGGTTGAATATGTTATTGATTATAAAAATACAAGCGATCATAATTTTAAATCTGTAAATATTGATGTTGAACTTTCGGAAGAATTTGTTTATGATTCCGCTGATATTGAGCCGAATAAGAGAGAAGAAAAGTTTTTATCTTGGAATGTTGAAAATTTGGCTTCTGGCGCGGGCGGAAAATTTATAATAAAAGGAAAAATTCAAGCTACGGAAGATGGCGATAAAGAAATGAAAATATGGCTTAGCGCTTCGGAGGACGGTGAAAAAACTTTTGAATACATAAGAAAAAGCGTAATAATAAAAGTGGAAGAAATCCCGATAACCATCAGACAGATAATCAATGGCGAAGAAGAATATTTTGCCGAAAAAGGAGAAGAGTTGGAATATACTATAAAATTTAAAAATATTAGCGCCGGGGAGCTCAGAGGGCTTGTTATCAATAGCGCGCTGGAAGGAGAAGTTGATTTCAATTCAATTCAAGTTAACAACGGCTCTTATGACAAAAAAACAAACAAGATTGTCTGGAGCGGTTTTAATGTTCCAAAGCTGGCCTCTTTTGCGAGCGGAGAAGAAGGCGAGGTAAGCTTCAAAGTGAAAATGAAAGACTATATTGAAATTAAAAAGCCGAACGAGAAAAATTTTATAATTAAAAACGCCGTCACTGCAAGCAGTTTTAACGCCGGCTCGGATTCTGAAAACATTGAAAAAATAATCGCTTCCGACGAAAGCGGCGTTAAGCTTGGCGCTTCTTTATTTATAAAAGCCAAAGGATTTTTTAATGACGACGGCAGGATTAAAAATGAAGGAGAAATTCCTCCGGAAGCCGGCAAGGAAACAAGCTATCTAATACACTGGAATTTAAGCAGCTTGTTTAACGATTTAAATAATGTAAAAATCATTTCCGTTCTGCCCGAAGGAGTAAATTGGACGGGAAATTTTATAACATCTGACGGAAAAGTTTCTCTAGGCGTGGATGAAAAAAACGGAACATTTGCCTCTCTTCCTGTAGATGTCGGCACTATCGACGATTGGAATGAAGGGCTGGGCGAGGAAAAATTAAAGATTGACTATAATTGGTATGACAAAACAATTCGCGATAATGGCAAGGAGAAAAGCTTGCCGGAAAATTTGAGCCTCGGCGATACATTGGAATTCACTTATGATGACGGCAATATAAAAGAAATCGGTTATTGCTTGATTGAAGAACATCCGACTTACAAAGAGCGCGGACATTTTTGCTCGGTGCCTTGGAAAATAGCTTTGCCGGCTTATAACAGAAGAGAAAACTATGTTATTAAAAAAATTATGTCTGAAATGAAAGAAGAGAGATTTTATCATAATTTTGATTCAAAAGAAGTGGTTTGGGAAATGCCGAAATTGGAAGCCAATACGGGCAATGTTTCTCCTGTCAAAGAAGTTGTTTTTCAAATTAGCATCAACCCGGCAAGTTCTGACATCGGAAATGTTTTGAAAATTATGAATGAAGTGAAAGCGTCGGGCTACGATGAATTTATTGGGAAAGAAATACAAACTTTTGACAGCGAGCTTACGACCGAACTGCCTGATGATGATAGCATTGGGATAAAAGAAGGGGTGGTCGCAGAGGGGGAGCTATAGATGAAAAAAATAAAACTTACATCCTATGTCCTTCAATCTAATAAAAAAATCAAAAAAATCCAGCGCGAGGCTGGGGGAAATAATGACTAAGCGCGGGATTATAAAAACCCCGTGTTTTATGCCGATCGCGACTTGCGGGAGCGTGAAGTCGGTGGATAGTATAGAAATGGAAAAGCTTGGCGCGCAGATTATTCTGGGGAATACTTATCATTTATATTTAAGGCCGACTGACAAGCTTATAAAAAAACTTGGCGGATTGCATAAATTTATGAATTGGGACGGTCCGATTCTGACGGACAGCGGAGGGTATCAAGTTTTTTCGCTGGCGAAGATGAGAAAGATATCGGAGAAAGGAGCGGAGTTTAAATCGCACATTGACGGATCGCGCCACATATTAACTCCCGAGAAATCAATTGAAATACAGCAGAATTTGGGAAGCGATATTATTATGGTTTTGGATGAGTGCGCGCCATATCCGGCTTCTAAAGAATATATAAAAAAATCCATGGAAATGACGACGAGATGGGCGGGTCGTTGTAAGGAATATTTCGATAAAACCCAAAATCCAAAACCCAAAATCCAAACAAAATCCAAAACCCAAAATCCAAAATTTAAAACTCCAACTATAATTGCTCAAGATCAATTACTAATTACTAATTACCAATTACAAAATAAACAATTACTCTTTGGCATAGTTCAAGGCGGGACATATAAAGATTTGCGGGAAGAGTCTGCCAAGCAATTATTAGAAATAGGTTTTGACGGCTATGCGATTGGCGGGGTTTCGGTGGGGGAGCCGAGCGAGAAGATGTTTAAAGTCGCGGACTGGACAATTCCGTTTTTGCCTGAAGATAAGCCCAGATATTTGATGGGAGTCGGAAAGCCGGAAGAAATTGTTGGAGCCGTGGCAAGGGGGATTGATATGTTTGATTGCGTGATTCCGACCAGAAACGGGAGGCATGGAACGGTGTATAAGTTTAAAGTGAAAAGTGAAAAGTTGAAAGTTATGGATGAAAAACTAAAAGTAGAAAATAACAATTCGGGATTTTACGAAGTTTTGCATATTACAAACGAGAAATTTAAAACTGACAAAAATCCCATAGATGAAAATTGCGGATGCTTCGCCTGCCAGAATTATTCCCGCGCCTACCTTCGCCATCTTTTTATGGCCAAAGAACTCCTCGCTTTGCGCTTGGCAAGTATTCATAATATTTATTTTTATTTGGAGTTGATGAGGAGGATTAGGAATTCGGTTTGAGGCTTGTGATATTAAGCCTAGTTATCTATGAAAGAATATATAAGCATTTCAGGAGCTGAGCTCCTGAAATGCGCGAAGACTAATTTATATAAAAACTAATTTGACCAAAACGTTATTAAATATATAATAATAACAAGTTATTTATTATTAACAACAAACTATGCAAGAAATCTCAATAAAAAAACTTCACTTAATAGTTTTTTCAACAGGCGCGATTGTGATGATTTTGGAACTAGTTGGTTTTCGAATTTTGGCTCCAGCGCTCGGAACTTCAATTTTCATCTGGACGAGCTTGATCGGGATTATTTTAGGCGCGATGAGTTTGGGATATTATCTCGGAGGAAAGCTTGCGGATAAAAATCCGAACCTAAAAACTTTTTCGAATTTAATATTTATTGCCGGATTATTCACGTTTTTTATTCTGATCTCCAAAAATATTGTTTTGGAGATAAGCCTTCTTTTTGGATTGAAAGCCGGCGCGGTTTTCGCGGCTTTGGTTTTGTTTGCTTTGCCGGGAGTTCTCTTGGGAGCTGTTTCTCCTTATGCCGTCAGATTAGCGATAAAAAAAGTTGAAAATTCCGGAAACACGGTTGGCAATTTATACGCTGTCTCCACTTTTGGAAGCATAGTAGGAACTTTTTTGGCCGGCTTCTATTTAATCCCGAATTTTGGAAGCACAAATATTTTATACGGCTTGGCGATAATGCTGATGTTGTTATCTCTATCTATTTATAATAAAAAAGAAAGGGTTATTCAGGCAACGCTCGGATTGTTTTTTTTAATGGGCTCTAGCCTAGTTTCTTCCGCAATGACTCAAAATAATTTTATTGTTGATAAGGATAGCGTATATAATCACATTAGAGTTTATGATATAGAAAACAAAGAGGGAAGGCCGATAAGAATTATGTCCGTTGAAAACTTTGCGGACTCCGGAATGTTTTTGGATTCAGACGAACTGGCTTTTGAATATTCAAAGTATTATCAGCTGGACAAAGTTTTTGCGAAAGAAATAAAAAAGGTTGTTATGTTCGGAGGAGCGGCTTATTCAGTTCCCAAAGATTTTCTGGCGAGAAATAAAAACGCAGAGATTGATGTGGTTGAAATTGATCCTGAAACGACAAAAATCGCGGAAGAATATTTTCGCCTTGATGTGAATAATAAACGGCTTGGCATATTCCATCAAGATGCCAGAATGTTTTTGAATGAAAGCCAAAAAAATGGCAAAAAATATGATGCTGTTTATGGCGACGCTTTCAGCTCTCAATGCAGCCTGCCTTTTCATTTGACGACGAGAGAAGCTGTGAGTAAAATATATGATATTCTGGATGACGATGGTGTGTATATAGTTAATGTCATTTCTTCATTTTCCGGAGAAAAGTCCGAGTTTTTCAGGTCCGAGTATAAAACGATAAAAGAAAAATTTGAAAATGTGTTTGCGTTTCCTCTTATGAAGGAAAAAGGAAATAATCCCGAAGCCGTCCAGAATATAATGATTGTGGCGGCAAAGGGCGATATTAATATAGATGATATTCTGGAAAAAAATAAAAACGGAGAAATGGGAGAATTGCTTAAAAATTTATGGAAAGGAGAAATCAAAACTGATGATGTAAATATCCTAACAGATGACTTTGCTCCTGTTAATTATTTCGCTTTGAAAAGCTGCGATTATTGATTTTGAAGAATAAACACGAATATAACTGATTTAACGCTAAGGAATTTCGACATAGGAGTCCTGACGAAAGTCAGGAGAAGAAATATCGCAATTCTTCTGAAATCCGCTAATCTTGCGAAATTTTCAGCCCAAGGCTGATGAGCCTTGGGCTCACATCCTCGCTTTCGCAAGGACTCCGATTCGCGCTTTGCGCATTTATTGAAAACTTAATTTATAAACCACTAACAAAAAAACATGAAAATATTTTTTGCGTCTCCGATAAGAGGGGATAGGAGCAATCTGGAAACGAATAAATTTATTGTTAAGCTAATTAAAGAGCTTGGACACAAAGTCCTGACGGAACATACCGTAAAAGAAAAAGAAAAGCTGGTAGAAATTGAAAATAATTTCGGGCATGCGAATGTATACCAAAGAGATATGAGCTGGCTCAAAGAATGCGATCTTATGATTGCGGAGGCTAGCGCTCCGAGTTTTGGAGTCGGTTATGAAGCCGGATATTTATTAGGGGGTGCTGATTCTTCTGACAGAAAAAACAGGAAAGTTATAATTTTATACGATAAAAATGTTGAAAATTGGGTTTCCGTTTTAGCGGTTGGCAATATTGATTCAAACGCGATTGTGTTTGGATATGAGAGTAGAGAAGATATTAAGCAGTTTTTGAAAAATTATTTGTAAAAAATGCTAAAATGTTTATATGTTAAAATGTTCAAATGATTCCGAGCTTCTTGCTCCTGCGGGAAGTTTTGAGAAAGCAAAATACGCTTTGGAATTCGGGGCGGACGCGATTTACGCGGGACTGCCTGATTTTTCTTTGCGCGCCCGAATCAATAAATTTGATGAGAAGCAAATCGTAGAGGCGATAAAATACGCTCATAATAAAAATAAAAAAATTTATATAACGGTCAACATTTTCGCGCATAATCGACATCTGAATATTCTCCAAAAACACTTGCGGATTTTCAGGAATAATCTGCCGGACGCCTTTGTCGCTTCCGATGCCGGCGTGATCCGGATAATAAAAAAAATTCTGCCTAAAGCATCTATTCATCTTTCCACGCAGGCAAATACCACGAATTGGCAGTCGGCGAAATTTTGGCACAAGCAAGGCATAAAAAGAATAGTTCTGGCGAGAGAATTAACCCTTGAGGAAATAAAAGAAATTCACGAGAAAGTTCCAAAATTAGAGCTGGAATATTTTGTGCATGGCGCAATGTGCATGGCGTATTCCGGCCGATGTCTTTTAAGCTCTTGGCAAGTTGGCAGAAGCTCAAACCTCGGAGATTGCGCGCAGAATTGCCGATGGAGATATAAATTAGTTGAAGAAAAAAGACCGGACGAATATATTCCAGTAGAACAGGACGAGCAGGGATCATACTTGTTAAATTCAAAGGACTTGTGTCTCATCGAACATCTAGATGACTTAAAAAACGCCGGCATAACTTCTTTCAAAATTGAAGGCCGGGCAAAAAGCGTTTATTATTTGTCGCAAGTTGTAAAAGCATACAGAATGGCGCTGGATATAAATTTAAATAGAGATTTAAATAAAAATAGTAATAGTAAAAAAATAGACACTTTCCCAACGGCCGTGGGTAAAGTGTCTATAAATAAAAACATAACCTCTTTGAACACGGCCGTGTCGAAAAAGGTTATTGGTAAAAATAAAAAAATAGAAATAAAAAAACTGAAAAACGATTTGAAAAAATTATCAAATAGAACTTTTACAACTGGCTTTTTATTCGATGAATGTAAATATGCGGGACAGGAAACGAGATTTTCGCATATTGAAGAAGATTATGAATTTGTGGGGGAAGTAATTAAATTAGAAACTGGAAACTGGAAATTGGAAATTGAAGATGGAAAGTGGAGAACGGAAAATAGAGGGTTGAAAATAGAGGGTAGAAAGTTTAAAGTTGAAAGTAAAAATTCCAACATAATCAAAATCAAAGTTCATAACGCGCTTTTTGTCGGGGACAGAGTTGAGTTTATCCAGCCCAGGAAAAATAATATTTTTTGCAAGATTAAGAATATTTATGACGATAAAACCTTGGAAAAAATAGAATCCGCGCACGGTGGACAAAACAAAATGGTTTATATTGAGATTAGCAAAAAGCCGGAAGTTTTTAGCGTGATGAGGAAGAAGAATAAGAAATAGGAAACCAGAAACTAGAAATTAGAAACTGGAAATTAAGAAATTATTTGAAATATAAAACGATGATTTTATTTTAAAAATAAAAAAAGAGGAAGCTTAGAATTAAACTTCACTCTGTGACAGGAAACCTTTTCGCTACTTTGCTTCTTATTGAAGCAAGAATATGATCAGCGCAGGTTTTCTCTGCTTTGTTGTTGCTATTCCATAGGCCATATAGACCTGAAAGAGCAAAAAGTATTCCTATTACGGTTCCATTTCCAAAGGCTATCAATCCAGCCCCTAGAACACACAATCCGAAAGATGTTTCTCTTCTGTTCATATTTATACCTCTCCTTTTTGGAGTTTAAACATATAATAAACTATATATATATATTGTCAATAGTAGTAGAAATTAAGAAATTTATGGAAACTGTTTGTTGCATAAAAATGTTAAAATGATTTTTTCGTTTGACATAATTTTATTCTATGCTATACTGTTTTTGTGTTAAGGATGCGCGATTGATTACCTGCCAGAAACGGACAGGTTTTTTTAAAAGCTTAAGTTGGATTATAGGATAACATATTTGTCATTTCGAGCCTCAGCGAGAAATCTATAAATAATAGAGAAGAGAAATAATAATTGATATAAATACAGCTTTTAGATCTTTCAATCGCTATAGCTCATTTCGAGATGACAAACTAAAATAGCATTTCGTAATCCAAGGAACTTAATATGTAAAATATAATTTAAATAATTAAATAAATCAAAACAATGGAACACAGACAATTCATATTGGCTATAAACCAAATATGCGAGGAAAAGGGGATTTCAAAAGAAACAGCCATGGGAATAGTGGAGGCTTCTTTGGCGGCGGCGTATAAAAAAGAATATGGAAAAAAGGGACAGATTATAAAAGTTGATTTTGACGAAATATCGGGAGATATGAAA
>Ga0180732_1001750_pt1 | contig 12664 bp, 13 predicted proteins | sample KR11_01MetaG_FD_148674 | JGI IMG/M metagenome (GOLD analysis project Ga0180732, IMG submission 148674) | Groundwater microbial communities from the Olkiluoto Island deep subsurface site, Finland - KR11_0.1 MetaG | ecosystem: Environmental > Aquatic > Deep subsurface > Groundwater | place...
TGCCGTTGCCGCCAAGCTCATCGTGTCCTGCGCCAGGATGCGCAAGGAGAGCCGGGGGTTGCACTACAATCTCGACTACCCCGAAAAGGATGATCGCCTCTGGTTGAATGACACAGTCATTTCACGTGAGAAATTGTAACACAGAGACCTTTGCGCAACTTGGAAATCATGCTTAGGGGACACGTTCCGATCATTTTGGAACAAGCCCCCTCCCCCAGCACGCATTGGAGATTTTTCGGGGCCCCCTGCCCCGCAGCGTAGCGCCCGCAAAGAGGACTGTTTGAACGCTTCAGCGCTTATCAAATTTCAGCTCCGCCTTTCCGAGCACACTCGTAATAACCAGTTTCAGGGAGTCCGCCTCTGTCTTCGTCACGGGCCGGAAACGGAGCCGATATGCCATTCCGTAATACGGATTGACGTAGGGGAAGAATTTTGTGATCACGGGTGTGATCGGTTCGATCCTCCTCACTTCCTGAGGGTCGATCCTTTCTCCCTTCCCATTGACCAGAAAGATGGTCCATATTGATCCCCGCCGGTCGAAATCATTGGAGGTTTTCTCCGGGATGGCGGCATAAAATACGAATTCGGTGACATCGGCCGTCGCCCTCCTCAGGGTATCTTCCCGTTTCTTCCGCTCCTCTTCCTTCAAATGGTAGATCCGGGAATATTCCTCAAGATAGGCCCGGTTAAATTCCGGACTCTGATAGGTTGCGCTGATATGCGCCTGTGTTTCAAACTGTGAATAGATGACCTGGGAACGCGTCCACTCATTCAAGGCAGCCGTATATTCCCCGGACATCCCCTTCTCACGGGCGATTTCCAAGTAATTCTCCAGGTGACTGCACCCCGCGGTGCCGATAAGACAAAAGGTATAGATGAAAAGAAGGATCCATCGTTTCATGTTGTTGCTCCAAAAACGCGGTCAAAGATAAAATCCACATGTGTGAGGAAATTCTCTACTCTGAATGCGGCCGCCAGCTCATCCGGCCCCAACTGCGAATTGATCTCGTCGTCCTGCAAAAGCAGTTCCCTGAACTCAATCCCCTCCTTCCATGACCGCATCGCGTTTCGCTGGACGATGGCATAGGCCCCTTCCCGGGAGACTCCCTTCTCTATCAGTTTCAAAAGGACCATCTGGGAAAAGATCACCCCCTTCGTCATCTGAAGATTGACAAGCATCCGCTCCGGATAGACGACGAGCTGTGCAACCAATCCTGTAAAACGGCTCAGCATGAAATCGAGGAGGATTGTGGCATCCGGTCCGATGATCCGCTCGACGGATGAATGGCTGATATCCCGCTCATGCCAAAGGGCCACGTCTTCCATCGCGGACAGGGCATAAGAACGCATCAGGCGGGAAAGACCGGAAAGATTTTCTGACAGAACGGGGTTTCTTTTATGCGGCATGGCAGAAGACCCCTTCTGTCCGGGGGAAAAAAACTCCTCCACCTCCTGCACCTCGGTCCGCTGAAGTAGCCGAATCTCTTGAGAATATTTGTCCATGGAAGAGGCGATGATGGCCATGGTCGTGAAATATTCAGCATGGCGGTCCCTCTGGACGATCTGTGAGGAGACAGGGGCCGGCTTCAGCCTCAGTTTACTGCAGACATAGGTTTCTATACCCGGATCAATGAAGGAGAATGTTCCCACCGCCCCGGAGAGTTTTCCCGTACTGATCGTCTCTCTGGCCCGGATCATTCGCTCCCGGTTTCTCTCCATCTCCGTGTACCAGAGCGCCATCTTCAGGCCAAAGGTGATCGGTTCCGCATGGATGCCGTGTGTCCGTCCGATCATGAGGGTATTTTTGTAATCGTAAGCCTTCTTCTTCAATTGGGCAAGAAGCTGATCCAGATCGTCGATCAGGATATCGGCCGCTTCGCGCAGAAGAAGGGCCAGGGAGGTATCAAGGATGTCCGATGAGGTCAGCCCCATGTGAATGAAGCGTCCGTCCTTGCCGACCTTTTCCGTCACGGCGGTGAGAAAGGCGATCACATCATGTTTGGTCGTCTTTTCGATCTCATCGATCCGGCTCACATCAAATCCGGCCTTCTCCTGGATATTTTTCAGGGAAGCCTCGGGGATTTCCCCCCTTTCAGCCATAGCCTCACAGGCCAGAATCTCGATATCCAGCCACTTCTGGTACCGGTTTTCCGGACTCCAGATGGCGGTCATCTTCTCTCTGGAATATCTCGGTATCAATGCATCCTCCTTTCGTTCCGGCTTCAGCATCGCAATGTATTATGACTCGGGGATGGAGTCAAGGATTTTACATACCTAAGAGCCTAAAATCGAGGTTGAAATCTGGGGCGCGACATGTTAGAAGTTTTGGTGATACATGTTCTGTCTTCACCGGAAACGTAACCGGCAAGCCCCACCTCTGGGCGGGGAGCTTCATATTTGATCGGAGGAGAAACAATGAAACATTTATGCAAATGGCTTGTCTACCTTTTATTTCTGGTCGCAACGGGTGCGCCATCGTGGGCGAAAGAGACAAATAGAGTCGTCATCCTGCCGTTTTCGGTGCACAGCGCAGAAAACATCGATTATGTCCGACAGGGAATCGGCGACATGCTCTCCTCGCGCATTTCTGTCAACGAGAAGATCGCGGTCGCAAGCCGGGATACCGTCCTGACCGCCATAAAGGATTCGGGTGTGAGAGAACTTACCCTGGCCGATGTCTACAATCTGGGGAAAAAACTAAACGCAGACTTCGTGATCTGGGGAAGCATCACCAAGATCGGCAACAGCCTGAGCATCGACGGCAAGCTCGTCGATATCGGCGCCAACAAATCGGCGTTGGCAATTGTCGCCCAGTGTCAGAACATGGATGAGGTGATCCCCAAGATCACCGACTTCGCCCAGAAGATCGAGGCCCACATTCTCGGGGTGGCACCCCCGACCTCCGGGGCTTCCCCGGCGACAAAGGAGATTATTGTTTCGCGTAAGCCGACAACCCAGACGGCACGCGAAACGGAGATCATCTCAGGCATGAAAAGCAGCAAGAAGGGAACCTTGACCGCGTCAGTCAACCCGGATTTTATCAACGCCGTTCAGCCCCTCGAGAGCAAGACCTTCTGGAAAAGCCAGCAGTTTCCTTATGACTTCAGAGGTGTGGACATTGGGGATGTCAACGGGGACGGATTGAATGAAACAGTAATGATCGATGGGAACAATGTCTTTATCTACCAGAAAAAAGGAAGTGAATTCAAGCTCATCCAGCAGATCGCGGGGAGAAGCTCTGACAGCTATATCTCTGTCGATATCGCCGATATCAATGGAAACGGCATCAAGGAAATCATCGTGTCGAGTTATGCCGGCACCATGGTGAACTCCTTCGTCATCGAATTCAGAAACGGTAAATTCGAAACCATCGCGCAGGATATTCGCTGGTTGATGAGAGTCATCACAAATTCCTCCGGGATACCCCTTCTGCTCGGTCAGCGCCGGGGGATGGAAAGCATCTTCACAACCCCTATCCATGAGATTGTCTGGCAAAACGGAGAATACCGAGAAGGACGGAAGATGCGGATTCCGGAAGGACTTTCCATCTATGGACTCACCATGGACAAACTGACTCGCGGTGGACCGGAGATGGTGATCGCGTTGAACGAAGATGATTACCTCAGCATTTACGAACAGACAGACAAACCCCTCTCCAAAGTGGCTATCTTCGGAGGGAGTCAGGAGATCCGCTGGAAGAGCGATGAGGTTTTTGGCGGCAGCAATACGTTTATCGAACCCATCGTTCAGCCCTCGGACACTCAGGAAGGTGATTCAAACAAAACCAGGTACATCAATCCGAGGATCCTCACTTACGACACCAATAAGGACGGCAAGCGGGAGATCATCATTGTCAAGAACATTTCCTCGGCCGGACGTCTTTTCGAAAGTGTCAAGCTCTTCAGCTCCTCCGAAATTTACAATCTGGAATGGGACAGCATGGGAATGGTCGAAAACTGGCGGACGAAGAAGATCAGCGGCTATGTTGCGGACTACCAGTTCAAAGATATCGACAATGACGGGGAGAATGAGATTGTTCTCGCCCTTGTCCTCTCCGGGGGCGGATTAACGAAGGGAAGAAGCGTGATTGTTTCCTACTCTCTGAAAGGCCAATAGTAGGGATTGACAATTCCGAAATACTGTTATAGAAAAATCATCAACACGTTGAACAACAAGGGGCTCCCAGCAGGGGAAAGTAGCGCCTGGCGTTACATCGAGGCGCCCTGAAAGACGCTGGCGGTGTAGCTCAGCCGGTTAGAGCATACGGCTCATATCCGTAGTGTCCGGGGTTCGATTCCCTGCACCGCCACCAAAACATAGTCCGGCACAGTCCGGAGAAGAACAAAACCCGTTAGAAATAGCGGGTTTTTTCTTGCTTATCGTCCAGCAACGTGTTATATGATCCATCAAAAGCCGGTGTTTATGGGTATCTTTTCACATGCGATATATACCCAAGGGAAAGTGCATATACCCAAAAAGGAGGTTGCCATGCCCAAACGCATCATGTCATTGACAGACGTGAAAATTGCCAAAGCCAAGCCGCAGAAAAAACCACAGACCATGTTTGACGGGGGCGGATTGTATCTCCTCATTACTCCGACCGGGGGGAAGTTGTGGCGGTTTAAGTATCGCTTCGAGGGAAAAGGGAAACTCCTCGCCCTCGGCGGATATCCTGCAATCAGTCTTGCAGACGCCAGGGAGCGAAGGGCCAGCGCCAGAAAGCAACTCGGCAACGGCATTGACCCGGCATCCGTCAAAAAAGCACAGAAGCAGGCAGACACAGAAGAAACAGAAACCTTTGAAGTCGTCGCCCGCGAATGGCATACGAAATTTTCACCGTCCTGGTCTGTTTCTCATTCAGATACGACCATCAGCCGATTGGAACGGGATCTTTTCCCGTGGCTTGGAAGGCGCCCCATATCAGAGATCAAGGCGCCTGAGCTCTTGGCTGCACTTCGCCGGGTCGAAAGTAGAGGTGCTTTAGAGTCCGCACGCCGAATCAAAATCATTGCCGGGCAGGTTTTCCGATATGCAGTGGCGACAGGAAGGGCCGAGCGTGACCCATCCGGCGATCTTCGGGGCGCACTCGCAACACCACAGGAAAAGCATCATGCTGCGATAACAGACCCAAAAGAGGTTGCCCCACTTCTCAGAGCCCTGGAAGGCTACCAGGGTCATTTTGTCGTGAGGTGCGCCTTGAGACTGGCCCCTCTGCTTTTCGTTCGTCCTGGGGAACTCAGGCACGCCGAATGGGCGGAGATCGACCTTGATGAAGCTGTGTGGAATATCTCGGCCAGCAAGATGAAAATGAAACAGGCGCACGTCGTACCCCTATGCAGCCAGGCTGTGGAGATATTGACGAAGCTGAAGGAATTAACCGGAGGGAGCCGGTACGTATTTCCGTCCGGGCGGTCGTTTGTAAGACCAATGAGTGAAAACACCATTAACGCCGCCCTCAGATACATGGGGTACGACAAGGATACCATGACCGGACACGGCTTCCGGGCGATGGCCCGGACCATCCTTGATGAGGTTTTACAGATCCGTCCGGACCTCATTGAACATCAGCTTGCCCATGCTGTGAGAGACCCGAACGGTCGCGCTTACAATCGGACTTCCCACCTCGCCGAGCGTCGGAAGATTATGCAGACATGGGCCGATTACCTGGACGGGCTGAAGGCAGGGGCTGTGGTGATACCGTTCCAAACGGCGAAAGGGTGAGAGATCGGTGAGGGGGTAGGGTTCGCGACCCCAAACGGGCGGTTATCCTGGCCGCCCTTCCCCTCACAAACTATCAGGACCGTCTTACAGGAGGACGGAAATAGTGAAACCAAACAATCCTCTTATTCTTCCAAAATTACCGGAACATCTAAAATTGAGATTTCTTCCTGCTTGGGAATTTCAGCGTAATTTTTCAAAGTATAAAAAAAATGTTCAACGATTTTCGGATAAGTGGAATAACGGGTCCCTCAAAAAGAAAAAGGAGCTTTTAAAATTTCTGGATTCTTTAAACGGTCTTATTGTGATTGCTCGGCAGAATGGCGCTATGGCATCAGAAGCGCTCAACTTTCTAATGGATGTTATGGATGTTCATATAAAAAGATCCGTTAAAAATTTCTTAAGAAAGAGATCAAACCTAAACAGGGAAGAAAGAGAACATAAGCGGGAGAATAAAAACCTATACAAAGGAGACGGGGCCGGTTTCAATAGGAGAAGACAAGACCCGTTAATTACAGACCCGGAATGGTGGGAATTTAGAGCATGGAGAATTACGCGCTCATACATAATATCAGATCAGATGGAAAAATATTCCAGGAAAAGGGAAATTGGAAAGTATATTGATGATGATACGGCATCAGAGGAAAAACACCTTTCGCTTATTGATAGAGACCTGCGGCAGCGTTTCCTTTTCCTCATGGGAAGCACTGATTTTTTTGATGATGGAGAGATGGAACAGATTGTCAAATCCTTGGCCTGTCGCGGGAAAAGGAATGTTTTCAGATTCTTCAATCCCGAGTCCCTTTATGAATGTGGTTTATCTGGTGGTTTAGGGTACGACCCTTTTTATCTTGAGCCGGATCAAGTAGCTCTATTGGATAATTATAAAAATATAGAGAATTATTTCAATTGTTTCAATGATGGCGATTTTCCCGATTATGACGAGTATAGTTTAAAGACTCATATTGAGAAGGAAATTGGGACATTAATTGAAAAGGTTTTTGCCAGCATAAAAGCCATACCAGAAACCCACTGCAATTTCTTTTCTTACCTCTTTGGCTTGGATGAAAACGGATTCTCGAAGCTTACATCAAAACTTGACCAGTTAAATGAACTTTTAAACGATCAAGCTCCGCCAATTTGTGAGGACCCGACAAAATACGATATCCTTGCAGAGGGGCGCGTAATTCAAGATGAAAAAAACGGGATGGTGGGTTCAAGAAAAACACAAGTGAGGCCTGAAACAGAATTCGAGAAGACGTACGATATGAAAGAGATATTTAACGAAATCAAGAAACGCCTCACACCCAGACGTGCTGAAATTTTGGATATGATGTTAACGCATGAGCAGATCGGTTTAGTTGCCGAAAAAATGAATGTTTCACCTTCTTATATCAGCAAAGAATTTTCCATTATTCAAAAAACCATCTCAATTGATCCTCACCTAAGAGATTTAGTTTCCGACCTATTGTAATTATTCAAATTATTACTTCCTGAAAAAAAATTGTCCCTGAAGGTTAATTTTCGCCCTTCGTTTGTCCTATTTCCCCAACAAGGAAAGGTGATGAACACAAGAAGGGAGGGGCACTATGACTCAAGAGGATTATTTAAAACGACGGATTTTCTTAAAGCGGCAGCATGTTTCAATCATCAAAGATGAAATTCACGAACTTGAAAAAAAATTAAAAGAGTTATCCAGATCCGGCAATACCCCGGAACTGATAAGGGCGGCGCTGGTTGGAGGTAAAGCATCATGAGCCTTCTTCCTGAATCTGGTTTCCTTAGGCTTCCCCAGATCATCGGCGACCCAAAAGCCGATCCACCGATACCGGCCATTATCCCGGTTAGTAAATCTACGTGGTGGGCGGGGATTCGTGAAGGGCGCTTTCCAAAACCCGTCCATCTGTCCCGGCGTTGCGTGGCATGGCCGGTATCTTCCATCCGGGCACTGATTGAGGGGATGCAGCCATGAGCACCTTCGCCCCCTCCCGGCGCTTCCGGCGTGACTATGACAGGCTGTTCCGAAAGGATCCCGCAGCGGCGAACGTCTTTCTTCTCCTGGCCGAGCTTGCCGACGAACACGGAGAGGTCCAATTCAAGAGCTCGGATCCTGCTGCGGAGATCGCCAAGCTCATGGCGGTAAGATTCGAGGACCCGCGATCCTATTCCCTTTCCCTTCCAGGAGGGCCGAAACGATGACGGATCATGTTCCTGGTGGTTGCTTTTTGATGGCGCGCACGATTTTTCAATCCGCGATTTGGAAAAAACCCCCTCAATGTTTTCGACTGTTTTTCTGGTTGGTCGGCAACGCAAACCATGATGACGGCTATATCTTCAAAGGCCATGTCCTGTTGCGCGGACAGGTGATCACAACCTATTCGGCTATTGCTGATGCCCTGTCTTATTGCTTCAATAAATCAATCATTCGGCCCACTGTAAAAGAAATCAGAATCATGCTGTTCTGGCTGCAATCAGAGGGCATGATCACCGTGAAACCCTTAATTGACGGGACCTTGACGCACAAGGGCAGACCTTCTGACGCACAGGGGCAATTAAGAACAATCACCACAATAAAAACCTTCTTGTCGAACTCTAACGAGGTTCGACTTTCAGAACTTCTTCTTGAAAAAATTCTTCTAAGGAATCCGAACCACAAAAAGCCGAACATTCAGACCTGGGCAAAGGACGTTGACCGGATGATCCGGATAGACCTCCGGATCCCTGAAGACATCCAGCGCGTTATCGAATGGTGTCAGGCTGATCCTTTTTGGCAAAATACCATTCTTTCTGCAGGCAAGCTGCGAAAACAATTCGATCAGCTTTGGTTGAAGATGGGAACCGATGGAAAAAGGGCCGCACCAGTTTCCCTTCCCAAACCCTTGACGTGCCCCCGCTGCGGGCGGGAGCTGGTTGTTAAAAGCGATTTATACGGCGACGGCTGCGTTTATTGTGAACGATTCACGGAGGTGCGAGCATGAGGGACGTTGATATTTCTTCCGGTCGGATACCTCCCCACAACCTTGAAGCTGAAAGGGCCGTCCTGGGGGCCATCCTGCTTGACAATCTTTCCCTGGGATCCGTTCTTGAATTGATCGAGGCGGAAGACTTTTACAGCGAAGCCCACAAGAAGATATTTTCGGCCATCGTCGCCATGTCTGACCGGAGCGAGCCGGCGGACATCATCACCCTGGGCAATGCCATGAGGGATCAAAAGCAGTTGGATCAAGTCGGCGGCCTGGCCTATCTTTCCGAGCTCGTCGACAACGTCGCATCGGCGGCGAACGTCGCCCATTATGCCAGGATCATCAAAGAGAAGGCTGTCACCCGGTCCCTCATCGGCGCAGCGTCAAAGATGCTTGATTCTGCATACTCCCCCGAAAAAAGCACGGATGAGGCGATCAATGAAGCGCAGCAAGTCATATTGTCGCTTTCGATGGCCAGGGGAAAGCGGCGCCTTCAGACCGCCCGCGAGATCGCCAAACAGACGTTTGCCATGATCGAGGAACGGAGCAAGCGCGGCGACGTTCTGACGGGGCTTTCAACTGGCTTGCGAAAACTGGATGAACTGACGCTTGGATTGCAAGCGGGGGAGTTGTTCATCATTGCCGCGCGTCCCGGGATGGGGAAGACCGCCCTTGCTATCGGCATCGCCCGCCATGTTGCACAGGAAGGAACCCCCGTCTTTTTCTATTCGGCGGAAATGCCGGCGCAAACGCTCATGGTCCGTATGCTCTCCGGGGCGACCGGGATTGATTCTCATCAACTTCGGCGGGGAGCCGTCTTCGGATCAAGCTGGACTTCGCTTGCCAGGGCAGCGGAATCAATCGGGAGAATCCCCCTATTCATTGACGACGGGGCCGACGTGACACCGGCGGAACTTCGGGCGACGGCGCGGCGCGTCAAGGCCGAACACGGGATCGGGCTACTCATTGTCGATTACATGCAGTTGATGAAAGCAAACGGACGTTATGAAACCAGGGAGCGCGAGGTGGCGGAAATCTCCCGGACCTTGAAGGGGATCGCCAGGGAATTAAACATTCCCGTTATCGGGTTGTCTCAGTTGAACCGGAAGGTTGAAGACAGACCGAACAGAACCCCGCAGCTTTCAGACCTGCGGGAGTCCGGCGCCATCGAACAGGACGCGGACGTGATCGCCTTCATTTATCGGGATGAGGCGCAAGGAACGGCTGAAATCAACATCGCAAAGCACCGGAACGGTCCGCCGGGAACCTTCCGGCTGCGGTTCGATGCGAAGACACAGATGTTTCGTGACTTCAACGATGACAGACCGCCGGCAAGGGATCGGGCGGACCTGGAATGAATAGAGAAATGGCACGGAAATGAATAAGGAAATCATCATTGGGCTCCGGGCGGCTCTCCGGGGATTGGAATGGAGGAAATAGAAAATGGCGACACAAAATATCGAACGACGGGTTGAGAAATTGGAGACGGCTCTACAAATTGCCGACAAGCCTGAAACAATTTCCGATATGTTTCAGGCCATGGCACGGGGAGATTATGGCCCTGTAAGCGTGATGTCCATCACCGCAGCGATTCTCTCCAACGGCGGGAGTGGGGAGCACTTACGGGGAAGGGGATTGCCGGATGAGCTCATAGACTATTTTGTAGAATCAATAAAGAAAGGGAACGTCGAAGAAGCGGTGAACGAAAATTGACGAAAAAGAACAAGAAGGATGGGGGCCTCACTGATCGCCAGCTAAAAGCAATTCCTCATCTGATCACATCAACCAGTCAGGATAAGGGGTGCAAGGCTGCCGGAATTTCTCGGGGCACACTACATGAATGGCTCAAGGACCCGGCTTTCAAGGCTGAATTCAAGTCCCAAAGAGACCAGGTGATCGAGGGCGCCCTTGATATGCTGAAGGGACACGTTAGCGGCGCCGTTGAAGCGCTGGTAGCTCTCCTTCGGACAAAGAGCGAATATCTTAGGAGATCCGTTGCAAATGACATCCTTCAGCATGTCGAGAAGGGCCGGGAGCTTGAAGACCTCGAAAAGAGGATATCCCATCTTGAGGACGTTGTGAAAGGGAAAGAGAGATCATGAGATGGAAAATTCAAAGGGGGACGCATTGAGAGAGAAGTCAAAGAAGCAAAATCAGCCCAAGCACCACGCGGCGAAGACAAAAGAGGCCGTAAAGATGCGCCGTAAGAAGATCATTAAGGCGCTCGTTGAAGGAAAGACATTACAACAGGCCGGGGAAATAGCCGGGCTGAGCCCCAAAACGGCGCATTCTCAGGTGTCGGTAATCCTGACCGAACCTAACACAAAAGCCGCCTTCAAAGCCCTTCTCGATGCAGCTGTCCCCGATTCAGACCTGTCCGCAAAGTATAGAGAGCTGATGAATGCCACGAAGGTAATCAGCGCAATGGTTATGGCCGGTGATGGGATGAAAGACGCTGGGGGCATGACCAAAGACTTTATCGAGGTCCCCGACAGCCCCACTCAGCTACGGACAGCGGACTCTATCGCTAAACTGAAAGGACACATGGTGGATCGTATCATGTCCGACGTAAACGGCAACCTGGCCGACATGATGCGGGTATATCTCGCGGGGAAGAAATGACCAGCGCAGGGAACCAGTACACTTTAACCACGGGGCAAGACCCCCGGGACTGCTTGCGCATTGCCGGGCGCTCGGCGTTTCTCCCCCTGGGATGGGGGTTACCCGTCCCGTAAGAGAAAAGCCCCTGCAGCCATTAAAAGCATTTCTGAAGGATCTTTGAAAATTCGGTGTATGGTGCGATAACAACCAGCCTGAAGTCGGTTGTAAATCACGAAAGATAACAAATCCCATTATGGGAAGGAAGAAACAGCGTGTCCGCACAAGGGGCGGTAGGGAGCCTAACCGAAAGATGGCAAATTAAAAGAGGGGCGAACTCCTCTGTTGATTGAGAAAATCAGGAACACGGATATCAAATCCAACATTCTTGAAGTGCCGGAACTATGGACTCTGGCTTATGTCCTGGATGAGATTTTGGTATAAGCCCATAGAAGGCGTCGATATCGCCAAAGTGTGAGCGACATTCAGCCCAAATCTTAAATAGTTGCTCTCTATTTTGGTGACGCACTTCTTTGATCTATTTCATTCTTGAGCTGTAAATATTTATCTTTGGTATCATCGTCAATAGGAACAAAGGTTGTGTTCTCAAGCAATAATTCTTCTTCTGGCTGAATCATTGTATTATCAAATGCAATATCTGGAGTTGGAGAGATTTTGCTACCTGATAATGAAAAACATGGTGACCACGCACCCGTTGACTTATTAATCTGATAGTAGCAACTATTCGGAAGTATCGTGACACCATCTGTATAAAATACATAAAACATGTCAATATTAGGGTAATTATAGTCCCCTAATGCCCAGTATCCAGAAGTAGGCCAATAACCCGCAATTACACTACCCCCATACTGATTGGTCCCGTAAATCCAGTAGCCTCCTTGACTGTTTTTCGTCGTAGATATCGTTGATAATGAATAATCATATGTGAATGTATTGATAATCGTAAAAACAAAATGCCATTTCCCTCGTAATAAGAGCGTTTTTGCATAGAGAGGATCAGTAACTCTAAAAGTACCAGTTAGCTTATTTGAACTATTTCCTGCACGATCAGTAATATAAACCTCAAGTGTAAAATCCCCTACAGACCTCGTTATTTCGGGCTCAAAATCGCCCTATTTTTTGGACAGTCGCTCACTTGATCGGCGAAGCTCCGACTTCAATTTTGAGAAGTTTCCCGGCAGGCGTGATGACGCCCAATTCGGTTAACTTCCGACAAAGTTGTATTTGAGCAGCCCGCCGGCTGGGCTGCTCGAGAGCTTCAAGCCGAACGGTGACTTTCTGACCGTCGCTTTTGATCCAGCCGTGACAGTTCGTAATCGCATAAAACAGATCAACCGTTTCGTTTTTGTTTTCATAAAACGGCA
>Ga0180732_1001751_pt1 | contig 12657 bp, 17 predicted proteins | sample KR11_01MetaG_FD_148674 | JGI IMG/M metagenome (GOLD analysis project Ga0180732, IMG submission 148674) | Groundwater microbial communities from the Olkiluoto Island deep subsurface site, Finland - KR11_0.1 MetaG | ecosystem: Environmental > Aquatic > Deep subsurface > Groundwater | place...
ACGTTCGGTCACAAGGACGATTATGAAAAAATAATGGAGAAGGCAAAGCCAGGGCATATCTGTATAGACAACCCCAATGCACTTGAGATCGAGGAATACCTTGTAAAGATGAAGCCAGATTTCTTTATTGGCGGCTTGAAAGAGAAATACCTGACATACAAGCTTGGCATTCCCTTTATCAACGGTCATTCCTACGAAGAAGGACCTTATGCGGGTTTTGAGGGATTCGTGAATTTCGCAAAGGACATTGATGTTGCAGTGAACAGCCCTGTGTGGAAGTTCATTAACTATCCCCTGGAGGTGAAGTAAATGACTTTGATAAACCAGAGTTCTGAGCCTATCAAGACGGTTCGAAAACCTCGAAGCGTTACAATTAATCCACCAAAGATGTGTCAGCCAATGGGCGCCATACTTGCTTACATGGGAGTTCATGGCTGCGTTCCGCTGGTGCATGGTTCCCAGGGATGCAGCACATATCCCCGCTATAATATCGCGCGCCATTTCAGGGAATCAGCAGAAGTTGCAGTTTCATCGCTTGCCGAGGATGCTGCCGTATTTGGAGGAGCCAAGAACCTGACAGAAGCAATAAAGAACGTCAAGTCCAGGTTGAACCCTGCTGCGATTGGTATTTGTACCACGTGCATGAGCGAGACCATAGGCGATGATGTGAAACTGATATCAAAGAACGCACTTACTCCTGGTGATGCGGTGAAGATATTCCCGGCGTCCACGCCAAGCTATGTTGGCACGCATCTCACTGGCTATGATAATGCCCTGAAGACGCTTGTGGAAACACTGGCAGTAAAGGGTGAGCCAAACAACAAAATAAACATTATCACGGGAATAATCAATCCCGGCGACATCAGGGAGATAAAGAACATGCTGCGCTTAATGAATGTGCAAAGCATATTCCTGTCAGATATCTCTGAAACCCTTGATACCCCCATATTGCCTGGAGGGCACAAACCTGTCCTGCCTGATGGGGGGACAAGTCTTTCCGACATCGCAGATTCCGCAAACTCACTGGGCACAATAGCGATATGCAGGACAGCAGGTTCGGCAGCTACGTCTCTTAAGAACAAGTTCAACGTGCCTTATGTGCCTGACCCTGCGCCCATAGGAGTCATCAACACGGACAGGTTCGTGCAGAATATCTGCAAGTTAAGTGGCGCAAAGATCCCTGAAGAGATAATCAAGGAGCGCGGGCGCCTGATAGATAGCCTGGTGGACGTTCACCACTATATGTATGGGAAAAAAGTCGCAATTTTCGGAGACCCTGATCTCGTGTCAGCTATCGTCAGGTTCTGCGCTGAAGCCGGGATGAACCCAACCGTTGCGATGACTGCCACGAAGCATAAGGACTTTGCGCCCGACATAAAGGCGGTAAATACTGAATATAAGACAGATACACAGATCCTTGAAGGTACAGACCTGTATGAATTCCACGAAGTCGTGAAAACTCACGGCGCTGAACTGATACTTGGCAACTCCAAGGGCACGGATGTGGCAGATGATGAGGGCGTTCCGCTTGTGCGCTTCGGATTCCCGGTCTATGACCGGGTGGGCGTGTATCGCTATCCTATCCTGGGATATAACGGCTCGATCTACCTGCTTGACCAGATGACGAACGCTATCCTGGGGCACAAGTATGACCCCAACAAGCTGCACCAGTGAGGATTTATGGAATACATAACAGGAATAACAGCATCGGGCGAGAGCTGGACTCCCGCCTTTGTTGTGAGAAGCAATATCAATGACTGCGGATGCTGCGGAAAATGTTTTAAAGCCTGTGGGCGCGGGGTGTTCGAATATATCGACCACCCAAATGCCGATGACCTCTGCGGCGCCAAGGTCATGACAGTAGCGCATCTTGAGAACTGCATCGGCTGCAGCGCTTGCGCGCGGGGGTGCCCGAAGAAGAATATAGTATGCGAGCCGAAGGTCAGGGTCGGGTGAGAAGCAGGTAATATAGAAAACCCCCACCGCAAAGTTCGCAAAGAACGCAAAGATTATTGTTGCTCCGCTTTGCGCCCATTGCGTTCTTTGCGGTGATAAAACTAAACGAGGCAAAAATAACTATGTCCAAAATAAGCCACATCCTCCTGAAAAACCCGGTGGTAGTTCCCACCGGGACAAAACTCAGCGAGGCTGCACATCTCATGAAGACGAATAAAGTCGCAAGTGTTCTGGTCAGCAGAAAGCAGAGGTTAGCCGGTATAATTTCTGTGGAGGATATCATGGAGACAGTTGCAGATAAAGCAAATCCTGATATTCCAGTGGATGATATCATGCACTCACCAGAGCTGACAATTGACTCGGAGAAATGGCTCGCCGACGCCATCGTGGTGTTCGAGCGCTGCAAAGCCTCGCACGTAACTGTGGTGGAACATGGAGAGAAAGTGGGTATTATCAGGGCAGATGATATACTTCATACATACAGGTTCAATGCAGAAAGCAGATACTGAAAAAGACCTACAACAATGAGACGAAAAGACAGAGAGATCAAGGATAATAAAGAGATCGAGGAGATCATAAATAGCTCTACCATATGCAGGATCGCTCTTTCAGGGAACGGTTTACCTTACATTATCCCTGTATGTTTTGGATATAGTAATAAGAATCTTTATTTCCATTCAGCAAATGCCGGAAAGAAGATCGATCTGATAAAGAAAAACAATAAAGTATGTTTTGAATTTGATATTTATGAGGGACTGATAACAAATGGAAATCCCTGCGACTGGGATGTGCGATATAAAAGCGTAATAGGATATGGAAAAGCATATTTTATCGATGGATCACAGCAAAAAATAAATGCATTAAATATAATCCTGAGACATTACAGTGATGAGTCGTTTGTTTTTCCAGAAAATTCGATCAGGAATGTAACAGTTATAAAAGTTGAAATAGAAGAACTCACAGGAAAAAGATCAGATAATTATGAGGATCCACTCGCTTGAACACGAACCCTTTGAAGGCCTGGCTAACATCGAAATATGGGCAAAGAACAGAGGTCACATCATTTCAAGAACCCTGCTCTTCAACGGCGAAGAACTTCCGGATATTACCGATATTGACTGGCTGGTCATAATGGGAGGATCGATGAATGTATATGAGGAAGAAAAATACCCCTGGTTAAGAGATGAGAAGAACTTTATCGCACAGGCTATCGCAGGAAAAAAAATAGTACTTGGGATATGCCTTGGCGCCCAGCTGATAGCCGATGTACTTGGAGGGAAGGTCAGCAGGAACAGATACGCAGAGGTCGGCTGGTTCCCGGTGACATTGACAGAAGAAGCAAGAAATTCCCAGATTTTCAGTTCTTTCCCACCCCGATTCACCGCTATTCACTGGCACGGCGACACTTTCGAGATACCTCCCGACGCCGTGAGGATCGCAAAGAGTGGAGCTTGCGCGAACCAGGCTTTTGAGTACGGCAGAACGATAGGACTTCAGTTCCACCTCGAATACTCAACAAAGAGCATTGACCTCATGTTCAGGAACTGCGGCAGTGAGATAGTGGAAGGAAGATATATACAGAAACCTGATGAAATAATCTTGCAGAACAATAATGTCGTAGAGACACAGAAACTATTGAACCTCCTGCTGGATAATATGGAAAAAGAGCTGATCACGCCTTAATAAAGAACGCCATGGACGACATAATATATCTTTCCATCCTTATTTTTGCAGCAGGCTTGCTGTATTCGTCGGTAGGTCATGCCGGAGCTTCAGGATATCTTGCGGCAATGGCTCTGTTCGGTCTTGCCCCTGAAGTAATGAAACCCACGGCTCTGACACTGAATATCCTTGTGGCGACGATCGCGACATTTCAATTCTACAGGGCAGGCTTTTTTTCCTTGGATAAGTTCTGGCCTTTTGCTGTAAGTTCGGTCCCTTTTGCATTTATTGGAGGGGCTATGTCCCTTCCAGGGAATATTTACAAACAAATTGTAGGTCTTGTCCTGCTGTTCACAGCTTACCACTTTTATCGGCAGAGGCAGACCGCCATTGTAAATGTGTCCAGACCGGTACCAGTCCATCTTGCGATTATTTCGGGCGCAGGGATCGGATTGCTCTCTGGGACCGTGGGTGTGGGGGGCGGCATCTTCCTGACCCCCCTGATATTATTAATGGGATGGGCAGGCACAAAGCAGACTGCTGCGGTTTCTGCTGCTTTTATTCTAATGAACTCCATTGCAGGTCTTGCGGGGCATCTGACAAGCGAGAGATCCCTGCCGTCTGAGATATACTTCTGGGCATTTGCAGCAATGCTGGGGGGTATTATCGGTTCATTTCTTGGCAGCAGAAGACTTACGAATACCACGCTCTACAGCCTGCTTGCGGTGGTGCTTGTCATTGCCGGGGTAAAATTCATACTGGTTTGAAATGAGCATGCAGCAAATTCGATAAAATTCTTTGAAACATTAACTCAGATATGTCGTATAAGGAAATCATCCTCAACACAAACTCCCGCAAGGTTTAATAAATCACACCCGAATCTGAACGTACATGAATTACAGGGTTATTTTGAACGTACTGGGAACCGTGATAAAGTTCCTTGGCATTTCCCTGTTAGCGCCTCTTCTTGTGGCACTGTATTATCAGGAGCCCGCCTCCATTCGGATATTTGCGTTCTCGTCTATACTGACATTCTTTACCGGTCTGCTGCTTGAAAAAATATTCAGATCAGAATTCGAGGAGCTTTCCCACAGGGAGAGCATTGTAATAGTAGCATTGGGCTGGTTCATGGCTGCTATGTTCGGAGGCGGACCTTTTCTTCTGGCAGGTCTCTCTCCGGTAGATGCGCTTTTTGAATCCATGTCCGGCTTTACCACTACAGGTTCAAGCATTCTTCCCGATATCGAGATATATTCAAGAAGCATCATTTTCTGGAGGGGAATGACCCAGTGGCTTGGAGGCATGGGTATCATAGTCCTTGTACTCGCTATACTTCCCAGGATAGCTGTGGCTGGAAGGCAGATGTTCAAGTCCGAAGCCCCGGGTCCGATGAAGGATAAATTAAAACCCAGACTTAAAGACACGGCACAGATACTGTGGTGGGTCTACATCATCTTCACGCTGCTTGAGATCGGGCTTCTCTATTATGCAGGTATGACAATGTATGACGCCACTGTGCATTCCTTCTCCACTCTTGCTACTGGAGGTTTCTCATCAAATAACCTGTCCATAGGAGCTTACGACAACATCAAGATCGAGCTCATTATTATTGTTTTCATGTTCATAGGAGGTTCTAACTTCAACCTGTTCTACCGTACGCTGAACGTGAACTGGAAATCACTTATCAGCGACAGGGAATTCCAGGCATATACAATGATCATTCTTGCATCGACCGCGGTGATCACCATGCAGCTCTGGGGAGTGGGTAAAACGATTGAAGAAGCGGTCAGGTACGCTTCATTCCAGGTCGTTTCCATCATTACAACGACAGGGTTTGCCTCCACGGATTTCGCATTATGGCCTGAATCTACGAAGATCATCCTGCTGCTGCTGATGTTCGTGGGAGGCTCTGCGGGTTCCACAGGCGGCGCGCTCAAGGTCGTGCGCATCATTTTGCTCATGAAGTACGGAGCACGGGAAATATACAGATCCATCCATCCCAAGATGGTGCGACCGATAAGGCTGGGAGAAACCGTTATTCCCGAGGATGTGATGCAGGCAATATTATCGTTCTCTATCCTTTATATCCTGGTATTCCTGGGTACTTCACTTGTCCTCAGCATGCTGGGGCTTGATTTCATGACTAGCATCAGCGCATCAGCGACCACGCTTGGCAATGTGGGTCCCGGTCTCAGCTCACAGGTGGGACCGATGGCGAATTTCGGGTCGCTGCATGTAATCGGGAAGCTTTTCCTGATATTCAATATGTGGGTCGGGAGACTTGAAGTTATGACAGTGCTGGTGCTGTTCGTCCCGGCCTTCTGGAAAAAATAGTGCGCATGAAAAAAGATATCTCTAATTGAACACCATCGTATACTGCCAGTATGTGCCTGTCCCGAATATACCGAAAAGCAGGATGTGCTTGACTATAAGCATTTTTTTCCTGAGTTTCTCAGCGTCCTCGCCATAGACGTTTTCAATATAAGTGAATGTTCTCCCCATCCCGGTAAGAAGCACGATGGCAACACAGGCAAGACCGAGGTAAAAGAATTCGATCTCAAGCGGCGAAAGTGCCTCTGCAAGTTGCGGGTTTCTGGATTGAAGGTTGTTGATCCAGTATATTGCCAGGACTGTCGCCGCCCAGCACCCTGATGCAAAGTCGTGGATGAATCCCACAAATATCGTTATTGATTTTTTCAAATTCTCACCTCTTCCAGTTCTCATAGGCTTTTTTCATAGCTCTTTTCATGGGTATCTGCTTCATTAAGGAAAGCAGATGCGTCATTGGGAATCCGGAGAAGGGTATCTCGAACAGGTGCATCAGTATCCTCTTCGTGCTCAAGAGTTCAAGCGCAGTCCTGTAATATCTCTCCTCGATCTCATCAGGGCTCATTGAAGGATGTTCAAAGACCGCGTTTGTCCCGTTGTAATATTCCCATCCTCTGTCCTTTAAGAGATAGGGTTTGTATTCCTCATACAGTTCTGTGCCAGGAAGCGGGGTCAGGAGCACTGGATGTATCACCACTTTGAGCCGTTTTGCAAGATCGATGACACTGTCAAAGTCAGCCGCAGTATCAGACCTGCTGCCAAGCACAACAAAAAGCGTCACATCTATGCCGTATTTCTGGATATTCCTTACAGCTTCTTCCCTGTCCTTACCCTGTTTTGCATCAGCATTATTCATCCTGAGCCATTCCCCTGACGATGTTTCCCATCCAGCCCAGACAGAGAAAAGTCCGCTCTTTTTTGCGGCTTTTAAGAGTTCATCGCCAAGAGGTGATTGTGGGGCGCGCAGGTCTCCGAAACCGTACCACCACTTTTTCGAGCCTCTGGAAAGTTCAGTAAAAAGTTCAATCGACCTTTTTATATCTCCGCCCCATATGTTGTCGTCTCCATTGAAGTATATCCTGCCTGCGCATTTTTCAACCTCTTCCACAACTTTATCTACCGGGCGGCATCTTATCGTATCTCCGAAGAACTGCCTGACCGAACAAAAACTGCATTTGTATGGGCATCCTCTTGCGGTAAAAACAGCCCTGAATTTATAAGGTCCTTTCAGGGGATTGGGGAATGGAAGGTTGTCCAGATGGAGCCTGTCGCCGTGGTAGAAGTTCTTGAGCGTTCCTTCACTGGCATCCCTGAGCACGTCACCCCAGACTGATTCAGCCTCTCCGATAACTATAGCGTCCGCATGCTGTTTTGCTTCATCCGGAAGCGCTGTCGGATGTATTCCGCCAAGTATGACTTTTTTTCCGAGCCGTCTCAATTCATCGCTGAATTTATAAGACCAGGTTATAGTGGCGGTCATGGAGCTTATCCCGATGATATCAGCTTTTATGTCATCCGGGGCAGGTTCGCCTACATTGGCGTCTATTAACTCAATTTCCGCCTCTGGCATGACCTTTTGCGTCAAAGCTCCCAGATATTCAAGTACAGGCGGCGCCATCGGGACTCTGCCGGAAAATGGAAACGGTGGAGAAATAAGGCATATCTTCATATCGTTATTGATTTTTTCAAATGATCACCCTTTCTTTTTTTTGCATATCCCGGTATTCGAATTAACCCCGTTTTTTTATCTGTTACCAGGCTGCGACAATGTTTTTGTATACTTCTAAATACATAATTCTTTTCATTTTATATCCTGGGGCAACATTTGACAGGATTTACAGGATACGAGCCAATCTTGCATATACTGTTTATCCTGTCTGAAATTTATAAACTGCAGCACCCGTTTTCTTCTTCAAAACAACAATAGGTTTCTGGAAAGATTCCAGCAGCTTTCTTTCTATGCCGTTAAGATCGGCGAACTTCCCATCTTCAAATCTCTCGCAGGTCTCCTTATTCTTTACAATGACTTCCATGAGATTTGCCAGCGGCGGATGCTCCTTCTTGAGCCTCTGGAGGAAGTTTTTGATCCCATCCTTATCGCCATCCAGGAAAAGTTCAACACTGCTACCGGCATTTCTTATATAACGATCCTTTATGGTATTTTATCCATAAAACCTATTAACCCTTACAGCATAGGAAACGCCGAGGCATGACCATGAAAGAAATACTCGAGATATTGGAAAGTAATCCGAGAATCGCAACCAAAGAGATCGCGACCATGACAGGTATCACGGAAGCACAAGTTGCCTCAAAAATAAAAGAGATGGAGAAAAAGGGGATAATCCGAAAATACAAGACCGTAATAGACTGGGAAAAAGCGGGAGAAGAGTACGTTTATGCTATAATTGAAATAAAAGTCGCCCTGCGCTCAAGGACAGGATATGACGCGATCGCAGAACGGATCGCGAAGTTCCCTGAGGTGAGGTCAGTGAGGCTTATCTCAGGAGGACACGACCTGTCCCTCACTGTGCGCGGGCGGTCGATGAAGGAAGTTGCGTTCTTCGTGGCTGAAAAAATAGCTACGCTTGAGCAGGTGCAGGGGACTGTAACGCATTTTGTGCTTCGGACATACAAGGAGGACGGAGATGTCTTATTCGAGAAAGAGCGCTCAGAGCGCCTTGCTGTCTCCCCGTGAAGCCAGACCTGAAAAGTTCGTTGCAGAACATGTCAGGCAGATTCCGCCTTCAGGCATCAGGAAGTTCTTTGACCTTGTGCTTGAGATGGAGGGCGTGATATCCCTTGGCGTCGGAGAGCCGGATTTCGTTACGCCATGGCACATACGAGAGGCATGCATTTACTCGCTTGAGAAGGGAACCACCTCATATACATCCAATTACGGGCTTCTTGAGTTGAGGGAATTAATATCGAAGTGCTACAGGAAGGAACAAGGTGTTGATTATGACCCGAAGAGCGAAGTCCTTGTAACAACAGGTGTGAGCGAAGCGGCAGACCTGGCTTTCAGGGCTGTGATCGATCCGGGCGACGAGGTAATAGTGCCTGAACCCTGCTACGTTTCCTATAAGCCCAGCGTTTCCCTTGCAGGCGGGACGCCGATACCTGTCCCGACATATCAGAAAAATGAGTTCAGGGTGACCGCGGAGCAGATCGAGAAGAACATAACAAAGAAAACAAAAGCCATTGTCCTTAGCTACCCTAACAATCCGACTGGCGCTGTCATGAGAAAGAAAGACCTTGAGGATATAGCCGATGTGGTGATAGAGAACGACCTTGTCGTGATCTCGGACGAAGTGTATGGCAAATTGACCTACGATGGCGCACATACCTGTTTTTCATCACTCACAGGGATGAGAGAAAGAAGCATAATCCTGAACGGTTTCTCAAAATCGCATGCCATGACAGGTCTTCGGCTGGGTTATGCAGTCGGCAGCGAACCACTTATCGCAGCCATGACCAAGATACATCAGTATGCCATGCTCTGCGCGCCTGTTACAGCTCAGATGGGAGGGATAGAGGCGCTCAAGAACGGGGACAGCGAAGTGCAGAAGATGACCCGGGAATATGACAGGAGGCGGCGCCTTGTTGTAAGTGGTCTGAATAAAATGGGGCTTGACTGCTTTGAGCCAATGGGCGCATTTTACGCATTCCCGAGCATTAAGAGCACGGGATTAACATCAGGGGAATTCGCGGAAAGGCTGCTTAAGGAGCATAAAGTTGCTGTTGTACCGGGCGACGTGTTCGGGGAATGCGGCGAAGGATACCTGCGCTGTTCTTATGCAACTTCGCGCGAGCAGCTTGTAGAGGCGCTATCTCGCATTGAGGCGTTCCTGGATTCTCTTTAATGATCCTGAAGGTCATTGGGATGGGCAAGAAGGTCGTTGACATAGACCTGCTTACCAGTCCGGGTCATGTATAACCTGACCCACCAGACCGTCATGATGGGTTGCAGAACACCGAAAGTTATTATCAGACTTATGAAAGACCAGACAATACTGATTATCGGGATGAAATTCATGACCATGTCGATTATTGCAAAGACAATAGAAACAGCGATCGTTAATAATATGAGGATGATCACATCAACCCAATTTTTCTTGAAAAAGTCAATACCTGCAAGGATCCCGTCAACAGGACCAAGAGATCCTATCACAAGCGCATACCTGAAAGCTGCAAGTGCGGCGCCGATTATCAATAAATAGACCATCCATAGAAGAAATCCGCCACCAAGTAATATGCCAGCGCTGGCTGAAGGCTGATCGAGATCAAAATTCTTGATACCTGGTACTATAAAAACAATACCCGCAAGGGCAACGAGTAAAACAAGGAGATCTGCCAGGAACAGGTTCACGAAATTCTTCCTGCCGGCTTCAATCATCGTGGAAACCTGTGTTCTTCCGGTCTCTATCGCCTGTCTTGCCATCCCGATGGCGCCTGATTCAAAGAAAGCAAATATCAGCATGATGATCAGGAATGTTGATATTATCAGGAGAGCGATCTCAGGAATATGCTGTGAAGCGATAGAAGCGATGGACAAAAACAGGGCTTCGGGTTCGTCCACATTTAGATCGGAAATGTCTGTTCCAAATAAAAGCAAAAACCCGATAATTAACATAATTGCAGCGAATATCCATGATATGAATACATAAAGCACAAAAGGAACACAAAGATTCAGGTTCTTCGTATATGTTTCAATGCCATTACTTATGATTTTACTTATTTCTTCCGCCATTTACAACCATCTTTGTTATTTAATTTATTTAATCAGTTATTAATCTAACCTTTACACCACTGCCATTTAATAACATTATTGCCAGGATCATCAGAACAATTGCACGATCATATACTTCTCGTTTTTACGATATCCCCTTCAATATCTTCTATTTCATTTATAAAAGTCTCGGCTATCTCCCGCGCAAGCGGTTTCCAGTCCGTTATCCCCAGGTCTGTAAGCGCTGCTGTCCTGACCTCTGCCGGAGTCCCTTCTGTAGTGATATTTATCCCGCAGTGTATTTTCTCACTCGATACGCCTGCCGTGGCTATGCTCACCGTGAGTTTCCCGTCATGGATGAAAAGGTCATCGCCTTTCCTTGTGGTCTGGATGCCCTGTCTCATGAGAACATCCCTGATGCAGATAATGAGTAGGCGCTGCATATAATACGCCAGTCGCATGCTGGCTGGCGAATCGAACCGTTCTATAATGATGTGGAGAAGGTCATCTCCCTGTATTGTCTTTCCTGCTTTCTCGTCTTCAAGGTCTTTCATATTATCGAAGGTAACATCCATAGGTCCATGGAAGATCACCATTGAGTCGCCTTTTATCCCTAATGTGAAAGCCCAGAGCGGGGCTATCTGCGAGCCGTCGTATTTTATTTTTTCTGGCAGTATCCTGGAGATCATGGATTATTATCCTTTCTCATTCATGTCTATCGATTTTTATTGATATTACTACAACTTTAGCATATTTATAAACTCTGCAACTTGAAGCGAAACCCTTATTACATCTCTGCAATAATTTTATTGTTGAAACAAATGACCGCCATCCGAACAAAACCACGTTCTCCGGAAAAAGTTAAAATGTTCATCGAGATAGCAAAGCTTCGGGTAAAAGAAGGTGTAATTTTCGAAGGGAAGAAGATCAAAGAGGTACTGCCTTGGAAGAATTGAGCAGTAAGTTCAGGATATTAGCGGAAATCAGTGAAAAGCTTTCAGGAAATAAGAAACCGATCCTGGTCGGAGGCAGCGCGGTTGAATTTTATACACGTGGAACATGCAAGAGCATAGACATTGACCTTTTGGGAGACAGGGATTCTCTTGTGAAACTGCTTGAGGATATGGGATTTTCTAAGACGGGGCGTCACTGGTTCTACACAAAAGACATTGGTATTGAGATCGTGGGGTCTTCAGCAGAAGGCAGGCGCGTGAATGAGGTATTGCATGAAGGGAAAGTCATTCGTATTATTTCCATCGAGGATCTGATCGTGGACAGGTTGAATGCCTGCAAACACTGGAAATCACAGTATGATTGTGAGCAGGCGCAGGTGCTTGCCGGGGCGTACAGGGATAAACTGGATATGGATTATCTCAAGTCGCGAATGAAGGAAGAGGATTTAGAGATGGAACTACTCAAAATCTTTAAATCTTGACCCTCTCACCGCACTCATTCCTCCTGTAAACCCCGAACTCCGTCTTCTTCAAAACATCCCCTGAAAACACAGGTCCATCCTTACACACCCGCAGCCCGTCCACGCAGCACGCCCCGCATATCCCCAGACCGCATTTAATATACCTGTGGAGGCTGAACTGCGCCTTCGATGGCGTGACCTTATCCAGCACTTTTTTCATCATCGGTTCTGGTCCGCAGCAGTATATTTGATCATAATTTTTTACATCATCGAGCAGTTGTGTCACATACCCGTGCATCCCCTCAGTGCCGTCGTCAGTGGCTATACGCACTTCCCCGACTGCCTCAAATCGCTTTGTGAACAGCAGTTCCTCTTTTGTCTTTGCCCCAAGAAGCGTGGTAATTTTAGCGCCTTCCGCGCCAGCCTTTTCAGCAAGCGGCGCAAGGGGAGCGGCGCCGACCCCGCCAGAAACAAGAAGGATTCGCCCGTTATTGATGTCGAATCCTTTGCCAAAAGGCCCTCTTATGCCTACTGAGTCACACTCATTAAGCTCGAACAGCGCCGAGGTCGC